>Ga0224558_1000296_pt1 | contig 59128 bp, 50 predicted proteins | sample 714S32024metaG_FD_180682 | JGI IMG/M metagenome (GOLD analysis project Ga0224558, IMG submission 180682) | Peat soil microbial communities from Stordalen Mire, Sweden - 717 S3 20-24 | ecosystem: Environmental > Terrestrial > Soil > Wetlands > Peat | place: Sweden: Norrbotten County, Stordalen... | reverse complement strand
CCGTCGCCGAAGAAGACGGTGCGCACGCGAGCCGATAGTTGCGCCCCTCCGTCTACCTCACCGTCTCAGCCCGCCGCGAGACCTTGTCAACACATGCCGTCGAGCTGGGGGCATGCGACGGCATGTGATGTTCCGGGACACGAAGGGGCCACGACGGTCCGCCTAGTAGTCGGAGGAGGCGAGAACCTGCTTGAGGATGTCGAATTCCTCGAGGCACTGTCCGGCCCCGATGGCGACGCAACTCAGCGGGTCGCGCGCCGTGACGACCAGCATGCCCGTTTCCTCCTGCAGCCGGGCGCCAAGTCCTTGGAGTAGCGCCCCACCGCCGGTGAGCACGATCCCTTGCTCCATGATGTCCGCGCCGAGCTCGGGCGGGGTCTTGTCGAGAGTTACCTTCACGGCGTCGATGATGGCCGAAACGGGCTCGGCAATCGCCTTGCGGATCTCCGCGGTCGACACCTCGAGGACCTTCGGTAGGCCGCTCACGAGGTCGCGGCCTCGGATCTCGGCGTGTAGCTCCTCCTTGAGGGGGTAGGCCGAGCCGAGGACGATCTTGATCTCCTCGGCGCTCCGCTCGCCCAGGGCGAGGCTGTGCTCCTTCTTGACGTAGGAGATGATTGCCTCGTCGAGCTCGTCACCCGCGACTCGCACCGATTGGCTGCTCACGATCCCACCCAACGAGATGACGGCGACCTCGGTGGTTCCGCCGCCAATGTCGACCACCATGTTCCCCGTGGGTTCATGCACAGGCAGCCCAGCCCCGATGGCAGCAGCCATCGGCTCTTCGATGATGTAGGCCTTGCGGGCACCTGCGCTCATGGCGGCTTCCATGACGGCGCGCCGTTCGACGCCCGTGATACCCGACGGGACGCAGATGATGATGCGTGGCTTGGCGAAGCGGCGCTGTTGGGCCCGTTGGATGAAGTAGCGAAGCATCTTCTCGCAGATCTCGAAGTCGGCGATGACTCCGTCCTTCAGGGGGCGGATCGCCTGGATGTGACTCGGGGTGCGACCTATCATCCGCTTGGCTTCGGCGCCCACCGCCAGTGGCCGCCCGTCCTTGATGTTCACGGCGACGACCGACGGCTCGTTCAGGATGATGCCCCGGCCACGCACATACACCAGGGTGTTGGCAGTGCCGAGATCGATGGCCATGTCACGGCCGAGCAGGGAAAACCGTTTATCGGCCATGCGCTTCGATTCGCCTCGCAGCCAGCTCCGGGGCATGTCGCCGAAGGTCGGCGAGGCTCTTCCATCGAGGCTGGGTTCGGTACCAGCCTACCTGTCGTCACCGAGGTTCACATGGCGGACCATCACGGAACTCCGCGGAGGCAGCTGAACTCAGACCCGGAAATTGCGAGGGCGTGCGAGCCGGAGACGGCATCCAACCCAACCACCTGGACCTTCACCCCGGCTGACCCCGGAGGAGCGCACCTCGACGAGCGACTTCCGGCGACGAGCGGAGCATCGGACATGCCCTCAGCCAATCGGAGGCCCCGGCGTGCGTCGGGTCGCTCACGCAGCCAAACATTCGCCCCCCTCTCTCTGACGATCGTCTCCGTCCATGGACACCCTGTGACAGAAGGCTCTGCCAGAGCCAGCTGGAGTGCGCGACGCTGGCACCGTGGCCCACGATCGCAATCGAACCGGACCCGGACGACCCCCAGCAGATCAGCTACGGGATCACCGCCTGCACCTTTCGCTTTCGCGGCGCGCCCGGCTGTTATCGACCATCTTTCTGGTTGCAGCCATGGCGCTGATTCCGTGGAGGATCCTTCTTGGCCTGACTCTCCCGCCCAAATACGACGCCGGACATTGGAATCTGCTGTGGACCGGGTTCGACGTCGGGCTCTTCTTCGTCCTGGGTTACGCGGCGTGGGCGGCGTGGTTCCGGGGCGAACTCCCCTTGGCGGTGTTCTTCTTCTGGCTCTACCACCGCATCGTCCTGAACGCCCTCGCCGTATTCCACCAGCTGCTCGGCGACGGCCCACGTCCGCGACGGCTGCGGGACGCGAGGATCTTCCGCCCGTCGACCCGACCGCCGGCGCCTGGCGGAGACCGGGTCACGCCGCCACTCCATGACCATCGGGAGTCGTGCTGATGGATGGCCAGCCATGACGAAACCATCGGGCGCACTGCTTCCGGCCTTCCTCGTCCCGGTCGCCCCAGTCCACTCATGGGCGGTGTGATCGGGGAACCTGCTTCGCTTTCACAGCGTCGCGTCCGGATCGCACGACTCGCGCGCTATGCCGCCACCTCGGCAATTGCCTTTGGGGTGAGTGAGGCGACGCTCCTCATCCTGTACGGAAGCGGGGTCGTGGACGCGACCGTCGCCGCACTCATCGCAAACCTCGTCGGCACGGTCCCTTCTTACCTCATGAGCCGCTACTGGATCTGGAAAGAAGCAGCTCGCACGCGCGTCGGCCGTCAGGTCGTGCTGTACTGGAGCACCTCGATCGCCAGTATTGTCGGAACGAGCCTCGCGACAGGTGCCATCGCCACTCTCGTGCCGCCCGGGCGCCGCTTCCACCTTGCTGTCGTCGGCATCGGCTTCTTCGTGGTGAGCATCATGTTCTGGCTTGCCAAGTTCGTCATCTACCAACGCCTCATTTTTCCGGTGGACAAGACGGCAGCCAAAGAATCAGGTGATGCCCGCCCCTGAAACGACTGAGAGCGGCATCGGTCAGCAGGGGATCGTGTCCAGCCCTGCCTGACCGACGTGCCTGGGTTTCCGTCGACACCTGAGGGTCACTCCAGGGTCTGCAGCAGAGCATGCGATGGATCATTCCCATGGGTGCCGGTGCAGCTCGTCAACAGGTTGATGAGTACGTCGGGCTCCCAGGCCCGGATTGCGGGTCATCGACTTCGCCTCCACTCCCCGAGCGCAGGATGGCCCCCAGGTGCACGATGTACCACTCTCCTCGCCACGAGATCATCGACGCGATCCCGAAAGAGCTGACCAGTCCATTGATGGAGTAGACCACCCGTGAGTTCGGTACTTCGAAGTAGCCGACGCTGTTGTAACAAACGCCCGGTGGCACCCAATGGGCATAGTTGCCGTTGACGTTGACGCTGACGAATCTGGCGGCCTCCGCGTCGGATCCAAGCAGTTGGTGTGCCGCGCTCACGTCTTCCTCATACTCGGTCACCAGTCGCCCAGAGAAGTCAGCCTGAGCATTTCCGATCGCCTTGAGCTGCACGTATGCCGCCTCGGGAAAGAACGCGGGGAGTGCCGCCTGAGCCGTACCAGTGGATACGGCGTTCCACAGAGCCTCCATGTTCGCGGCGAAGGTCGGATCGGTGCTCGTGGGAAGGGCACCGGTCTGAGGAAGCGCACCCGGTTGGGTGGTCGTTGTGGTTGGTGGCAGGGTGGTCGTTGTGGTCGTGGTCGAGCGATCCTGAGTGGTAGTTGTGCCGGCGTGCCCCGCAATGGACGCGTCGTTTGATCGACGCCGAGCCGGGCAGCGAGCGATCACCAGACCGACACCGGCCACAAGTACGGCCGCCGCGACCAGAGCCACGATCCATCGGCGACGGAGGACCCGCCGTCGTGAGCGATTCGAACCATGTAGGAACCGGGCCAGTGCCCGATCCTCTGCCAATCCCATGATCGGAAAGCTATACGGGCTGGTGCACTCGGTCCTCACCCTATGCAAACGTCCACTTCCGGCTCATGGAACCCGGCCGGACGATGAATCCGGAGTTCCGATCTCCGTCTGGACTGCCACAGAGTGCCCGGAGCGGGCCCGGCCCGGCCCGGCGCGGTCGCGGCCGGTGGGCACCGGAGCGCTCACCCTTGGACTCGGACCGACGAGCATCCGCCTTCCCGAGCGTGGTCCGGCTCACCGCACGCACGTCTCACGTGATCAGCGAGAGCAACGAGACAAACCTGAGGCCAAGCGCGGTTGACCGCCTCGACCACCGTGGCGCTGCTGATCCTCCTGGCCGTCGAGGACGTCACCGTCGTTCGGGTTCGATTGCTGTTGACGCCGCACGTGTTCCGGAGGATGCTCCTTGTCCCGCCGGTCCCTGTCGAAGAAGGGAAGCACGGTCCGGCGATTCGCCCGGTACTACATGGGCGCTCCGGACTACTGGCAAAAGGGCCCACCGCTGCCTGTCCTCCGGCTCCTCGGGCCGATCCTGGCCGTCCTGGTGGTGCCCCTGGTCAGCCCTTGGCTGTCCACCGACCCCGATCGTGCCGCTCGCCAGCCCCGCCATCCCCGGAGAGGCACAGTGGTCTCGTGCCGGTCGGTTGGTGGGGGGCACGCCTGCCGTGTACGAGGCGACCCTGCGGCCCGACGCCGACCACACGAGCTAGTGGTGGGGACACCAAGCTGCCCAAGGCCACTCTGTACTCGGGCAGTCAGATCCCCGGTGGCGGTCCCTATGCACACACCGCGCCAATTCCACCTTCGGCGGCGGCCAGCCGGGTCGCAGTCTTCAACGCGGGGTTCCTCATGTCCAACGCCTCCGGCGGCTACTTCACCGACGGAGAGACCAGCCTGCCCCTCCGGCAGGGGCGGGCTCCTTCGTCGTCCACGACAACGGCACCTCGACAGACGGGCAGTGGGGCCTCGACGGCACCACGACGCCCGCCGTCGTGCCCGTGAGGCAGAACCTCGACCTGCTGGTGGACAACGGCCAACGTGTTCCCGGGTTGAGCGCCGCCGACACCACCCAGTGGGGAGCCACCCTGGGCAACGAGGCGAACGTCCGGCGATCGGGTCTCGGGGTCAGGCCGATGGCGCCCTCGTCTATGCGGGTGGACCCGGACTCAACATCACCGACTTGGCCAGACTTCTGACACGCGCCGGTGCAGTGCGGGCGGTGGAACTCGACGTCGTCACCGACTGGGTGAGCTTGTGTACCCACCAGCCGTCCACCGCATCGGGTCCGGCAGGTCCGGCCAGCGGCGCGGACCTGCTTCCGAAGATGGTCGGCACGCCGGGCCGGTACTTCGAGTCGTGGTGGGCACGAGGCTCCATCACCATGCCGTCATCGGTGAGTCCGTGCCGTGCAAACCACCGGTGGAGTGGCTCAGGTCTTGCTGGAGTGAGCGAGATCGGCCGATGGAGAAGCTGGGCAGCCACACGGTATGATCCAATCCCGCGCCGTCTTTCCCGAGAGCACTGATGAGCGGCTCTCCTGGGACGAGGCCACTCCCGTGTTCCGTGCCGTGGGCCGTTCACACCATGTCCTCCGAGGTCTGACACCGTGAGATCAGTTGTCAACAAAGCGACGACACTCCTTGTCGTGACGGGCTTCTTGTTTGCCGGGTGCTCCACCGTCTCGTCCAGCGTCTCCACGACGCCGAAGACCACACTGCCACCCCCCTCGACGACAGTGCCGCCAACTACGACGACCACGACCGAGCAGCCGGGATGGACTCCGGTGTCGACCGTCGGTGGAGCGATCGCCGTTGACAGCCAAGCGGTGACCGAGCCCGATGGCCATGTCGTGACCGTCTTCCGGTTTCGTGCAGCCCGAGCCCGATTCGCTCTCCACGCGGGCAGCACCGATCCTCCGGTTCCTGCGAGCACCATCGGGTCCGACAGCGGACCGGCAATCGGCCCAGACGAAGCCCCCGCGCTCGTTGCGGCGTTCAACGGTGGGTTCAAGACCAGCTCCGGTTCTGGAGGGTTCGAGCTGGATTCCCGGGTGATCGTGCCCCTACAGGCTGGAGTGGCCAGCCTGGTCATCGACGCCAACGGATCAGCCCATGTAGGCATCTGGGACGAAGGACTGCCCACCCCGGGCGAACAGGTCGTCAGCGTCCGTCAGAACCTCGCACCCCTGGTCGCCAACGGCCAAACCAGCCCCAGCATCGCCGACATCGGTGCCTGGGGTTCCACATTGGGAGGTGGAGCGGCGGTGGCTCGGAGCTCCTTGGGAGAGGACACAGCTGGCGATCTGATCTACGCAGCCAGCATGGACGCGGTCCCCAACGACTTGGCCAGTGCCCTCATCAGCACTGGAGGCGTGACCGGCATGGAACTCGACATCAACCCGGAGTGGGTGCAGTTGGCCTCTGCGTCAACCCCGGGTGGGACCTTGACCGCTGGCATCCCGGGGCAGAACCGTCCATCCGACCAGTACCAGGTCGGATGGACAAGAGACTTCGTCACCGTGCTCGCGAATCTGTAGCTGCCGTTCGAAAGCTCGCGGAGCCGCCGACAAGTCAACTTGTCGATGAACTCGTACTCTTCGCGACCGGTGGGGCCAGGGACTGCACGACGGCCGAGGCGATCCCCTGGCCGATCTCTCTCTCTCTCTCTCTCTCTCTCTCTCTCTCTCTCTCGATCCGGAACTCCGTCGGAAGGAGAAGGGCCATCGTTCTGTACGGTCTCCCGTGCATGGAGCTTTCGCGCCGTCGCCGTCGCCGTCGTCGGGTCAGGCGGGTCAGGCGGGTCCGGCCAGGAGCTCGGAATCGGCGTCGTCTGGTTACCCCGACCTTCACAGATCTGCAGGCTCGGAGGGAAGAATGGGCATTGGGACACGGGCGACGACCACATCCGGTCGGCGGCGCAACTCGGTGGCAAGTGCCAAATCGACCTGGTTGTGGAGCAGCCGGTACCTGAGTTTCTCTGGGATGACCACCGGGATGAGAACGACCACTTGGCGGTCCTTCCGCTCCCGAAGTTCGTCGACCAACCGCACGATCGGCTGCACGATGGATGAGTAATCGGTGTGCAGCACTCGCAGAGGTACACCCGGATGCCAGTCCCGCCACTGACGCTCAATGTCGTCCTGTGGCAGACCAACCAATTCCCCGTCGAATACGACCGTCACCGCGAGGACTTCGTCCCCGAGCGACAGTGCCTCGGACAAGGCGTGCTGGGTCAGCCGAGACACCCGGGTCACCGGCACCACCACGAGGGTGCGCTTGCGATCGGGCATTTGCGGGATGACACCGGCTCCCAACTCCTTGTTGGCGCGGTTGTAGTAGCGCTCGATTCGGGTGAACAACAAGATCAGAAGGGGCACGATGACCACGACGACCCATGCGCCCTCGAGGAACTTGGAGAAGAGGAAGATGAGAGTGGCGGCGGCGGTGATGAGTGCCCCGACGCCGTTGATCGCGGCCCGCCGAGTCCACCCTTGCTCTCTGGTGCGGCGCCAATGCACCACCAGCCCCGATTGGGACAGGGTGAAGCCGATGAACACCCCGATGGCGAACAACGGGATGAGCTCGTTTGTATTTCCACTCACCGCGACGAGCAAGATGCCGGAGGCCACCGCCAGCACCCAGACTCCGTTGCCGAACACCAGTCGGCTGTCCCGTACACCGAAGAGGTGAGGCAGGTAGTTGTCCCTCGAGAGCAGGCTGGTGAGCACGGGCAGCCCGCCGAAGGAGGTGTTGGCCGCCAGAGCGAGCACCAGCGTGATGGTGAGTGAGACGACGTAGTAGGCCCAGTGACGCCCGACCGCATCCACCATGATCTGGCTCAGGACGGTCTGGTTCGTTCTCGGCTGGATGTGGAACTTGTTGCTGAGCACGGCTAGGCCCAACAGCATCGAGGCCAGGATCAAGCCCAGCATGAGCTCGGTGCGTTTTGCCCGGACGACTCGTGGTTCTTTGAAGAGCGGGACGCCATTGGCGATGGCCTCGACGCCGGTCAAGGCGCTGCATCCGGCCGAGAATGCTTTCAGCACGAGGAGGATGGTGATCGCCTCCACCGAGTGGGTCGCCACCAGTGACCGTCCCGTCTGGGTCGTATGCAGGCCGAGCGGATGGATCAAACCGATGGCGATGATGGCCAGCAGCCCGACGATGAACACCAGGGTGGGAATGAGAAGGGCGCGTGCCCCTTCCCCGAGTCCGCGAAGATTGAGCGCGGTGATGATCAGCAGGATGGCCAAGCACATGGGGACCGTGTACGGCGCTGTGGACGGAAAAGATGAGGTGAGCTGACCCACACCAGCGGCGATGGAAACGGCCACGGTCAACGTGTAGTCGACGATGAGGGCGGCTCCGGCCAGCTTGCTGGCCTGAGATCCGAAATTGTCACGAGTGACGGCGTAGGCACCGCCCCCGTGGGGATAGGCGTCGATGACCTGCCGGTAGGAGATCACCAAGATGATCAGGAGAACGATGATGGCGATCGTGATGGGCAAGATGAGGTGAAGGGATGATGCTCCAGCCGCAGCCAGAACGATCAAGATTGCCTCTGGCCCGTAGGCCACCGACGTGAGCGCGTCCAGAGAAAGAGCGGAGAGGCCCTCTACCGGCGTGATCTGCTCCTGGGATGCTTCTTTGGCCGACAGAGCTCTACCGGTGACGGCTCGGCGGACCTTTTCGTAATTGCTCATTGGCCCGAACCTCTGTTTGGCAGAGCGAGAAGCATTGGAACGGACTCTACGGGCAGATCGTGCCGTCTGGACGAATCACGGCCTGAACACACATACCTACAGCGAGGTCTGAGCGATTGCGTGCGTTACGGAATGTCTGCCTCTTGAGCCGTGGGCCGGTCCACGGCCTCCAACCATCTCGACCGGTGCAGAGCAGGCCCGGGACGTTGGCTGATCGCGATGACACCCGTCCCCCCGTTCAGCGCTGGCAGTTGTGGTGTATCCGGCACTCGACCACGGCGTCGAGATCGTCGGTCATTTCATGAATTGACGTCAACGTCCCGTACTGATTCGGGTACTAGTGCTCGTCCCAGTGTCCGTCGTGGGCCGCATGACGGTGGCCCTCGTGGATGTAGTCGACGTGGTCGCCGTGGGTGACCCCCTCGTGGCCGCAGTCGGCTCCATGCACATGGCCGTGATCGGAGTGCTCCACGTGCGGGAGGGCGTGTTCGTCGTAGTGACTCCCGTGCGCGTGGTGGGCGTGACCCTCGTGGATGTAGTCGAGGTGTCCTTCATGCTCGACGGATGCGTGCCCGCATCCGGGTCCGTGCTCGTGGGCATGATCGTCGTGGACGGTGTGCTCGGTGGTGCTCATGGCTGCTCCTTGGTGTGATGGACGGTGTCGGCGACGATGTGAGCCACATGCTGATCGGCGAGGGCGTACACGGCTTCGCGCCCTTGGCGCTCCACGGTGACCAACCGAGCTCCTCGCAGTACGCGCAGATGCTGGGAGATGAGCGGCTGGCTCATCTCCAGCCGGCCGACCAATTCGTGTACGGCTCGTGGTCCTTCGGCCAGCTCGACCACGATGGCGAGGCGCACCGGTGCTGACAGCACCTTTAACAGCTCGCCCGCCCCTTCGAAGGCCTTCGTCTTCACCGACACCACCAACAGATGAACACATGCGGATGTGTTCATGCAAGGCGTTGCGATCATGAGACTGAGGCTCGGTCTCAGCTCCTCGCATGGCCTTCAGCGCGGACGGGCCATCGATGCAACATCGAGTCCACGGGTGGCCCAGGAGGTCAACACCGGGCCACGGATCAGAGCTGCTGGCGTCGCATTTTGGGACCCGATCCGCTTCGCTGGCATCATCCAGCGAAGGCGGCCTGACTCCCCGTCTGGTGCAGCGCCACCACAGGAACTCAGGTGGACAGCGACGACCAACTCCACTCGATCAACCGGCCAAACCGAAGGGTAGGGATTCGGCCGTCTCTATCTCGACGAGGCGGTTGTACTTCGCCACCCGCTCGCCCCGTGCCGGCGCCCCACTCTTCAGTTGCCCACAGCCAGAGCCCACGGCCAGGTCGGCGATGAAGGTGTCCTCGGTCTCGCCCGAGCGATGCGAGACCATCTGCGCCCAGCCCGCTGCTCGACAGACCGCCATGGCCTCGAGGGTCTCGGTCACGGTGCCGATCTGGTTGACCTTGATCAGCGCTGCCGTATCGGCCCCAAGGGCGATCGCCTTGGCGATGATCGCCGGGTTGGTGACGAGGTTGTCATCGCCGACGAGCTGGATACGGTCGGCGAGTCGTTCGGTGAGACGCACATTGCCGTCCCAATCACCTTCGGCCAGGCCGTCCTCCAGGCTCCACACGGGAAACGCGGCGACGAGCTCCTCGTAGCGGGTGATCATGTCATCGCTCGAAAGCGTCTCCCCGGCGACCTGGTAGGCGCCGTCACGATAGAACTCGCTCGCGGCGGGATCGAGAGCGATCGCGACCCCGTCCCGACCAGGCTGGTAGCCGGCACTCTCGATCGCTTGGACGAGCAGACCGAGGACTTCTTCAGGTTGGCCGATCTGCGGTGCGAAGCCCCCCTCGTCACCCAGACCTGTCGCCAATCCCTTGCCCATAAGCAGACTTCGCAGGGCGGCGTAGACCTCGGCCCCCGCCCGGACGGCTTCCGCCATGGTCGGGGCGCCGAGCGGGGCCACCATGAACTCCTGGAAGTCCAGATCGTTCGGAGCATGGACCCCACCGTTGACCACGTTGAAATGCGGCACCGGGAGCCGTGGCGTGACATCCGTCGGATTGAGTGTCTGCCACAGCGGTAGCCCGGCAGCGATGGCTAGTCCTCGGGCAGCAGCCATCGACACACCGACGACGGCGTTGGCCCCGAGGCGGGACTTGTTGTCGGTGCCGTCCAGATCGATCAGGGTGTGGTCCAACTCGTCCAGGTCGGTGAACGTACGGCCGCGGAGGGCCTCGGCGATCTCGCCGTTGACGTTGCCGACAGCACCGAGTACGCCGCTGCCTCCGAACCGCTTGGGGTCGCCGTCCCGTAACTCGACCGCCTCCTGAGAGCCTGTTGACGCTCCCGATGGCACACCCGCCCGGGCAACGGTGCCGTCGCCGAGCGTCACCGTGACTGCCAGGGTGGGCCTGCTCCGGGAGTCGAGAATCTCCACGGCCTTGACTCCGGTCACGGTGAAACCCATCTTGCGTCCTCCTCCTGGTCGACCCTCCCAGTCTCACAGCTGTGGACTTCGAGCACATGGGCCAAAGGTCACAACCACCCCACTCGTCCCCGAGCACCCATCTTGCGGCGGGTCATCGGGCCGGGGATACCGCCTGGCGACCCTTGTCACCGACGATGAGCCATGAGGATGCGGCGACGGACCGCAGGTGGGTACGACATCCTGGCCGAGGAGTGCATTGACCAGCGTGGGCCTCCGTCGCTTGAACTCACCGACCACCGCCACCAGGATCTGGCCGGTACTCAGGCGATCGAGCAGATGCCTTGCCCGGACTGCCTCTGGACGCCCGTCAGCCTTTGTCGCCGGTTCCTCGGCTGGGCTCCTCAGCTCGTCGAGCTCGCTGGGCATGGTGCCCCTTGTGCACGCACGCTGCGGATGACCGTTGGACGCATCAGCCTTTGGGCAAGACTCGGCTCATCTGCACCGGCTCACGGGTCACCAACGATCTTGGCGCCAACTCGGCCAGCGCGGGGAGAAACGACTCAATTCGGGCAGGGGAGTCGATGAACTCCAGAACCAAGGGAAGTCCAGTGGTTGAATCGGGGAACCGATTGGTTCGGATATTGCCTGACGAGCCGAACCCCTCGATACCCCGCCAAAGGGTTGCCCCTGCAATCCCTTCGTCCCGGGCACGCTCGAGGATCACCTGGTGAAGTCCACGGTGGCCGGCTCGGTCATCCTCGGTCAGGAACACGACGACCCTCATGCCATCTTCTTCAGTCCGCACCATCCACCTCCCGAATCCGACGGTGGCAGTTGCCGTCCTCTGCCTCTGCACACTATCTCGATCGTGCATGGAACCCCCTGGGCAAACGGAGAGCTCACCTGCGGTTTCGGATGAACTCTTGCTACGATGACGGTCGGCGATGGAGTTCGCCGAAACCGCCGAGAGGCTGATGACTCCTACCGTGATCAAGTCCACGAGCGGTGGGCCGCGTGGAAGGGAGTCGTAGTTGCCATCGTTGGACGACGAAGCCGGTCTCCCCGTCGACCCGGACATCGAGCTCGGGACGGGCGACCCGCCTGCCGCTGTGACCAAGCGCTCTCGTGAGCATCACTCGCAGGTGGCGATTGTGGTCGCCGTCGGCATCGGGGGCGCCTGTGGCGCAGTAGCCCGGTATGCGGTGTCGCTCGGCATTCCCACCGCCACCGCCGGCTTTCCCTGGAGCACGTTCGTCATCAATGTGACGGGAAGTGCGTTCCTCGGACTCCTCCTCGTCGTATTGGTGGAACAGTTCCCCAGGGGCAGGCTGACTCGACCGATCGTGGGCACCGGGGTGATCGGGGCGTACACCACGTTCTCGACCTTCGAGATCGATGCCGTGAACCTGGTACGTGCCGGGCACCCGACAACGGCGGTGATCTACGTAACTGCCAGCGTGATTGCCGGCCTCGTGGCTGTCTGGGCTGGGATGACCGGTGCTCGAGCCCTACTGCAAATTGAACGACAGCTCCAGGAGGACATGTGATGGCAGCAGCTCTCGAGAGGTCGATCACCAGCCATCCGGCAACACGGCTCTCCATCTTGCTCACCATCCGTGACCACGCCCATCACCATTCGCTGATGGTCAAGCTCGTGCAGCGCGCCCGCGGTGCAGGTCTTGCCGGCGGAACCGTGTTCGAGGCGCAGCAAGGGTACGGCGCATCGGGAAGGCTCCACCGGAGGCACCTCATCTCCGAAGACGCACCGGTGGTCATTGTGATCGTGGATCACCCTGATCGGATCGGGTCGTTTCTCGACAGTGTGGAAGACCTCCTCGAAGGTGTCGTCTTCATGATCGACGATGTCGAAGTCATCGAAGTCTGACTGCAGGATGCGGAGGGGACCCGAGCGATGAGACTCCTTCTCTTCGTCGCCGTCGCTAGTGGTGGGCTCGTTGGTGCTCCATCCCGCTACCTGGTCGACCGTGCCATCACCAACCGGTTCGATTCCGACCTGCCCTGGGGCACCTTCACCATCAACATGACAGGATCGCTCCTCTTCGGCATCCTCACGGGACTCTCGCTGGGACACCACCTTCCAGCGATCCCCAAGGCCCTACTTGCCACAGGCTTCTGTGGTGCGTACACGACGTTTTCCACCTTCACCTACGAGACGGTCAGATTGATCGAAGACGGGCAGCTGGGGGAGGCGGCCGGAAATGTGATGGGCAGCGTGGTCATCGGACTTGCTGCAGCAGCTGCTGGGGTAGCCATGGGTCTCGCCATTTGACATGCGAGCCGCCCGCTGTGCTCGCGCGAGCAGCGGTGGACCAGTTGACCGCAGTGGGCCTCGACCATCTGTGACCGCCGGGTTCGAAGCTCGATGCCGGCGCCACGGTGGAGGTCTTCTTGGTCTTGGTCTGCTGTGTCCGGTGCTGGCCGGACCGCCCGGCGGTCACCTCCTCTGAGGCTTTCCGATCGTTCTGGCTGCGCCACTGCTGGGCGAGCTCCACCGGGTGAGTCGTACGCTCGGCGAATGTGCCCTCATGGATCCGGCTCCCGGCAAGTGCACTTCGGCTGCTTCCCTGGCTCAATTGGCGACGGCGATGCGGCGGTGCGCCGTGTTGGGCTTCCAGGCTTCGGTGAACTCAGGGGTGTCCACGAGCCGGACCCCTGGGCCACCTCGAGGCTGCCGGCGCCGCCTACCGCAACCAGCCGCTGCACCTGGATGCGTCGAGTGCCGTCGATGACCCCGTGAGCTGAGTCGAGCAGAGTCTGCTCGTCGTTGTCGATGCCATGTCGACGTCCGACCGCGGAAAACGATGGCTTCCTGGCCGGAAGCCTCCGGTGCCACCGGTGCGGTCGGCCCGACGCCGGGACCGTGGGTCTGCCTGATTACCAGTCGCAGGCGATGTACTTCGATTCGAGGTACTCGAGCATGCCCTCGTGGCCGCCCTCCCGCCCGAGCCCGCTCTGCTTGGTCCCACCGAAGGGCGCCGCAGGGTCTGAGATGAGCCCGCGGTTGAGTCCGACCATGCCGCTGTCGAGCGCCTCGGAGACACGCAGGCCCCGTCCGAGGTCGCTCGTGTAGAGGTAGGAGACGAGGCCGTGGACGCTGTCGTTGGCCATCTCGATGACCTCGGCCTCGGTGTCGAAGCTGACGATCGGGGCGACCGGGCCGAAGATCTCCGTGCCGAGGATCTCCGCCGACGGCCCGACCCCGGTGAGCACCGTCGCCGGGTAGAACCATCCGGGTCCCTCGGGCACCTCGCCTCCGACGGCCGCCTCGGCTCCCTCTGCGAGTGCGCCCGATACGAGCTCGGCCACCTTGTCGCGACTCGAGGAGTTGACGAGCGGCCCGAGCTGGACGCCGTCGCCGAGGCCGGGGCCCACCTTCAGCCCGGACATCTCATGGGCGAGACGCTGCGAGAACTCTTCGGCGATCCCTCGTTGGACGTAGAACCGGTTGGCCGAGGTGCATGCTTCGCCGCCGTTGCGCATCTTCGCCAGCATTGCCCCGGCGACCGCCGCGTCGAGGTCGGCGTCGTCGAACACGAGGAAGGGGGCATTGCCGCCCAGCTCCATCGAGCAGTTCACGACGTTGTCGGCAGCGGAACGCAGCAACTCCTGACCCACCTCGGTCGAGCCGGTGAACGAGAGCTTGCGGACCCGGGGGTCGGCGAGGAGCGTCCCGACGAACTTCGACGAGCGGTTCGAGGGGACCACGTTGACGACGCCGCCAGGGACCCCTGCCTGCTCGAGGACTTGTGCGATGGCGAGGGCGGTGAGCGGTGTTTCGGACGCAGGCTTGCACACGACGGTGCAGCCTGCGGCGAGGGCTGGTCCGATCTTGCGGGTCAGCATGGCCGCCGGGAAGTTCCACGGGGTGACGAGTGCGGCAACACCGATGGGCTGGCGGAGGACGAGGATCTTGTGCGCCCCCGACGGTGCGACGGTGATCTCACCGGTGTTGCGGACCGCTTCTTCGGCGTACCAGCGGAAGAATTCCGCGGCGTAGGTGATCTCACCGCGTGCGTCGGGGAGCGCCTTGCCGTTCTCGAGCACGACCAGCTGGGCGAGCTCCTCGTGCCGCTCGGTCATGATCTCGAATGCCCGGCGGAGGACCTCGGCGCGGGCGCGCGGGGGAGTGGCCGACCAGGCGGGCAGCGCCGCCGCGGCAGCGTCGACCGCCAGCGCGGCGTCGTCCCGCGTGCCGTTGGCGACGCTGGTTAGCGTCTCGCCGGTGGAGGGGTCGGCGACGGCGATGAGCGAGCCGTCCGAGGAGGAACGCCATTCGCCGCCGATGTAGCAGCCGGTCGGCAGATTGCCTGCGATGGCGGCAAAAGCGTCGGCGTGCACCGTGTCGGTACGGCCAGGGGCTGACTCTGTCGTCATGCGCACGACCTCCTTACCCTCTCGATGGCGCGTTCTGGCGACGGTAGCGCGGCGCCCTCAGGGGTGTCCACAACGGGCTCGGTGACCATGGGCCCGCTCAGGGCGCCGATGGCGGGGGAGGGTCGGAGGTGGCGGCCGACGACGCGATCGGTGTGCCACTGTCCTCCGGGACGAGCGTGGGGGTCGATCGGTTCAGGGTCTCCCCTCTGAAGAACGAGGGGCTTCCGAACCGCATGAGGATCATGGCCGTGAAACCGACCAGCGCCGATACCAGGGCGATGAGGAAGACCCCGCCCACATCGGAGTGCGGCGGGAACGGAAGGTGCCACGAGGTGAAGCTCTGGGCCTGGACGTTGTCGTAGTTCCAGTCCTCCCAGAGGCTCCACCCCATGGCGAAGTAGAGCATCACTCCTCCGAGCAAAGGGAGGATTCCCTTCATCCACAGGTCACGTCTACTGCGGCGGAGCACCCTCCGGTAGTACCAGGCGCAGGTGAAGCCGGTGAGACCGTAGTAGAAGGCGATCCACACCCCGATGGCGGTGACCGCGTCGGGGATGAGGTTGCCCCCGGCGAAGTGATTGAACGCCACGTACAGCACGATCGAGATGCCTCCCATCGTCACCGTCGACACCGTTGGCGTCAGGTAGCGCCTGTGCATCCGTCCGAAGGCATCTGGGATGGCTTTGTACACGGCCATCGACAGCGTGGTCCGCGCCGTGGGCAGGATGGTGGTCTGGGTGGAGGCGGTCGCCGAGGTCAGCACCATCAAGATGAGCAGTTTGGCGGCGACCGAACCGAGCGTCGAGTGGCCGAACACCGCGGTACCCAGGCTCGAGAAGACATCGCTGTAGTTGGCGGGGTTCGCCAGCCCGATGCCCGTCTTGCCGACACCGGCAAAAGCCTGGGCTCCCAGGGTGACGATGAAGTAGGTGATGAGCAACAAGACGGTGGAGATGATGGCGCCAAGCCCCGGGTTCCGCGTGCGATCGGCGGTCTCCTCGTTGATCGACACCGCGGTGTCCCAACCCCAGTAGATGAAGAGCATGAGGATGAGACCGGCGATGACCTTCGAGAGCGAGGGGCCGTGGAACGGGTTGAACCAGTTCCAGTTCGGAGTGAGATGGGTCGAGGGCGCTGTTCCGATCGCGACTCGTACGAGGGCCACGATGGCAAACACCAGGAGGATGACGACCTCAACCGAGAGGAGGACGCGTTGGATGGCAGCCGAGATCTCGATACCCCGGTAGCACACGTAGGTCAGGAGCGCGATGAAGAGCACGCCGACGAGGAGCACCCACTCGCTGGTCGGGTTCTGCCCGATGCCCTTGGCGTTGAAGAGCAGGAAGCCGTACTGTCCGGTCACTTGGGCCAGGCTCGCCATCACCAATATGTCCGAGGCGACGATGCCCCAGCCCCCCATCCAGCCCACCCAGGGTCCGAAAGTCCGTGTCCCCCAGGTGAAGGTGGTCCCGCAGTCGGGGTCCGCCTTGTTGAGCTCGCTGTAGCCGATGGAGACGAAGAGCATGGGGATGAAGGCGAGCACCACGACCAACGGCGACAGGACGCCGACCGCCACCACAATCAGGCCGAGGGTGGCCGCCAGGCTGTAGGCGGGGGCGGTGGACGCGACCCCGATCACGATGTTGGAGACCAGGCTCAACGCGTCGGACTTGAGCCCCTTCTCTTTCGGTGCCTCGGCCGGCCCGTCCGCGTTCGTCGTGTTGAGAGTCATGTCAGATCGGGCTCTCGTCGAGCATGGCGTCAGCCACCTTGACGAAGCCGGAGATGTTGGCACCCGCCACGTAGTCGCCCGGCCGGTCATGCTCCTCGGCCGTCTGGCGGACCGTGTCGTGGATCCGCCGCATGATCGCCTGCAGACGTCCGTCGACCTCCTCCTTGGACCACTGGACGAGCTGCATGCCCTGAGCCATCTCCAGCCCGGACACCGCCACCCCGCCGGCGTTCGCCGCCTTGCTCGGTGCGTAGAGAACGCCGGCGGCGGTGAGGCGATCGACGCCCCCGGAGACCGTCGGCATGTTGGCCCCTTCTGCCACGAGCATCACCCCGCCTTTCACCAGGTTGTCGGCGTCCTTCGCACTGATCTCGTCCTGCGTGGCGCTGGGGAACGCGCACTGCGCGGGCACGCACCAGAGGGGGTTCTCGTCGCCTCCCTTGGCGGGGTGGTAGGTCGCATGCTCGAACTCCTCCGCGTACTCGCGGATCCGACCCCGGCGTTCGTTCTTGAGGCGCTTGACCCATTCGAGCTTCTCGCGGTCGATGCCGTCGGGATCATGGATGAACCCGTCGGAGTCGGAGAGGGTGACGGCGTGGGCACCGAGGTCGAGGAGCTTCTCCACGGTGAACTGGGCGACGTTCCCGCTGCCCGAGACGAGGCATGTCTTGCCTCCGAGGACGTCGTCCCTGGTGGCCAGCATCTCCCGTGCGAAGTACACGACCCCGTATCCGGTGGCCTCCTGGCGAATCTGCGAGCCGCCCCACTTGATCCCCTTGCCGGTGATGGCGCCTACGAACCGCTTGGCGATGCGCTTGTACTGGCCGAAGAGGTAGCCGATCTCACGCTCACCCACGCCGATGTCCCCGGCGGGCACATCGGTGAACTCCCCGATGTAGGGGTAGAGTTCTGTCATGAAGGACTGGCAGAACCGGCGGATCTCCGACTCGCTCCGCCCCTTCGGGTCGAAGTCCGAGCCGCCCTTGGCCCCACCCATCGGCAGGGTGGTCAGCGAATTCTTGAACGTCTGCTCGAAGGCCAGGAACTTCAACAGGCCTGCGTTCACGGTGGGATGGAAGCGCAGCCCTCCCTTGTAGGGGCCGATAGAGCTGCTCATCTGGACGCGGAATCCCCGGTTGACGTGGATCTCCCCGTCGTCATCCACCCAGTTGACGCCGAAGCTGATCACCCGGTCGGGCTCCACCAGCCGTTCGAGGATCTTGTCCTGCATGTACCGTGGACGCTGGACGAGCACAGATTCGAGCGATCTGGTCACCTCGCGGACCGCCTGGTGGAAGTCGGCCTCGCCCGGGTTGTTGGCTTCGACCTTGGCCAGGACCTCGCCCAGGTGCTCCCTTGCCCGGGTCGTTGCCTGTCGGGGCCGCGAGGTTCCGGGGGTCATCTGCACATCTTCGGATGCGCGGCGGAGAAACGGCAGAGTCGAAAGTCCCGAAGGTGCCCTCCCGGCGTTCCCACCCGGCGACGGTGCGCGGACCTGGCCCCCTGGAGCGGCCCCGGGGGATGGGACCTTCGGCACTGGTCGCGCCCGCCACCGGGTGTGGATACTGTGGAGGAGAGCGGTGCAGCTCCGGCTCCCCGGGGCGGCTGGGATCGACGGAGGCAATCATGCGGGTACTGGTCATCGGAGCAGGGGGCGTGGGCAGCGCCGTCGCCAAGACGGCGGCAAAATGGGATCTCTTCGAGCACGTCGGAGTGGCGGACTATGACGTGAGGCGAGCACAGCAGGCGGTCGCCGGTCACGGTGACCGGTTCGCTGCCTACCAGCTTGATGCGGGTGACGAGCGTGCCGTCGAGGGTCTGATCCGGAGCGAACGTGCGGACGCGGTCCTCAACGCCCTCGACCCCCGCTTCGTGATGCCGGTCTTCCGGGCTGCGTTCGCCGCCGGAGTGACGTATCTCGACATGGCCATGTCGCTGTCTCATCCGCATCCGACGGAGCCGTACCGGCTGCCCGGGGTCAAGCTCGGGGACGAGCAGTTCGCTATGGAGGACCAGTGGAAGGAGCGCGGTCTGCTGGCCCTTTGTGGCATCGGTGTGGAGCCGGGGCTCTCCGACGTGTTCGCCCGCTATGCGGCGGACAACCTCTTCTCGTCCATCGACGAGATCGGCGTCCGTGACGGTGCGAACCTGGTCGTCGAGGGCTACGAGTTCGCCCCGTCGTTCTCCATCTGGACCACGATCGAGGAGTGCCTGAACCCGCCGATCATCTGGGAGCGGGGCAAGGACTGGTTCACGACGGAGCCCTTCAGCGAGCCGGAGACGTTCACATTCCCGGCCGGCATCGGGCCGGTCGAGTGCGTCAACGTGGAGCACGAGGAGGTGCTGCTCATCCCCCGCTGGGTCGATGCGCAGCGGGTGACCTTCAAGTACGGGCTGGGCGACGAGTTCATCGGCGTGCTCTCCACCCTGCACAAGCTGGGGCTCGACTCGACCACCCCGATCCGCGTCGGCAACGTCGAGGTCTCCCCGCGGGACGTGGTCGCCGGGTGCCTGCCCGACCCGGCCCAGCTCGGGGATCGGATGTCCGGGTTGACCTGTGCCGGCACCTGGGTCACCGGCACCGGCAAGGACGGCAGCCCCCGCGAGGTGTACCTCCACCACGTGGTCGACAACGCCTGGTGCATGTCCGAGTTCGACTCCCAGGCCGTGGTCTGGCAGACCGCCATGAACCCGATTGTCGCCCTCGAGCTTCTCGGCTCGGGCGCCTGGTCCGGTCAGGGCGTCCTGGGGCCCGAAGCCCTGCCGGCGGACCCCTTCCTCGACCTGGTCAACAGCCACGGGGCCCCTTGGGGCCTGGACGAGCGCACGCCCGCCAAGGCCTGACGGTCATCCCGGCCGCACAGGGCCATAGCCGACGATCCAACCGGAGCCGAGGCGACGATGAGGCTCCCGACTGCTCGATGAAAGGAGCACTCCCCATGGCCAAGGTGCAGCTGAAGAACTTCATCGACGGTGCCTCGCTCGAGGCGACGGGCGGCCAGACCTATGAGCTCGTCGACCCGGTGACCGGCGAGCCGTACGCCGATGCCCCACGCTCCCAGCCCCAGGATGTGGACCGGGCGCTCCGGGCCGCACAGGATGCATTCGACACGTGGTCGAGGACGACCCCCTCCCAGCGGAGCCGGGCGGTGCTCAAGTTCGCCGACGCCCTCGAGGCCCGGGCGGACGAGCTGGTCGACATCGAGTGCCGCAACACGGGCAAGCCGCGGGCCCTGACCACCTCCGAGGAGATCCCGCCGACCCTCGACCAGATCCGCTTCTTCGCCGGTGCGTGCCGGCTCCTCGAGGGCCGGGCCGCCGGCGAGTACATGGAGGGGTTCACCTCGTTCGTCCGCCGCGAGCCGATCGGCGTCTGCGCCCAGATCACACCGTGGAACTACCCGATGATGATGGCGGTGTGGAAGTTCGCCCCGGCGATCGCCGCCGGCAACACCGTCGTCCTCAAGCCGGCGCACACCACGCCGGCGAGCACGCTGTTCCTGGCCGAGGTGGCCGCCGAGTTCTTCCCACCCGGTGTGTTCAACGTGGTCTGCGGCCTCAATCACGAGATGGGGGCGGCACTGCTCGAAAGCCCGATCCCCCGCATGGTCTCCATCACCGGGAGCGTCCGCGCCGGGCGTGAGATCGCCAGGGCGGCAGCGGAGGACCTCAAGCGGGTGCATCTCGAACTGGGCGGCAAGGCCCCGGTCATCGTCTTCGACGACGCCGACGTGGAGTCGACCGCAGAGGGGATCGCGGTGGCCGGGTACTTCAACGCAGGCCAGGACTGCACCGCGGCCACCCGGGTGCTGGCGGGTCCCCGGATTCACGACGACCTGGTCTCCGCTCTCACCGAGGCGGCACGTCGCCGTAAGCTCGGCGGGTCGGACGATGCCGACGTGGACGTCGGCCCGCTCAACAGTGCCGTGCAGCTCGAACGGGTGAGCGGCTTCTGCGAACGCCTCCCGGACCACGCCGAGATCCAGACGGGCGGGCAGCGCTTCGGCGATCGGGGGTTCTTCTACGAGCCCACAGTGGTCACCGGCCTCGCTCAGGACGACGAGATCATCCAGGAGGAGGTCTTCGGCCCTGTCGTCACGGTGCAGCGCTTCGTCGACGAGGACGAGGCGGTCAAGTGGGCGAACGACGTGGAGTTCGGGCTGGCATCCTCGGTGTGGACCAGGGACCACGCGCGGGCGATGCGGGTGTCGGCGCGCCTCGACTTCGGCTGCGTGTGGATCAACACCCACATCCCGCTCGTCGCCGAGATGCCACACGGCGGCTTCAAGCACTCCGGGTACGGGAAGGACCTGTCCGTCTACGGCCTCGAGGACTACACGCGGATCAAGCACGTGATGAGCGCTACTGGTCAGTAGCAGCGGCGCCGCCCGGAGCCGGGCGATCCACCTTCCTGGAGAGCCGTAGGTGTCGTGTTCGCTAGTCCGTTCCCCCGGCCCCGCCCGACAGCGCCGGGCGCAGGAGATCGCGGACAGACACCATCCCGACCACGTGACCCTGGTCGTCGAGCACCGGTAGGTGGCGGATGGCGCCGTCGAGCATCTGGTACGCGGCGTCGGCGAGCGTGTCCCCCACCCGCGCCGCGACTACATGCTTGACCATCGCGTCCTCGGCGGTGACGGCATCCAAATCCGCCCCCTGGGCGACGAGCGCCACGACATCGCGTTCGGAGATGATGCCCAGGGATCGTTGCTCGTCTCCGACGACCAGCGCGCCGACGTTCTCGACCCACATGGTGTGCGCCACTGCCCGCAGCGTCTCGTCGGAACGGGCGAACACCGGCTCCCGGTGCTCGAGGCTCCCGATCTTGTCCTGGAGATATGACGCCATCACGCCTCCTTCGGTCGTGAAGCCTGGTTCCGCTCCGCACACCAGCCGTGCACCTGCCTCCTAGACCTCACTATCAGTGTGATGCCGATGCCCGACCCCGCGACAGGGCCGAAGGTCACCTGCTCGTGGCATTCGTCGAAAGGAGCGACCAGGAACGTGCCACCGGCCGCCTCTCCGTTCATGTCGCTGTTGGACGTCGAAACATCAACCACACGTAGGGCCCGGCCTCGGGTGCCTGTGCCTCGGATCGGATTGCAAATCCGTGGCGCTCATACCAGGGCACGGTCCGGGGATTGCCGGTCACCAGAAAGCTCGGTTCGCCGAGGGCATCCACCCGGGCCAGGCCATCGGCAAGGAGGAGGCGCCCTACACCGGACCCGCGCCGGTCGGGGTCGACCGCAACCAGGTCGATGTACCAATGGGGCTCGGCGGGGCGGTGGTCTTCGACCCAGCTCCAGAATCGGATCTGGCGCTCGGGGCAGCCACCCCGCGCGGCGAGAGCCGGCTCCACGACGGCGTCGATGGCCTCATCGTCGTAGCCGGCACCTGGCGGGAGTCAACCGGCGGCGCCGGACCTGTCCCCGGTCACCCACAACCATCCTCGGCGCGCTAGCTGGCGGTTGCCTGGAGGAGCTCGAGGTGGATCAGCCCGGTGGGATCGTCGCACGCCAGACACCACCGTTCGATGGGATCTTCGGCGAACGCTCGGGCCAGGAGGCCGGCGACCGGGACGACCTCGTCGATCGAAGCCCTGCGCACACGGCGCGCCGTCGAACCCTCGGTTGGAGGTCCGCTGGCCGGGGTCATCCCGAGCGCCGCGCGTCAAGTACCGCCTCGGCCACGGCGACAACCTCCGTCGGTGTCCTGCCCGTGGTGTCGACCACCGTGGCCGATGCCCACGGGTCCATCGAGCGGGCCAACGCTTCCCTCACCTCAGGCGTCGCCTCGGAGATGTCGGCATGCCCCGCGAGCCGACGCACGATCCGTCGATCTGCTTCCTCCGGGGTCGTGACACAGTGCAGCTCGACGAGGTCGCTCGACGTCGCAACGGCCACGGCCCGAGCCAGATCTCGCCAGGCGGCGTCGACCCACGAGGCGTCGAGGACGACGGACTCGCCCAACCCGAGAGACCGCTCGGCCTTCCGGATCAGTTCCTCGTAGACGACCGTTGTCGCCGCAGGCTCGTAGCGTCCCTCGCCGTAGCCGGGACGCTGTTCGTCGGTGCTTCCACCGACCTCCCTGCGGATCTCGTCGGAACGGAGGACGCGCCAGTCCCGTGCCTCTCCGAGCCCGGCGGCAAGTGTGGACTTGCCCGTGCCGGGGAGCCCACCCACCAGTACCAGCGCCACCCGGGCCTGCCGAAGGTGGCTGAGCGCGACCTCGTGGAAGAGGGAGGCCGCCGTTCGTGCATCGCCTGTGCCCTGCTGCGAGCGGAGACAGCACACTTTGGCCCGGACGTACGCACGAGAGGCGCAGTAGAACTGCACGAGCGTGTCGGGGAACCGGTCACCGGCAAGCTCCTGGTAGTCGAGGAGGAAGCGGTCGGCCGCCTCGGGACGGCCGAGCCGCTCGAGATCCATGGCCAGAAACGCCACGTCGGCGCTGACATCGACGCAGCGCAACGCGTCCGAGAACTCGATGCAGTCGAGGATCCGGACCCCGTCGTCGAGGCAGAAGATGTCCTCGGCCTGCAGGTCCCCGTGGCCGTCGCACACACGACCCGAGGCGATCCGTTCGTCGAGCAATGGCCCACGGCCGTCGACCCAGCGGAGTGCAAGGGACCGGATCTCCTTGTCGACCCCTGCATCGAGGATCGATCCCAAAAAAGGCTCGGTCTCGGAGAAGTTCGCCTCCCAGCCGGCCCGCAGTGCCGGGCCGGTGGCCGCCGCCGAGATGTCTGCCGACCGGGCTGCCCGGCCATGGAATGCAGCCAGTGTCCCGGCCACCTGCCGGAGCCAAGCAGAGAGCTCATCCCCCTGCCGGGCGAGCGAAGCCAGCCGACGGCTGTCGGGCATGCGCCGCATGACGACCATGTGGTCGACTGGCTCCCCATCCATTCGCACTTCAGCCACGCCGAGGTAGACGTCGGGGGCCAATCGTCGATTGAGCGCCACTTCGAGGTGGCAGTCGGCTTCGCGGGCCTCGGGCCGGCGAAAATCGAGGAACTCGAAGTGGACGGGCTTCCGCAGCTTGTAGACCAGGTCACCGAGGAAGAAGAGTACGGAGACGTGTGTCTCGACAACCGCGGCCGGCTGTGTGGTCGCGGCATACCCCGGCACATCTGCGCGGCCCACGATGGATGTGCTCCGGCCGCGTCGCCGATCCCTACTCACGACTCCCAGCTTCGATGACGGGCCCGTCGAAGGCCAGAGTCGGAAGTCCCTGCCCGGCTCGGCGTCAGGCGGGCCCGCTGTCGCCGGCGTCGCTGTCGCCGGCTTCAGCTGTGGTCTCGGCCGCCGCGTGTGCCGGTGGCTTCGCGCGCAGGACCTGTGCTACCGAGCCTGCGGTCAGGGCGGCCGCACCCAGCACGGAGATCCGGGTCAACGACTTCGACAGGTGCGGGCCCAACCGCAGGCGTCCCGGCCCGGAGCCGATCAGCACGAGCGCCAAGGCAAGGTTGGTGAGGGGGAGCTCGAAGCCCCCCTTCTGTGCCATCGGTCCTTGCTTCCGGTGGACCGAGGTGGCGACGACCATGGCCCCGGCGATGGCCAACGGGCCCAGTGGGTCGGCGATGCCGGTGACCGTGAGGATCCCGCCGCCGAGCTCGCTCGCCCCCGCGAGCGTCGCCATTGCCTTCCCGGGCCGCAAGCCCAGCGCTTCGAACCCTGCCCCAGTGGCATCGAGGCCATGTCCGTCAAAGGCGCCGAACAGCTTCTGGGCTCCGTGCACGGAGAGATAGCCACCGAGCACGGCTCGGGTGGCGAGTAGGCCGACGTTGCCCATCTGGAACCTCCTGGTTGCGTGGCCACGAGAGGCCATCGCTGACAGCAAACAGCTTACGAAACAACAGTAACTATGTCCAAGTAAGCTAATGACCGTGACTCCTCTCGATGATGAAGAAGGGGTGTGCGGGGCCATCACCCAGGTCTTTTCTCTTCTGGGAAAGCGCTGGAGCGGTCTGATCATCGCGACCCTGCTCGATGGTCCCGCCCGCTTTTCCCGGATCGTCCGCCTCGTGCCCGGTGTGAGCGAGCGCATGATGTCCGAGCGCCTCAGCGAGCTTGCCGCCGCAGGCCTGGTCGCACGGGAGGTGCACGAGGGGCCGCCGGTCACCGTCCAGTACCGGCTGACCCCGCGGGGGGAGGCGCTTCGACCGGCGCTCGCGGAGCTCGAGCGCTGGGGAAGCGAGCAGCTGGTGGAGCCCGGCGCTACCCCGGCTGCCGTCGGTGCGGCTCGGAGTGGTCCCAGTCGGCGAGCAGGGCACGGAGCGCAGTGAGCAGGATGAGTGGCTGGTCGAGCATGGCGTGGTGGCCGGCCTCGGGGATCTCCACCACCGGCGTGACCCGACCCAGTTCGTCGTACATGGACCGCCCGATGTCGGCGGTCACCAGGCCGTGCTCGGACCGGAGGAGGGCCAGTCGGCACACCACTCGTGAGAGGTAGGGCAGAGCGATCCCGCGGATCCCACCGCCGAACTGGGCGAAGATCTCCCGGTCGAACTTCCACTGCCACCCACCGGCCACCGGCCGGAGCGAGCGCCGGGCGACATGGTCGATGACATAGTCGAGGTAGTGCTCCTGGGCGGGGACGGTGCGGAAGTGCTGCACGGCCTCCTCCTCGGTGGGGTAGACGCGGGGACGGCCGAACGCCTCTCGGAGCCGGTAGGCGCCGATCTCGGGGTCGGGTTCGGTCACCGGCGAGTCGCACACGATGGCCCCGCTCACCTGGTCACCATGGCGTGCCGCGGTGGCGATGGTGACGAACCCGCCCATGCTGTGACCGACGATGACCGGCGCCCCGGCGATCTGCCCGGCCGCGGCCACCGCCATCACCTCCTCGGTCCACAGCTCGAGCGAGTAGCGGTCACGGTGACCGCTGTCGCCGTGCCCGGACAGGTCGATGCAGAGCACGCGGAACTCGTCGCTGAACCGGGCGGCCACGTGCGTCCACCAGTGGGCGTGGGCGCCGCCGCCGTGAACGAAGACCAGGCCGCGCTCGCCGGGCCTGCCGCACGCCAGGGCGTGGATCGCGCACCCGTCCACCGCCACCTCGACGTCGTCCTGTCGGACGGCCAGTGCGCGACGGAACCACTCCGGGGCGTGGGTCAGCGGCCGATGCTCCTCCATCCCGAGATCAGAGCACATCGGGGGCACCCGAACGGAGTACAGGCCCTGTCGGTGCATGATGCGGGCGGCCCGACGGCTCGGCGAGCGGGACCTCATGGGCATGGTGGCGCACACCACGCCGGAGAGCGACGACCCGATCCCAAACTGTGGGGTGTGGCCGGTGCGGTCCCATGGCATGACCCGGAAGTTCCTCGACGACGTCTGGCGCTCGACCGCGTACATCGCACACAAGGGGTGGGAGACGCCGCCGTAATGGTCCTGGGGGTTCGAACTGGCGCCCGCAGTGCGCCTCATGCGGCCCACGCCGATGTACCGGCGCACCCACTTCCTGCCTCCCGAGTCTCGGCATCGAGCGGCACGAACGCCGCGCCCGCCTTGAGGATGCCGAGGAGGGCCACCACGGCGGCAAGTTCGTCCAGCTGTCGGTAGGTGAGCGAACGGGGGTGGTCTTCGACAGCAACAGCGTCAGGGCGTTCGGTCACCCGGTCGGCGAACACCTCGTGGATGGTCGCAGCGCGCTCGTACAGGGTCGCCGTGTCGTTCCAACCCGGCGGGGCGGCCTGTTCCGGCGTCTGCGGCTGTTCGAGGTCTGCGGTCATGATCAGTTGTGATTGCGGCCGATCCCGCCGGTCGACCGCGCCCAAGAGGGTATCCGGACTGGGGACCGGCACCGTCGACCACGTGCAACCCTCCGCAACAAGAGTCTGCCGGGCACGTTGCCCGCAGAGGTCGTGTCCACGACCCCCGGCTCGCCATCGGGGCGGGACTCCGTGGCGGCCGGGCGTGACTAGCGCGACGCGGCCCCCCGTGGTGCTAGAGAGGAGTCCGTGATCACGGTAGAACGGCACGGTCCGACCGCGGTCATCACCCTCGACCGCCCGGAAGCTCGGAACGCCCTGACCGGGGCCATGATCGTGGCCCTCGGTGACGCGTTGGCCGACTGCGATTCGGACCCCCAGGTGCGGGTCGCCATCCTCACGGGGAGGGATCCCGCGTTCTGCGCCGGTCTCGATCTCAACGATCTGGCCCGGACCTACGACGATGTGACCAACGCGCGTCCTGATCGCGGGACGAAGCGCCGGGGGCTGCTGCCCGACTCGACGACGCCCGTCATCGGTGCCGTCAACGGCCCGGCGGTCACCGGGGGGCTCGAGCTCGCCCTCGGGTGCGACTTCCTGATCGCCTCGCCCCGGGCCTCGTTTGCCGACACCCACGCCCGGGTCGGCGTGATGCCGGGCGGGGGGATGACGATCCGGCTCCCGCAGCTCATCGGCATCAATCGGGCCAGGCAGATGTCGTTGACCGGCAACTTCGTCGACGCCGCCACAGCGTGCGAGTGGGGGCTGGTCAACGAGGTGGTGCCCCACGAAGGGCTCATGGCGCGGGTACTGGAGCTCGCCGCCGCCGTCGGAGAGGCGGAGCCGGCGACGATCCGCGAGCTGCGTTCCATGTACGACTCGCTCGGAAACCGCTCCGACGACGAGGCCTACCTCGAAGAGGCACGGTGGTCCCGCCGCTGGATGACGGAGCGGTTCGACGCTGCTGCATTCCTGGCCGGCAAGGACCGGATCATCGAACGGGGCTCCTCTCAGCAGTGACGCGGCAGGCCCTCACGCACCGAACTTGGACGTGGTAAGCCCGTGACGGGGCAGCCCCCGGAGGGCGCAGGCGCCGGAAACGGGCCGGCGGTGCCCCGCCCGGCGCACGTCGGCCGCCGTCTACGTGTGGTCCGGCGTGATCCCGGCACCCTTCAGCATCCGCCGGATGTCGATGACCATCTGCTCGTTGATGTCGTGCTTGCGGGGGGCGTCGAACGTCTCGGTCTCGTCCCCCAGGGTCACCTTGAAGCGACCGTCGTGGACCTCGTCCACGACGGCCACGCTCTCCAGCAGCGACAGCACGTCGTGCCACTGGATGTTGTGGCTCAACGGGTGTCCGAAGATCTTCTCCAGGGTGACCCGGTGGTGCCCGTCGAGCTTGATGTCCTCTGTCACGTGGTCCTCCTCGACCTCTCTGGCTGATCCGGAGCTCCTTGGCGAACCGGCCCCATGGCGGCTCGCCGATGGGGCCGGACACTGCTCCGATCGGCGTCCGCAACGTACCCTAGTGCCACGCGTCATCCTGGGGTCTGCGTGGGTCGTCCACGCCGCACCGGGCGCGAGCTCAACGTCGACAACGAGGCACCCGACTGGGCGGCCCGATTCTGGCGATCAACCCGCTGGCACCCGAATGAGCGAAGTTCGGCCCGGTGCCAGGGCTGAACCGACCGGTCCGGTTACAGTCGGCGGCCGGTCGGGGCGAAGGGTTTCCCAGTGGACGTGCGGGTCGCGGGCCGGGACGACGATGTTCTCGACCACGTTCCCGATCTCGAACGGCAGCTCCGTCATCGACTGCACACACGGGGCGACGATGGGCCGGCCAGATCCGGGCCACGGGCACACCGGCAGAAGTCCGGTGGTCACCGTCTGGCCGAAGAGGTCGGTGAAGGGCGCAGTGGACTGATAGCAGACCGCCAACGGAACCCACCGCGACCCGGCCGCGTTGGAGTTGGCGAAGGTGATCGTGACGTCGGTGCTGCCGCTCACTGGGTCAGCGCGTTTCGTCCACTGCGTGCAACCGCGGTTGAGGGCGCCCAGGGTGTGGAGGTAGAGCGGGGGACTCCGTGCCTGCCGGCTCACGCCATGGTGGCGACGATCTCCTCGATGATCCCGATGGTGGTGTCGGGATGGAGGAGGGCCAGTCGCGCCACCGGTTCCCCCTCCCAGGTCGTGGGCACGACGAAGCCGATCTGGTCCTCGAGCAGCCGGGACGACCACTGCTCGTACTGTGCCCGGTCCCACCCGGTCCGCCGGAAGAGCACCACCGACAGCTCGGGACGGCGGACGAGTTCGAGGTACGGCGTGCGCTCGATGAGGTCGGCGGTCTCCAGGGCGACGGCCAGCACGGTCTCCACGGCGTCGCTGTAGGCATCGGTCCCGTGCACGGCCAGCGAGAACCACAAGGGCAGCCCGCGGGCACGCCGGGTCAGGTGGTAGGCGTAGTCACTGGGATTCCACTCCTCGGGGGCGTCACGGTGGAGGACATCGAGATACGAGGCGTCCTGGGTGTGGATCGCCTTGGCCAGGTGGGGCTCCCGGTAGAGCAGGGCCGCGCAGTCGAAGGGGGCGAAGAGCCACTTGTGGGGGTCGACCACGAAGGAGTCTGCCATCTCGATGCCATCGAAGCGCTTCCGGACCGAGGGAGCGAAGAGCGCCCCGCAGCCGTATGCACCATCGACGTGGAACCACAGGGACCGCTCATGGGCCACCTCGCCCACACCGGCTAGGTCGTCGATGATCCCCGCATTGGTGGTTCCCCCGGTGGCGACCACGCCGACGACGTCGTCGCCTCTCGGGTGGCGCTCCAGCGTCGCCCGGAGCCCGGCCCCGGTCAACCGGTGGTCCTGGCAGGGCACGAGGAGGGCCTCGACGGCCAGTACCCTCAGCGCCTTGCCCACGGAGGAGTGGGCCTCCTCGCTGATGGCGATGAGCGGTTGGCGGGGGGCGCGGTCACCCATCCGGTGGGAGGCCGTGTCCCGGGCCACCATCAAGGCGGACAGGTTGCCTGCCGAGCCCCCGGCGACGAAGCACCCACCCGATCCGTCGGGCAGGCCGGCCAGGTCGGCCAGCACCTTGAGGGCCTGGTTCTCGGCCGCGACAGCACCGGCTGCCTCCATCCACGACGTCCCCTGGAGCGACGAGCACGCCACGATCATGTCGAACAGCAGGGCGGCTTTGGTCGGCGCGGCAGGGATGAACGAGAGGAATCGAGGGCTGTCGCACGACACCACGGCAGTGGCCAGCTCGAAATCGAAGATCTCCAGAATCCGACGGGGGTCGGTCCCGTGGGGGTTGATGAGCCCGCGGAGGCTGGCTTCCAGGGACGAGGCCTGGGCTCCGCCGAAGTCGAGGGGCACCGGATCGAGAGCGAGGCGCCATTTGCAGTAGTCGAGGATCAGGTCGGTCAGTTGTTCGTCGTAGACGAACATGGGGTTGCGCATGACGGTCCCTTCCGGTGGGTCGCCCCATGATCGCAGAGATGCTGCGCCATCCTTCCGGTCCGGCGGCGCAGGTCAGGAGGTTGCGGGGCACCCCGCTGCCGCACGGTGGACGGAAACGGTACCGTCGGCCTCGTCGGTGAACCGGGCCTCCGAGCAGGTCGACCATCGACCGGTGCACCCCGGTCCCACCAGGCGGCACTGCGCGTCCAATAACGATGAACGGCCGAGGTGGAACCGGCCACCGGGGGGTCCCCGGGGCCGAGGTGCCGGGGGCAACCCGCGATCAGGATCAGGCGGTGGGCCACAGCGTGAGTTGTGGCTCTTCCAGGGCGATTAGCTGGTGGTAGCCCGGGAGCTGTGCCATCGGGGTGTCGAGATACACCTTCGCCTCGGGGGGCTGGGCAAACCGCCCGTGGCTCCATCGGATCTCGACATGCCCGGCCACGGTCCGGGTGAGGCCGTCCTGCCTGGTCCGGTAGGCGCATCTCCAGTCGACCCGGGGCTGGCCGACGCTGGCGGGAACCACGGTGAAATCCTCCAGTTCGAACTCGTCCCGCCAGTCCCACGGGCCGGCGATCCGGAATCTGGCCGGTGCGCCGGTGCGCCGGTCGTTGCCGAGCACGAAGTAGGGGGCGCTGCCGATGCGCAACAGGCGCCACAGCATGGTCTCGCGGGCGATGCCCGTCGACTCCAACTGCGTGTTCCACCTATGGGCGGAGGCCAGGCTGACGGCACGGCAGAGTTCCGCATAGGCCGACCGCGACGGCCCGACCGGATACGACCGACCTGCCAGGGCGGTCCGCAGGCTGCAGAGCTGTCCGCGGCTGCACGCGGAGGGAGTCGAGGGGAACCCGGTGAGCCCGGTCGCCGCCACGCAGGCCCGGTAGAGCGTGGAGAGTTCCACGGGCGCAACCGTCTCGTACCAATCGCTCCGCTCCCAGGTCCCCGTCGTCGCCAGCAAGCCGTCGAACAGGCGGGCCGGGGAGGCGTTGGCCAGGATGTCGGACTCGTACTTGCAGCTGATCAGGTAGACGTGGTCGATCCGGAGGTCGATGGGTGCGACCTCGTCGCCGGGGGGTCTGCGTCCCCCGGTCCACTCGATGGCGAGGGGAGACCGGCCCCGCAGGCCATCGGGAGCCTCGAGGAAGGAGCGTCCGTTGGCAAAGGCGCCGGCCAGCTCCGCAGCGAAGCGACCCGAGCCTACGATCGACTCGAGAAGGTCCCATGCGTCATCGGCGATCCGCAGCTCCTTCGGGCGCCGGGCCAGCGCGGAGATCGGATCGGGGAACGGGAGCGTGCCGAGTGCGGTGCCGAGCTCCGTGATGGTCGTGCGGTCATCGGACATGTCGTCGGCTGTGGTCTCGTCCGGTCATGCGCGGGGTCGATCACCTGCTCCATACGCTCGGAGGCGGTCCATGCCGCCGGGATCGAGCAGTTCGAGGACGTCGTGGACGGGAGTGTGGGCGTCGTCCGCCTGCACGGCCCGGAGGGCCTTGCCTCCGGCGCTTCTGGCCGCAGGGAGGTCGGTCGACAGCAGGACCAGTGGGCCCAGGTCGTCGCGGGACGGATCCCGGTTGCGGGCCTCGTGGAGGACGCTCGCCTTGCCCAGTGCCTTCCACAGCACGTCCGCTCGGCGGAGGCCGGGCCGGGTGGTGGAGAAGGCACCCGAAAGCTCGAAAAGCCACAACCCTCCCTTCGCGTCCCTGGCCCGGAAGTCCACACTCAGGCCCAGATCGCCGTAGGCGACATTGCGCTCGATGTGCTCGAACCCGCCGGAAACGAGGGCCTCGAGCGCCACTTCGCGCGCCTTGCGCCCGAGGCTGACGGAGTACTCCTCCGGTGTGCCCTCGACAGCCGGGGCCGACGACCGACCGGCCGGAACGGTCACCCTCCTGGCGCTCCCGGCCGAGTCGACCGGAACGGAGCGCTCCTCGGCGATCCGGCGCTCCGCCAGGGCCACGTACTCCTCATCGGTGTCGAATCCGACGTAGTGGCGTTCGGTCCGAACCGAGGCGACAGCCGTCGAGCCCGATCCCATGAACGGGTCCATGACCAGGTCCCCCCGGTAGGTGTAGAGCTCGATGAGACGACGCGGTAGCTCCACGGGGAAGGGTGCCGGGTGGCCGACCCGGGTGGCCGACTCGGTCGGGATGTCCCAGAGGTCGATGGTCGCATCGACGAACTCGTCCATGGTCATCGTCCCCTCGCTGGGAAGGCCCTGGGCCGACCGCTCGAGGGGGGTGAGGGCGCGGTCGAACCGGCCTTTGGAGGCGACGACGATCCGCTCGGAGACATCACGGAGTACCGGGTTGCCTGGACGTTGGTACGTTCCCCAGGCGCACGAGCCGCCGGCAGCGTGGCTCTTCTGCCAGATGATCTCCCCGCGCAGGAGGTACCCCAGTCGTTCGAGCAGGTCGATGACGTCCCGTGCCAGTGAGCGGTAGGGCTTTCGACCCAGGTTGGCCACGTTGACGGCGATCCTCCCGCCCGGTTCGAGCTTGTCGAAGCACTGGCCGAAGACGTCGTGGAGCATGCCGAGGTAGGCGGCGTAGTCGGCCGGAACGTGCCCGACACCGAGCACTGCCTCGTACTCCTTGCCGGCGAAGTACGGCGGCGACGTGACCACCAGGGCCACCGAGTTGTCGGCCACGGTCCCGCAGCGGTCCATCTCCCGGGCGTCGCCGACCCAGATCTCGTCGCGTGCGGCATGGGGGGCCACCCGGCTGTCGTCGGAGAGCCGGGGCGGGGTGAAGCGGGCATAGAACGAAGAGGCGTCGTGTGCCTCGCGACGGCCGACGCCGAATGCCGACGTGGTCGTCGGCCGCCGACGCGCCTCGGACCTGATCGGCTCCACGCTGCTCATAGCCGCACGATCGCCGCACGATCGGCGGTGGAGGAGAGCATCTGCGAGGCCGGCCTGGACACGTGGTGGATCATAGGAAACCGGTGTGACATCGAAGGTCCCTCCTCTGGCCAGGAGGCTACCGGGCGACTGCGCCCTCCTGGCGCATGGGCGCCACCGGCCTGCTCAACCCCCGTCGAGGTGTTCGCTGATCGATTCGCCGACCACGACGCAACGCGAGGACGACACACAGTTCACGGCGGTGAGCGGTTGGGGTGCGCCGACCACCGCCGCCTGCCTCCATGTTGCCCCGTTCGGACCGGTGAGCATCACGAGGCCCGCCTGGGCCGACGTGGCCACGGTGCTGCCCACGGCGACGCACGAGCCGGGCGCCGTGCACGAGACTCCCGTGAGGGAGGCGGCGATCGGGGTGACCGGTTGGCTCGACCACTCCGCCCCCCCGGAGGAGGTGGTCAGGACGATCCCGTGGCCGGTCCGGGTGCCGTTCAACGTGGTGTCGGTCGTCCCCACCACGGCGCAGGCGACTCCGGGCACCCCGAGCGGGGTCGCGTTGCCGCCGGTGGTCGACGTCCCTGTGCCCGGGGTCGGCAAGGTGCTGGTCGACGTCCCGGTGCCCGGGGTCGGCAAGGTGCTGGTCGTGCTCCCGTCGAGGCAGGAGACGCCGTCGAGGTTGCCGATTCCCGCCGGAACCGGCAGTGCCGTCCACGTCGCGCCACCGTCGAGGGTGACGTCGACCGCCCCGGCCACGTGGCTCAGGTCGACGGTGGTCCGGGCGGCGGCCCAACAGTGCTGGAAGTCCGTGCAGGAAATGGATGTGGCCCCCGAGACCGCAGCGGGCAGGGTGCCCTCTTGCAGCCACGGGGAGCTTGACCCCGGGGAGACCAGTGCCGCCACACCCCCCGGCACGGTGCCCAAGGCGGTGCAGCGCCCGTCGGCCAGGCAGGACACCGCGGTGACGTCCGACATCCCGGCCGGCACGGACTGCTGGGTCCAGGCCGCCCCGCCGTCGGAGGTGGTGATGATCGCTCCCAGCCCGTTGGAGCTCTGACTGGCCTGACCGACCGCAGTGCAGTGGCGGCGGTCGCTGCAGGCGATGCCCGAAAGGTAGCCGACGGCGGTGGGGATCGCCTGACTGGACCATGCGGCACCACCCGTGGTGGTGGTGATCACCGCCGCCCCGTTCGGCGCTCCGCCGACGCCGACAGTGGATCCGACCGCCCAGCATCGGGACGCGTCGACGCAGTCCAACGCCTGGAGCGAGTTGACCGGCACCGGGAGGGCCACTGCTGCGAAGGTGCCGAGCCAGGGCGATCCGGGGGCGATGGTGGCGGTGGTGGCGGTCGGGGAGGTTCCGCTCCCACACCCGCAGGCCAGCAGGGCCACAGCCGTCGCCGCCGCGACGCCAGGGTGCATGAGCCGGCGCGGCCGGTGTCGCCCAGCCGACCGAATGGCCGAGAGGCAGGTCGACGACGCGCCGCTCGGGGTGTCTCCGGGGATGCTCACAGATGCTCGTGCGGTCAGCGGACCTTGATGACGTCCGTCTTGGCCACCTTGTCGTGGAACCCCTGGCGCCGGTCGTCCCACAGGGGTGAGAGTGCGGCGACCACTGTGTAAAGGCCAGCGATCAGACCGATCACCGGGATCCAGGACACCAGGAGCCCGGGGTCGAGGACCAGGATACGGAGGCCCGCCCGCTGGGGACCGATCGCCCCACCGGTGCTCTCGTCCCGGACGGCAATGCCCAACACCATCTGGCCGACCGTCTGGCCCTTCTCGCTACCGTTCAGGAGGGCGAAGTAGGCGATGTCGACGAGGGCGAAGATGATGCCGAGCACGATGAGACTGGCCCCGAACCCGGTCGTGTAGACGCCGTTGTTGGAGACGGTCGTGCCCACCAGGATGGCGGCGAGGATGGCCTTGGGGACGTAGAGGATGATGCTGTCGAGGATGATGGCCACCAGCCGCTGCCACCAGTCGGCCAACGGTCGGCCCAGGCGGTCGACCGGTCCGGGCACATATCCGTAGGGAGCGCCCGCCGGTGGTTGTCCGTAAGGGGGAGAGCCCCATCCTGGTTGCTGCAAGGGGGGAGCCTGGGGCGGAGGGCCGGGGGGTGGGGGTGCCGGTGGAGCTGCAGACGGCGGGGTGGATCCCGTGGGGGCCGGGGGCGGCGGGAGTCCCGGGCCGGTTTGCCCCGGACTCTCGCGTGGTTGGTCGCCTTCGGAGGGCGGCGTCACGTCACTCATGGGGTACCCCGCATTCCTGTCGGTCCGGTGGCGGCTCGGTTTTGGCCGGCGGTCATCGTCCGGACTCTGCAGAGATCTTGCCACGTGGACCGCGTCCGGACGGGTGATGACCCTGGATCGGAGCGAGGTCCGTCTACCGTGACACAGTGGTGCCGGTCTCCCCTTCCCCAGTCTGGACCAGAGCGCGGAACCCGCCGCGTCAGCAGGCATGAACATCGTCGACCTGGTCATTCTGGTCGCGCTCGCCCTGGCCGCGTTCCAAGGGTTCCGGCTGGGAGGGGTGGTGCAGGTCCTGACTTTCGGTGGCTTCCTGGTCGGCCTCTACCTGGGCGCACTGCTGGCCTCGGTCACCGTCCGGTGGGCGCATGCCCAGTCGGCACGCACCGCGCTGGCACTAGTGACCATGGTGGGGGTGGCCATCCTCTGCGGGGCGGTCGGGCGGATCGTGGGAAACCTCGCCTTCGGGCGGGTCCATCGAGGCGTGCTTGGGCCGATCGACTCGGCGCTCGGGGTCCTGGTGACGGTGGCCGCCACGCTTCTGGCCGTGTGGTTGTTGGCCAATACCCTGGTCAACAGCTCGTCGCTCGCCCTCAACGCCTCGATCGCGCAGTCGAGGATCATCAGGTCGCTCGACGGGGTCCTGCCCGCTCCACCCTCTGTCTTCTCGCAGGTGCAGGGCTTCTTGTCCGCCGAGGGGTTCCCGCCGGTCTTCGCCCAGCTCGCCCCGGCCTCCGCCGGACCGGTGGCGCTGCCGGGCAACGCACAGCTGCAGCAGGCGGTCGCCCGGGCCGGAGCGTCCACCGTCAAGATCATCGGTGACGGCTGCGGGCAGATCCAAGAGGGCTCGGGGTTCGTCGTCGCCCCCGGACTAGTGGTGACCAATGCCCATGTCGTGGCCGGCATCGCCCACCCCTCGGTGGAGGATGGCAACGGCCTCCACGACACCACGGTGGTGTCCTTCGATTCTTCCTACGACCTGGCCGTGATGCGGGTGCCCGGCCTGACCGACCCGTCGCTGGTGCTCGATCCCAACGTGGTCCCCCGTGGGGTCGAGGCCGCAGTGCTCGGCTATCCGGGCGGCGGGCCCTTCACCGCCGATGCTGCTGGGGTGATGGCCGAATTCCAGGCCGAGGGCCGGAACATCTACGGGCAGGGACTGACCATCCGCGACGTCTACGAGATCCAGGCCGTGGTGCGTCCCGGCAATTCGGGCGGCCCATTGGTGGAGCCCGACGGCCAGGTGATCGGTGTCGTCTTCTCCCGGTCCACCACCAATGGGGACATCGGGTACGCCCTGACGTCGCCGGGCGTACTGACCCGGGTGTCCAGGGCGGCAGGAGCGACCGGTCCGGTGGGCACCGGGGCCTGTGCCCCCGGTTGAGACGCATCGCCCCGCCTCTCGGACTAGACATGGAACATGGCGCTCCTCATTGAGGATTACGGGATCATCGGCGACCTCCACACGGTCGCCCTGGTAGGGCGAGACGGGTCGATCGACTGGCTCTGCCTGCCCCGGTTCGACTCGGCGGCATGCTTCGCCAAGCTGCTGGGCGAGGAGGACCACGGGTCATGGAGGCTGGCCCCCAAAGGTGCACTGGGCGCGACGCATCGCCACTACCGGGGGGACACCCTCGTGCTCGAGTCGGAGTTCGTCACGGACGAGGGAACGGTCCGGGTGATCGACTGCATGCCGATCCGCCAGCGGCACCCCGAAGTGGTGCGCCTGGTGGAGGGCGTCCGGGGGAAGGTCGCCATGGAGATGAGCCTGACCATCAGGTTCGGCTACGGACAGGTCGTCCCCTGGGTCCGCAGGGTGGACGGCACCCTCACCGCCATCGCCGGCCCGGACGCGTTGTCGCTTTGGACCCCGGTCCACACCCGGGGCCAGGACATGTCCACGGTCGCCGAATTCACGGTGTCGGAAGGCCAGGCGATCCCGTTCTCGTTGTCGTGGTACCCGGCCAACGAGGCCCCGCCCCGGCCGGTCGCCGCGGAATTCGCCATCCGGGACACCGAGCTGTGGTGGAACGACTGGGCCGCCCAGTGCACCTACGAGGGCGAACACCGCGACGCCGTGGTCAGGTCGCTCATCACCCTCAAGGCGCTGACGTACGAGCCCACCGGCGGGATCGTTGCCGCACCGACCACGTCGCTCCCCGAGACGCTGGGTGGGGGGCGCAACTGGGACTATCGCTTCTGCTGGCTCCGTGACGCCACCTTGACCCTCGAGTCACTCATGCGGGGAGGCTTCTACCAAGAGGCCATGGCATGGCGGAGTTGGCTGCTGCGCGCCACCGCCGGCGATCCTTCGCAGATGCAGATCATGTACGGCGCGGCCGGCGAGCGTCGGCTCGACGAGTGGGAGGTCGACTGGCTCCCCGGATACGAGGGGTCGAGCCCGGTGCGCATCGGGAACGCGGCCTCGGGCCAGTTCCAGCTGGACGTCTACGGCGAAGTGATGTCGGCGCTCTACGAGTCCGCCCAGCAGGGCGATGAGAGCGACAGCCCGGCCTGGGAGCTGCAACGTTCCCTGATGGAGTTCGTGGAGACGAGTTGGCGCGAGCCCGACGACGGCATCTGGGAGGTACGCGGGCCCCGCCGCCACTTCACCCACTCGAAGGTGATGGCCTGGGTTGCCATCGACCGCGCCATCAAGACCATCGAGGAGTACGGCATGGACGGGCCGATCGACCGGTGGAAGGAGATCCGCACTGAGATCCACGAACAGGTCTGCGATCAGGGTTTCAACGCCGACAAGGGGTCGTTCACCCAGTACTACGGCTCCGACCAACTCGACGCCAGCCTCTTGATGATCCCGTTGATGGGGTTCCTGCCGGCCCACGACCCCCGGGTGCGAGGGACCATCGAAGCGGTGGAGCGCGAGCTTTTGGAGGGTGATTTCGTCCTCCGGTACCGGACGGCGGACACGGGCGACGTCGATGGGCTGACCGGTCGGGAGGGGGCGTTCCTGGCCTGCTCCTTCTGGCTGGCCGACTGTCTGTCGCTGCTGGGCCGCGACCGAGATGCCAAACAGTTGCTCGAGCGGCTCCTGGACCTGCGCAACGACCTCGGGCTGCTCTCCGAGGAGTACGACCCGGTGGCGGGCCGGTTGGTCGGCAACTTTCCCCAGGCGTTCTCGCACGTCTCCCTGGTCAACTCGGTCTCGAAGATAGGCGGCCACGAGAAGCCCACCGCCGACCACGTCGTGCAGGGACTGGCTCGGCGGGCCTACAGCCGGGACAGGAGCGCAAACGAGGCACCGCACCATATGGGTGGCTTCACGGCGCGCAGCTTGCTGACCAAACTGGCTGGTGGTGTAGATGCCGGCTCGCGGGGGAGCGCGTCACGGCTGATCAAGGCGGCGGTCACCACGCCACAAGGCCGGACCGGGTCCTCGACAAAGAAGGCGACGGCGAAGAAGGCGACGGCAACGAAGAAGGCGCCAACGCAGAAGGTGCCAGCGCAGAAGAAGGCGACGGCGAAGAAGACGACGCCAGCGCAGAAGACGGCCGCGGCGAAGAAGACGACGCCAGCGCAGAAGACGGCCGCGGCGAAGAAGACCACGCCAGCGCAGAAGGCGCCAGCAAAGAAGGCGCCGGCAAAGGCCGCCGCCAAGCGCGCGGCCGGGACGACCAAGGCCGTACGCAGGTGAGCCCGAGCGAGGGGAGTGCCGGGGGATGAGCGACACCCATCAGCGCGGACCGGGCACCGGGGCGTCGCACGAGGGCCATCCCCACGCCCACCCCTTCGACCCGGATGATCGTTCAGCCCCGGGCGCAGGAGTCGTGGTGGCCGACGGTGTCATCGAAATCGACACCAGGCTCGGGGGATGGGAGCGGGTCACCGCCGGCTACCTGATCGAGGGGGACGCCCCGGTGCTGGTGGAGACGGGGAGCCAGAGCTCGGTCCCGGCACTCCTGGCACAGCTCGAGAACATCGGCCTTGCTGCCGACGACCTGGCCGGCGTAGTGGTCACCCACATCCACCTCGATCATGCCGGAGGCGTCGGGGACGTCGCCCGGGCATTCCCCAAGGCGACGGTCTATGTCCACCCGAAGGGTGCCCGCCACCTCGCCGATCCGACCAGGCTGGTGGATTCGGCCGCCCGCGTCTACGGCCCGCTCCTCGACTCGCTCTACGGTCGGCTCGACCCCACGCCTTCCGAGCGGATCCATGTGCTGGAAGACGGCGAGATGGTCCGGGTAAGTGCGAACAGGTCCCTCGTCGCCATCGACTCCCCCGGCCACGCCAAGCACCACCTGGGGCTGCACGACTCGCTGAGCGGCGTGCTGTTCGCGGGCGATGCCGTGGGCGTGAAACTGCCGGATGCCGGCGTGCTGCGGCCGTCCACACCTCCCCCCGACTTCGACCTCACCTCGGCACTCCATTCGCTGCAGCGGTTCGCAGAGCGGCGCCCCACCGCCCTGGCCCTAGCCCACTACGGACTGCTCGCCGAACCACTCGACATCCTCGACGAGGCGGATGGGACGCTCCGGCACTGGGCCGACGTGGCCGAGTCGGCCTACCGGAAAGGCGAGGACATCGCCGCCGCCCTGGCCGCCGAGTTCGCCTCGGATCTGGACGGCGTCTCCGAGGAGCAGCGGGAGAAGCTCGAGGTGATGAACGGCGTGCACTCGAATGCAGCTGGCTTCCGGCGCTGGCTGTCGGTCCGCGACTCCGGGGACGGCCGGTCGACATCGACCGGGTGACGTTCGTCGGCGTGCGCCCTGGGGGACTCGAACCACCCAACCGTCGGATTAAGAATCCGCTGCTCTACCGTTGAGCTAAGGGCGCCCGGGCAGCATAAGCCGCGCACGGAGGCGGCGCACGTGGACCGCCGGCAACCTCGAGGGGGCCCGTGAATTCGGTCTGCCTAAGATGACGGCCCAGCAGAGCGAAGCAGTGGCCGAACGACGGGTACCCGAGGAAGAGGACGTCAGCGTGACAATCGAGGCCGACCCGAGTGGCGAGGAGTCAACAACTCAGTACCTCGATGCGCTGAGCGCGGAGCGTCGCAAGAAGCGGGAGGATCTGTCCGCACAGGGGATCGACCCCTATCCGTCGCGGTTCGACCGGACGGCGACGGCCGCCGAACTGCACACGCGCCACGGTGGGCTCGAGGCCGACCAGAGGACGGGGGAGACGGTCCGCATGGCAGGACGGCTGACCAGCATCCGGGGCCACGGGAAGCTTTCCTTTGCCACCCTCCACGACGTGACCGGCTCCGTGCAGCTGCTCATGCAGCAAGCGAACCTCTCCGATCAGGCGAAGGCGGTGCTGGCCGCGTTCGACCTCGGCGACTGGGTGGGTGCCGAGGGCGAGGCCGTCACCAGCCGGCGTGGCGAGCTGTCGGTCGATGTCAAGGAGCTGTATCTGCTGTCCAAGGCCCTCCGCCCGCTTCCCGACAAGTGGCACGGGCTGACCGAGACCGACACCCGCTACCGGCAACGGGAAGTGGACCTCCTGGCCAACCCGGAGAGCCGACGGGTGTTCGACATCCGGTTCCGGGCCATCGCCGCCATGCGGCGCCACATGGTGTCGGAGGACTTCATCGAGGTGGAGACGCCGATACTCCAGCCCCAGGCCGGCGGTGCTCTGGCCCGGCCGTTCTTCACCCACGCCCACGCCCTCGACATCGACCTCAGCTTGCGCATCGCTCCGGAGCTGTACCTCAAGCGTCTGGTGGTGGGTGGCTACGAGCGCGTCTTCGAGATCGCACGGAACTTCCGAAACGAGGGTGTCGACACCCGGCACAGTCCCGAGTTCACCGCACTCGAGGCGTATCGGGCCTTCGGTGATACCACCGAAGGGATGGAGCTCACCGAGCAGCTCGTCGTCCGGGCGGCCGAGTCGGCCATCGGCCGGATGACGGTCACCTTGGGCGAGCGGACCGTCGACCTGACGGCGCCCTGGCCCCGCAGGCAGCTCCTGGACATGCTCGAGGAAGTCGTCGGGCGCCGGCTCCACCCCACGGATCCGGTCGAAGAGGTGCGGTCGGTCTATCGCGAGCGCGGTGTGGAATTCCAGCCGGAGTGGGGCTCGGGGAAGCTGATCTTCGAGCTCTACGATGCGCTCCTCCTGCCCACCATCGTCAATCCGATGTTCATCTGCGGATTCCCCGTCGAGGTATCACCGCTGGCCCGTCACACGACCGACGACCCGACCATGGCCGACCGGTTCGAGTTGTGCATCGACGCCAAGGAGTTCGCCAACGGCTACAGCGAATTGAACATTCCCGAGGAACAGGAGGAGCGGTTCCAGGCGATGGCCGTGGCTGCCGCCAGGGGGGACCTCGAGGCGCACCCGTCCGACCTCGCCTTCGTGAGAGCCCTCGAGTACGGGCTTCCTCCGACGTCGGGGATCGGCTTGGGGGTCGACCGACTGATCATGCTGTTGGCCGAGGTCGAGGCCATCCGGGACGTCATCCTCTTCCCGATGATGCGGCCGGAGTCCTCAAGCTGACCAGGCTGCCCGTCGGGCCGGGGGCAGCCAGAGGAAGCCGACCCGGTGCCGGACGGGAAGGTCGCCGAATCGGGCCTCACACGCTGGAGCCATGAGCGGTGCTCACTACGAGCGCAGGAAGTGGGATTCGAACCCACGGTGCCTTGCGACACAACGGAATTCGAGCTGGACTGCGAGCCTCGCACGGTCTCCTGCCGGATCCCAGATCGTGCCGTCGAGTAGGGCACATGTGGTTGCACTTTCCCAGACCGTCTCAGCGATTCCGACGCATTCTCGCAGTTTGTGAGGGATGTAATGGCCGAGATAGCCCCGTGTCCTCGGCGGCGTACCCGGCGCGAAGCTCAATTGCCGACCCTCACGATGTGAGCCGGGTTTGGGGAAGCCTTCCCTCACAAAGGCGGACTCGGAGCACCGATCTGGTGGGCGCACCGCAATCGCAGCTGCCCCCCGATCCAACCCGGGCTCGGTGGCCGAGCTGTGCGCCAGAGAGGTCGATTCTGGATGACAGGTCTCGCGGTCGTTGGCTGCCCCTTGCCGATTCGGGCACGTGGTGGACGTGGCTGCCGTACGCGCCATGCTTTCAGGGTGATTGCTGTCCGTACATCTCGCGGTGAGGACAGTCCGGGACTTCAGGAGATCGAACGGCTGGCCGGAGAGCAGTTCCGAGCGGTGGGCTTGGACACCGTCGCGGATAATGAGCCAGCTTCGGTCGACGAGCTGGCGGAGTACGCGGCCCAAGGGCGGAGTTGGGTTGCAGTCGATGCCGCGGATCAGCCGGTGGGCTTCGTCCTTGTGGACGAAGTCGATGGGAACGCCCACGTCCAGGAGCTGAACGTCCGTCCCGATCATCAAGGCCAGGGCGTTGGACGCGCATTGCTCGACCGCGTGCGAGTGTGGGCTACCGAAACCGGTAGGTCGGCGATCTCCCTGACGACCTTCGCCGAGGTTCCTTGGAACCGACCTCATTACGAGCGCCTCGGCTTCAGGGTCTTTGCCGAGGGGGAGATCGGCCCCGAACTCCGCGCCGTTCGAGAGGTGGAGACGGCTCATGGCCTTGACCCTGCGATAAGGGTCTGCATGCGCCTGGACCTCGACGCTGGCCTGATGGAACGTCCGTGATCAATGGCTCTGTCCCGTTGGGTCCACCGCTGGGTGAGAGACGTGAATTGCTCCCGGACGAACCCGAGAGCCATGGTGACCTGATCGGATGCAGAATGGGTTGTGGTCCAAAGTGATGGGGAGCATCAATCGAACTCGGACGTCGATCCCCTCGGCCAGTGGCTCACCGGAGCCAAGCCGTGGATCGTGGCCCTGAGTGCAGCGGCGTTCGAGGCGCTCGACACGGAGACCCGTGGGGCCCTTCACGCCCAGGTGACCGCCGAGAAGCTCGTTTCCGCCGCGCTCCAAGCCCGCGAGTGGCAGTTCGGAAATCCAGGCCCGGTGCAGGTGATCGCCGAAGCATTCGCCGGGATCTTCAACACGTTCACTGCGCTGGCCGACGAGTACGTCGTCGTCGCCGAGTTCACGTCCGACGATGACCCCCCAGACTTGGACGGGAGGCTCGAAAGGGCCGTCTTGGCGCTGTATGAGGTGGAACATGCCGTCGAGCACGGCGAGGAATTCTTCAGGAAGAGCTACAACAACGAGCAAGAAGAGCAGTAGGCGACGGCTTCCCGCATTGCTCCCAGGGGTCACCACTGGGCCAACCGGTGGCTTCTGCAGTCGCCGGAGGCGCCCAGTGATATGCCCGATTCTTGGGATTCTGGTCTTTTTCCAGCATTGCAACCTGTCCGATAGTGTCGTGGAAAGGCGGTGCGCGCCATATCCGATCAGGGAAGTAAGGAGTCAGGCATGGAACTGATTGGCATCTTGGATGCGGCTCAAGAAGATGTCCTTCGTGAAGCGTTGGAAGCTCTTCGGCGTGCTCATCTCACGCACTACGAGGCGTTGGGGCCGGAGGAATCTCGTCGGCGCCTCGGTGACTTGTTCGCTCTCGTTCTCGAATGTCTGACACAGCGCACCCTGGTGCCTATCTCTCGGTTCGCCGATCTCGTCGCCGAGGAGCGCTTCAGTGCTGGGTTCGACATCGCAGAGGTGCTGACTGCTTTCAACGTGCTGGAGGAAGCGATCTGGCATGTGGTCATCTCCCGGCTTCCCGCCCAAGACCTGCTCGAGTCGGCGGGTTTGGTCGGCACTGTTCTTGGGGCGGGAAAGGATGCGCTGGCTCGCAGGTGGGTTTCCCTGGCGACCAAGCAACACGTCCCCTCACTCGATCTCAGTGCGCTCTTCGACGGTGCTGGCAACTGACGGTATCGACCGACTCGTACTACGAGTCGGTCAAATCGCCACTCACCAGACCGAAGATTCCGATGCCGATGAGCAACAATCTGAGCAAACCCGTAAGTGCTGGATGGCGCAGGGACCTCGCCAGCCGAGGAAGAACAATCGTTGGTTCAACCTTCTGCTTTAGGTCTCTTCAGTGCACGTCCACCGGTAGATCGACGGCAGGATGCCCTTCGCGAGGTTCCCCGATGCGCCGCACCGACCCGGCGATCGGGGGAAGGCAGCTAGCGGGCCAGGAATGGAAGCAACTCGGCGAGGAAAGCGTCCGGGCGCCTGGTGTGCACGTTGTGCCCGGCATTGATTGTCACCAGCACCGCATCGGGGATGCGGCCGGCGAGGGCAACGACCTGGTCTTGTGGAAGATGGCTGCCGGTTCCACCGGCAATGACCAGAGTGTGTGCGCAGATGAGGTTCAGGTCCTCCCACCATGCAGGGTCAGGGTGGTTCCGTTGTCGGACAACGGCGTCCAGTACCCGCCAGTCAAAAGGTAGCGGTACCGAAGGCTTGGTCGGCACCGCTCTCGGTGGCGTAGCAGGAAGAGGCGGTGGTGGTTCCTCCAGCACCAGGTGCCGGACCCGTTCTGGTTCGGCCTCCGCAACCAGGTATGCCACTGCTCCGCCGAGGGAGTGCCCGATCAAGCTCACCCCTTCGAGGTTGAGAGCGCGAAGAAATCCGAGCACGTCCGAGCGCATCAACTCCAGTGAGTAGTCCCCTGGCCGCGAACTGCCTCCGTGCCCACGCAGGTCAACTGCATACACCCGGTACCTGGGGACCAATGCCTCGACCACGACGCTCCAGCCGCTGCTGTCCTCGGCAAGAGCGTGGAGGAGTACAACCGGAGGGAGCCCGACTTCTCCTGCGACCGTATACGCCAACTCAATACCATTGACCTTGACGCTGGGCAGATCCCTCACCGTAGGGACGCTACGACGGTATTGGCGGTGCCGAGGGGCATTCCGCTTGTGCTTTGCTGCCACACCCAACCGGCATTGTCCGGGGGCAATCAGCTTGTCACTCGGCCAGGCCAGCGTGAAGGTCGCTGCCACCGACCCCAAGGGAACTGCGCAGTTCATCAACAGCGGCCTGCTGAGACTCGCCGGAAGCGACGGCAGACGCGCCGATGCCGGGTAATCCACTTGCAAGTGCCATGACGGGTTTGACTCTCCGTCACGGAGGACGACGAAAGGAACTGTACGCGCCTTCCGGCCGAGGTTGTGTTGGCGGATGTCGATGGCGACGATTTTCTCACGGCGCCAGCGGTGGAACAGGAGGTCACCGCCGGACGAGAGCCAGTGTCGCGACAGGTTGACGGAACTGAAGAGCATTGCCTGGCCGGCCCAGAGGGTGACCAGTCCGCAGAAGCCGATGATGAGCCCGACCTTCACGGCCTCGAAGGGCATCGAGGACAGATCACCGGTGACGAGCTTCGCGAGTGCGCCGACCCCCTGGCCGATTGCAAGGAGTGTGAGCGGTATGCCGATGGTCAGATCGATGATGCCGCACGTTCTCAATGTGTTGAATGCCTTGCGCGACTTGAGGGTGTAGATCGCTCTTTGCTCATTGAGTTGCACGCTTCGAGTTTCCCCCGGCAAGCCGTCGAAACACAGCAGTGTCCTAGCTCAGGAACCTGCCACTGCCCGCTATCAACGTGCCGCAGTGGGTCGCATACCCGGCTTTCGGGAACAGCCTTGGCAGCCTTTTCCCAGTGCGAGCACGGAGTGGCCCAACGCCGTCGTGGTATCGCCCGGATCGAGGGCAGAACCTCGACGAGGCTTCCTACCCGACGGTTGCGTTCAGGGCTCCCGTGATGTCGTTGATCGCCGCGCGCTCGGACTCGCTCACTTCTTCACCGTGCTCCCGGTGAGCAGCCGCGACCTTGTGGGCCAGCGTGACGATGAACCGGCGATATTCGTCGACCTCTACTGGCGTAGCCTTGCGCTCAAGGAGAGCGACTGAGTCACGCAGATGCTGCAGTCCGTGCTGCTTCAGCTCATCGGGAGAATGGTAGTGAGTGTGATCCCGCTCAGGTTTGGCCGCGACGATCTCATCCAGCAGTTCGCTTTCGCCGTGCTGCTGGCGCGCCTCTACATAGGCCTTGGCTATGGCGATGGTCTCGCGAAACGAACCCCCTCGTTGGGCCGTGACCACGATCATGCCGGCACTTGGTGGGGCTTCTAGGATGAGCTGCCATTCCTCAGTCGAAAAATCAGACTTCGTGGTCATCGACTGTCTCCGATCGTTTGGCACTCGCCGGTCCCGTTCGTCGCACACACCGTAGCGAATGGTGTCGCATAAGTGTGCCGTACTGCGGCACTCACGAGTCCTCACCGTTCCGGCGTCTAGTGACAGGCAAACGGACTATCAGGTAACAGAGAAGTGATTGATGATTCCGAGTTGACGCAGCGATTCTGCAAAACCTATCGTCCTCAACGCTGGCCGTCACAACGTCGGTGGCAGCAATGACATCCGGGTGGCCATTGCCCATGGCAACCGAAAGTCCTGCATCCCGGAGCATTGGGAGGTCGTTGGGCATGTCGCCGAAGGCGATCGACTCCTCCAGCCGAATACCCAGCCCGCCGATGGCTTGGCGGACTCCAGTCGCCCTATCCACTTGGGCTGGGGCGATGTCGAGCACCCCGAAGTCGCTCATCGTGAGTGTGAGATCCAACCCCTCGATGTGGGAGCGGATCGTCGAGGTAAGTACCGTCGGAGCCACGTCGGGACTGCAGAGGCTAGCTCTAGAGCTCTGGGCCGGCCGGGCAGTAAGTCGGGCTCCCTGACAACCAACCCCGACGCCGAGCCATCACGGGAGAACCCGCCAAGAGCATCTAACCGTTCTTCTCATCAAGCAAGCACCACGGTCCTAACCGCGCTACGGTCAGCAGACAGCAAGGGGGTTCACATGGCTGATGCAGGGAGAAGTGATCAAGACGAGGGTGCAGGCCGCGTCATCAACTCCGTAGCCAAGGCGGAGAAGAAGGCGATTGAGGCCGTCCGAGACTTCGTCGAGACGGTGAATCGGGCGTTCCCTGACATAGGTGAGGATGGCGGTCCTCGTCAGCAGATCATTGACTCAGCCTTCAAGATGACCGAGCAGCTTGTGGGTGCCTCGAACGAACTCGCGCACAGAGTCGTGAAGGTCGGGCACGTTGCGGCGACGCGAATACCGGGACGCAAGGCTGCTGCCCGCAAGAAGACCGCTGCACCGAAGGTCGCGGCCAAGAAGACACCTGCGCCGAAGGCCGCGGCCAAGAAGTCCGCTGCGCCGAAGGCCGCGGCCAAGAAGTCCGCTGCGCCGAAGGCCGCGGCCAAGAAGACCGCTACCCGCAAGATCGCCTCAAGGAAGGTGCTCAGCCCCGCCGAGCACTCTGTTCCGGACTCGGCACCTATGGCCAGCAATGAGCCATGACTGGACGAAGTACCGAGGGGAATGGAGGGGAGGGGAACGTGATGGCAGAGGATGCGTACGAGTCGTTGATCCGACGGACATACCAGGTCTTTGAGTCAGGGGACTCGGACCTCCTGGGGGTGGTCATGGCTGAGGACGTGGTTTGGCATGAGCCAGGGCGCAGCAGCCTCGCCGGTCACTACAAAGGCCCCGAGGCGATCAGCCCCAGGTGAACTGGCGGCGTGGCGTGTGTCGCTGCCGGACTTGGATCTGGTGGCGGAGCACGATGATCTCGACGTATTCTCGAGCCCGCTGAGCCGATGGACTCCCAGAAGATCGAGAGCGCTCCGGACGAGACGGAAGAGGAACGAGAGGGCCACGACCGGAGAGGCTTGCCGGAGGCATCGGGCCTGGTCGAGCCGGCGCTCGAACATGGGCACCCCATACATGGGTCTTGCCAGCCCGACCATGAAGGCCATCCTGTGTCGAGACCGGCATCGAGCCATCGCCGAGACGGTCTGGACCAACCTGGGCGGGGTCCCTGCGCTCCCAGGCCCAGACAGTGCTGGCTCGCGACTTCTTCCACGTCGATACGGTCCTGCATCGCCATCTCTGTGGCTTGTAGAGGAACGACAGACCATGGCCGGAGGGGCACGCCGAGGTATCGGGCCTGGTCAGGGCCTGGATCGATGTCTTGGTGCCCTCAATATATACTGGCAATCGTCATACCGACGGCAAGCTCCTCCGGTCGACAACAGGCGACCACCGAGCATCGCGTCAACGTCGCCGGTGACCACGCATCACGGCGACGGAACGGGGTGGGTCCATGCGAATAGCCGTGTGCGTCAAGCAGATTCCAAAGGAGCACGAGCGCATCGTGTTCGACCCAGAATCTTTGCGCGTCCGGCGCGATGGCAAGCTCATCATGGATGACTCCGACGCTTACGGTGTCGAGCTCGCGTTGCGACTCGTCGGCGAAGCCGGAGAGGGCGAGGTCATCGTCGTGTCGATGGCGCCACATGACGAGGAGACGGGGTTGCGACATGCGCTTGCGATGGGGGCAGCGCGCGCCGTTCTCGTCTCCGACGATGCCCTCGGTGGGTCTGATGCCCTCAGAACCGCTACCGTGCTCGCCGCAGTGGTCGCCCGGATCAAGCCGGATATCGTGATCGCAGGCACCGAGTCCACCGACGGCTACACGGGGACGATGCCGATCCAGCTTTCCGAGCTCCTCGGATGGCCGTCACTTGCGTTCTCGAGCTCCCTCGATCTCGTCGCGGGCGAGCTGCGAGCGCGCCGAGAGGCCGACGACGGAGTGTTCGAACTCTCTTGTCCACTTCCCGCGATCGCCACCGTAACGTCGGGATCCGTCGAGCCCCGCTATCCGTCCCTTCGGGGGATCATGGAGGCGCGGAGGAAGCCCATCGAGACCCTTCGGCTCTCCGATCTCGCTCTCAATGCTGCGGAGTTCGAGGCGGACGGGGCAAGCGAGGAGGTGCGGTCGATCGTTCCCGCGCAACAGCGCGCCGCTGGTGAGGTCATCGTCGATGACGGCACTGCCGAAGTACGGGTGCTTTCGCTGCTTTCCGAATGGAAGGCGATCTGAAATGAACATGGGATCGATCTGGGTCGTTGCAGAGCAACACAGGGGTCAACCACTTCCGATCGCGTTCGAACTGCTCGGCGCGGCGCGTGACCTCACGGACAACGTGCGAGCGATCACGTTCGGGCAGGGGGCAACCGCGGCCGCGAAGCTGCTCGGCGAGCATGGAGCTAGGTCCATCGTGGAGCTGGGCGATCTCGCTCCTGGCCTTCCAGCTCCCAGGGTGGCTGCCGCGCTGGCAGAGATGGTCGCCGAGGAGCGACCTGAGGCGGTGTTCTTCGGTACCACCTTCGATGGGCGTGAGATCGCCGCTCGTCTTTCGGCTCGGCTTCGCCGTCCATTGCTGGCGAACGTCATCGGTCTCGAGCTAACCGTCGATGGCCCTGTGGCTCACCATGGCCTCAACGGGGGCGAAGAGCTCGCGACGACTCGGTTCATCAACGCGCGGCCAGGCATCTACCTGCTGCGGCCAAAGTGCTTCGCACCACGCGACCGCGAGTCGCCATCCACCGCGACGGTTGCCCACCGCGAACCTCCGGAGGCAGGGGCAACCGATGCGGTGCGCGTGGTCGCGCACCAGGAGGTGGTGCAGCATGGACCGACCCTCGACGCCGCGGAGATTGTCGTGACCGGTGGTCGAGGTTTCGGTTCGGTCGAGAAGTTTGCACAGGTCGAGCAGCTCGCCGAGCTTCTCAAGGGGGCGACTGGAGCAACGCGCGCTGCCGTCGACGCAGGCTGGGCGCCATACAGCGCGCAGGTCGGCCAGACGGGGAAGATCGTGAAGCCGAACGTCTACATCGCCTGTGGGGTCTCTGGAGCGACGCAGCACCTTGTCGGCATGAAGGACTCGAGCCACATCATCGCAATCAACAAGGATCCCGAGGCAGCGATCTTTTCGGTCTCCGACCTTGGGATTGTGGCCGACGTGAACGCCTTGCTTCCTCGACTGATCCGGGCTCTCGAAGCCCGTCGATGATCGCGGCAAGCCTTCACGCTATCGGCGTGACTACTTGTCAGTGATGTTCCAGCGCTCGGACTCCGAATGGTTCGCGCTCAGGAATCAAGCGGTGAACTCCCTTCTTTGCTCATCGAACGTTCGAGCAGAATCGCAAGGTCGACGAAAGCGACCGCTGGAGCGGGACCACTGATCGGAGCGCGTTTCTTAGCTCAAGGGCAGCCGCGTGCTCGAGCAAAGTCCTCGATGCGGTGATGCAGACCCGACAAGGGCCGCCGGGTCGCTGTCCCACGGGGCCGGGGTCACCACGGTGAGTACGTGGCCGAGGTGGTGGCGCCACCGGCCCGCAAAGCAACTTCGCCCGCTAGGCCCAACGACGGTGAACGATTCCCACCGAAGCCCATCGCTCCAAGGTGACACGCCAAAGCGCACCACGACGTCACGCGTGTCGAGCCGCAAGCCTTCACGCAATGCCTTCAGGGCGCTCTCCTTCCCGGACCAGACGAGCGCGGTGACCAGCGCCCGCGACGACAGCGGCGATGCCTGCACGGCCGCTCGCTCTTCCTCGGTGAACCAATCCGTGACGAAGGCATCACTGTGCGCTTCGACGGCCTCGATGTCGCATCCGATCGCGGTCTTGCTGGGCGCCACTGTGCACACGGCCACGCCATCACGGTGCGACAAGGACAGGGCGGGCGGCTCCGCTCGTCCTGCCACGAAGGCTTCGGGGGCGCCATCGGGAGCGGCGATGATCTCCACTGCATCCAACGCGCCGGGCGCGCAAGCTCCCAGCCAGGCGCGGACCGCGCGCTTCGCTGTCCACCGCCCGAGCCTCCAGTCCATCCGGCGCCGCTCGAGCCGCAGCGCCGCGAGCGTCGCTTGCTCCCGAGGTGAGAGCCATCCGTCGCCGTCCGGGACGTCGGCCTGCGAGCACGACAGCCAGCCGACGGTCGTCACGATGTCTCGGCCGGGAGGGTGACGGTCACCTTGTCCACGCCACGAGTGTGCCGTTCGATGCCCCGCTCGACCGCGGCCACCAGGTACGGGCGCAGCTCCTCCGCGGGGATGATGCGATGTACCGAGCCCAAGGCGAGGGCTCGTTCGACGCTGTGGACGCGGTCGAACTCGCCCGCCACTTCGCCTAGTTTCTGCGATCGCGCCGCGTTATAGACCGCTGCCTCCTGGGCCCGCAGCCGCGTCTTCTCGGCCCCCTCGGCACTGGCGATGCTTGCACGCAGCTCTTGTACACCCTGGGCGGCGGCGGCGCGAGCGTCGACCTCGCGCGCGAAGACGACTGCAGCGGCTGGGGTACCTCCGATGACCGACGCGAACGAACCCTCGATGGCGGCGACCTCGAGTTCGTCATTGAGCGCGGCCGAAAAAACGACGAACGCCCCTCCGTGGTAGCGGGACACCACGCAGAGAACCAGCGGGCCACGGAAGTTGACCACGGCCCGGCCGATCTCGGCGCCATACTCAAGCTGCAGCTTGCCCATCGACTCGGGGGAGCCGTCGAAACCCGTGAGGTTGGCCAGCACCAGCAGCGGGCGGTTGTTGCTGGCCGCGTTCACGGCCCGAGCCACCTTCTTGGAGGAGAGCGGGAACAAAGTCCCTGACGTCCAGTGATCAGGCCCATCAGCAGGCACGAATCCCCAGCGTCGCAGCGGCCGAGACTCCACGCCGATCAGGCACACCGGCCACCCGCCGAGGTGAGCGTCCCACACCACTGCGTTCTCGGCGTGGCGGAAGCCGGTCCACCGCTCGAGGGGGTGGTGGTCCTGGTCGATGGTTGCCCGCATGACCGACCGGATGTCGAAGGGTCGCTTTCGCGATGGGTTCGCCTCTTCGGTGAACACCTCGCCCACAACGGAGAACTCCGATCCCTCATGGGGGTAGCTCCGAACGTCGCGATCGACCGGGTCGGTCGTGGCGGCCCGGCGCGGGAAGCGCTCGCCTGGCGCGACATAGGTGTGCTCGTAATGACGCAGGAGGATGCGGCAGGCGCCCGGGATGTCCGGCGCCCAGTACTGGGCCTGGCCATTGGGGCCCATCACCCGTTCGTAGCCGCCGATACCCTGGTTGTCCTCGGCGGACACGCCCCCGGAGTATTCGAGCGCCTGTTTGCCGGTGAGGACCATGGCCGACTCCGGAGTCATGACCAGAATGCCTCGCGTGTGCATCAGCATCGTCGCCTCTGCGTTCCAGTACGGTTGCGCGCCGACGTTGATGCCTGCCACCACCACGTTGATCTCGCCACCAGCCTGGGTGAACTCCACAACACGCCGCAGCACCCTCGCGATCCAGTCCATGGTCTCTGTGCCGCTGTCTATGGCGATCTTCGCTCCTGCCGACAACGCGAACCACTCGATCGGGAAGTCGAGCGAGGCGGCCAGGTCGATGGCCGCAATGATGCGCCGGCATTCCGGTTCCGCCAACGATCCGAGCCCTTTGCTGGGGTCACCCATCAACACCACACGGGCCATTCCTTCGGGATAGGTCGGCATGACGTTGCGCAGGATCCCCACTACGATGCCCGCCGAGTTGTGGCCGTGCTCGCGCAACACTGATACCAGGTTGCCGCTGTCGTCGAAGTCGTACTCGACGAACTGTCCCGGTGGAAACTCCCGGTGCTCGTCATCGCCCGACTCGGTGAGCATCTTGATGAGCTCGTAGGGGTAGACCAAGCCGCGTCGGCGCAGGGCGTCGACCCGCTGCTCGTAGTCAGTGAGCGGCGGCAACGGCTCCTCGGAGGGCGGGAGGAAGCGCACGACGAAACCGGCCCCGGTCGGGTTGGACAGCTGGACCGTCGTTTCGTGCGGGTTCCCGACCCAGGCTTGCGGCAACCGAACCCGTAGCACCACCTCGTCAATTCCGAGGCCCTCGATGTCCGGCGCCAGCCGGTGCACGATGCCCTGCAAATCGGTAGCGGTCAGCTCGGGCACCGGCCACACGTAGAGCAGGACACGGTTCATGTGCAGGCGATGCTCGGGTGGGCGCGCCGAATGGTGAGCTCGCATCCCGGCCAGGGCCTGGCCCAGCTTTCGCTCGACGCCGGGCAGTCGCGCGGCGCGCCCGGCTTCGTCGCGCACCGGGCTGACGTCGCGCACCTCGGCCAGCGCGAACAGCCTCTCGTCGCTCGGGCTCTCGTGGGCGACGCCGGAAAACAGATAGACGTCCTCCACCGACGGCAGCCGGGCGAGGCGGAAGTTGCACAGTCGCTGAAGATGCAAGCGCTCCCCCATCATCGGATGGAAGCCGCGATAAAGCATGTCTTCTCGGTAGCTACCGCCCGGCATCTGGCGGAAGGTGAAGTGCTGGGTACCCGCCATCCCCAGACCCAACCCTGGCGCGCTGATGGCCACCACGAGTCGGTGTACTCGATGCGGGAATGCGGTCTTCGCGAGCAGAGCCTGCAGCTCCTGAGCGGTGGAGTCGTCGTCGTGTGGTCGCTCGGGCCGCCACACGTAGAAGTCGATGACGACGTCGTGCTCGTCGGGCACGTTGCCCAGAAGAGGCGCGGCGGCGCCCAGGGCTTGGCCGATGCCGTCATATCGAGCGAAGGTGGTGAAGAGCTGTTTGCGCCCTCCCTCATGGTCATACTGCGCCATGGCAAAGTCGGTTCCTTCGGAGGAGACAAAGGTGAAGCCCTCCAGGCTGCGTATCCGGTAATAGCGGCGGGTGAGGGTCTCGAGCATGGCGCGCCGGCCGGTGGCGCTGGCACTCTCGAACTGGTGGGTGAGAAAGTTCTTCAGAGGTTGGGGGCAGTCAACCAGAGCCGCCATATGCTGCTCGCGCTCGGCCCCTCCGATGGGGCGCCCGAGGGCGTGCAAATGGGCCGCCGCCTCTTCGTAGGCGCGCGCCTCCCTCGCCTGGAACTCGGGCCGCTCGAAGTGCTGGTAGCGGACCTCCCTCGCCTGGCGAGCCAGATCGGGAAAGCGGTGCTGGCTGGCGGAGATGAGCCGGTCGAGGATGGAGCGGAAGCAGTCCTCGGACTCGGGCGCGATGCGTTCGATCTGCTCGAGGCGGCGATCGAGGATCGACTGGACGGCCGGCAGGTGCTCGCCGATCCGCTGCTGGGCCTTCGCCATCCAGAACAGGGCCTCGCGCAAATTGGGCGTGGGCTCGAGATCTTGAATCCCGTAATGGGTGAGGCAGCACTGCAGGCTCTCGAGGAAAGAAGCGGACAGATCCGTGCCTCGCCGCTCGATGGAACGAAGGTAGGCCCGCAGGTCCTCGTGGGAGCTGTGCGACTCCTCGCCGGGGTATCCGTGCGGGTCGGGCCGGGTCCGCGCCAGCGAGCAGATATCGGCAAAAGCGATGAGGGCGTGGTCCTCGCTCCGCAGGAGGGCCTCGTCGTCCGGAACAAGCTGTCTCGAGGCCGTCGCATACCAGGCCACTAGCTGTTGTGAATGACGGGGGTCAACGTCGAAGCCGAGCATCTGGCGACGCAGGGCGTCAAGGGCGTCGCTGCAGCGAGCCTCGGGACCGGTGTCGGGCATCCCGTCTCCATAGGCGCCCAGGTCCACCGGCGGGCTCCCGTCGCCGCTGTCCTCGCGCTCCAGCGGCTGTAGCTCCAACAGCGGCGCAGCCGCCGCGACCTGGACGTTGGGCGCGACCAGCACCTCGGCCACCCGCCCATGCGCCGGCGCGACCACAGACACCTCGGTCTTCATGGCCTCGAGCACCACCAGCCGGTCGCCGGCAGCCACCTCGTCACCCTTCTTCACGAGCACAGCCATGACCACCGCTGGTGCCGGCGCCCGCACCACCCCACCCGAGTTCCGGCTCACCCGGTGAACGACACCGTCCACCTCGATCATGTGGCGTACACCGTGCACAACTGACAGCACGCGGTAGGTCCGTCCTGCCAACGACACCCGGCGGTCAAAGCGGCCGGTACGCTCCACGCGCAGGTCGATCTCCCGATCGGCGCCAATCACCCGGTAAAGCGATGGGCCCAGACGATGGACGTCGAAGTGATAGTCGAATCCGCTGGCGCGGAGATGGACAGCGTGGCCCACCGAAGCTGTTGCCTGGGCCCGGCCTCTCGCGGCCAAAGAGAAGAACTGGGCCAGCTCGGCAGCGAACTCGTCGTCGTAGGCCTCGACTGCGGCTACCAGAAGCGCCACGCCGCGATGCTGGCGGGGAATGTGCGTGCCGGTCGCGGCCAGCCGGTCGAGCCAGCTCACGTCGATCTCGCCCGACGCCACCTCGGGTCGACCGACCAACGCGAGCAGGAACGACCGGTTGGTCGATCCGCCTCGCACGACCACCTCCGTCTCGGCGAGGGCACGTGCGAGGCGAGCCAGTGCCTCGCGCCGGTCGCGGCCCGAGGCAATGATCTTGGCGATCATCGGGTCGAAATCCGCGGGGATCGTGTCACCGTCGCTTATGCCGGTGTCGACGCGCACTCCGGGCCCCGTGGGCAGGCGCAGGAGCTCGACCGTGCCCGGGGCGGGGGCGAAGCCGGCCTCCGGCTCCTCGGCGTTGAGGCGGACCTCGACAGCGTGACCCACCGGCAGAGGTGGCTCGCCCTCCAGCCGACCCCCACCTGCCACGTAGAGCTGGAGCTTGACCAGGTCGAGGCCAGTCGTCTCCTCGCTCACCGGGTGCTCGACCTGGAGTCTGGCGTTGACCTCCATGAACGAGGAGACGTGGGTGGCCGGGTCGTAGAGGAACTCGACCGTGCCGGCATTGGTGTAGCCGGCCAGCCGGCACAGGCGGGCCGCCGCCTCGCAGAGCTCCCGGTTCTGGGCCTGGGTGAGCGCGGTCGATTCCGACTCTTCCATCACCTTCTGATTGCGACGCTGGAGAGTGCAGTCGCGCACGCCCGTGGTCCAGACGGAACCGTGATGGTCCGCGATGACCTGGACCTCAATGTGCCGCGATGCAGGCAGCAGCCTCTCCAGGAACACGGTGGCGTCGCCGAATGACTTGTAGGCCTCCGCTCGAGTGGCGTCGAAGGCCGCAACCAGGTCACCCGGTGCGTGGACGCGACGGATACCGCGACCACCGCCGCCAGCCGTCGCCTTGATCATGAGGGGGTAGCCGATACGCCCCGCGTCACGACGGGCCTGCTCCAGGGACTCGACGGGGCCGCCGCTCCAAGGCGCTACCGGCACGCCGGCCTCCTCGGCGAGGCGCTTGGCGCTGATCTTGTCACCCAGGCGGCGCATCGCTTGCGCCTTGGGCCCCACGAACGCAACATGCAGGCGCTCGCACAGCTCCGCAAACGCGGCATGCTCGGAAACGAACCCCCATCCCACCCATGCTGCGTCGGCCCCGGTCTCCACGAGGGCCCGCTCCAAGCGCTCGTAGTCGAGGTAGGTGCTCATGGTCTGGCTGTCGCCATCGAGAAATGTGGGTGGCCCGAGCGACACGGCGTCATCGGCATGGCGCACATACATGGAGTGCCGGTCGGGCTCCGTGAAGAGCGCCACTGCAGCTACCGGGCTGTCCTGCTCCCGATTGAGCTCCTGGACGGCGTGGATGAGGCGCATTGCCGCCTCGCCCCGGTTGACGATGGCGATGCGGGAGAAGCGGCAGCGAATCATCAGGACACCGCGGCTCGCAGCGGCTCGAGCAACTTGGGGCCGATCGGCGTCGGCAGGGCCACGCTGCGGTAGCCCTCCACGCGCAGACGAACACGCCCGGCACCGTCGACCACCTCGGCGTCGAAGTGATCAGCCCCCGGCTCGACCACTGCGTACAGGCTCCCGGCTGTGTCGGCCAGCTCCAGCAGGGTGACCCGTCCGATCTCCTGCGGCAGCCCCAATCGGCCCGTCGACCCCAGCTCCCAGATGCCCGCCGTCTGGAAGCAGAGCTCGAGCAAGCGGGGCGCGGTCAGCAGCGGAAGCTCGGGCGGCTGGTGGTTGGCGGGGAGTCCCTCCGCCAGCAGACCGATCTGCCGGTCACCCTGGCGCCAGCTCCGGTCCAGTACCCGGTACGCGGGTCCGTGGAAGTACACCTTGTAGATGGCGTCAGCGACCACCCCGGCCCCGTCGGGCGGCATCGGTGGCGCGGTCGTGGCGCCGGTCTGCAAATGCCTAGCCAGCCGCACCCGGCCGGTGAAGTGGGTGGTGATCTGCGGTTCGGGCTGATTGGGCAGCATCCTCGCACCGATCAGCCGGCAGTTGGCGACCAGCTCGTTGCCCTCCGGCGTCAGGCACGCCTCGATGATGATCTGTCGGGGCTCGTCCCGGTAGAACTTGAATGGGGCGACGAAGGTGATGTCCTCGATGGAAGCCGCCTGCCACCCCGGCGCCATGAGCGCAGCCACCTCGGCGAAGGCCTCGACGCCCATCACGCCGGGCAGCACCGGCACGCCGTCGATGCGGTGGTCGTCAAGGAAGCCCTGCACGGTCGGGTCGAGCGCCGTCTCGACCGTGAGCGGACCGAAGACGCCCATGCTGCGGACCTCGCCCACCATCGGCCCGTGGGTCAGTAGCCTGACGGCACTCCGGTCCAGGCCACCATCGGCGTCGGCCTCCTCGGTGAGGATCCCCAACTCGCCGGCAACTAGCACCTCTCCCAGCCGACCCCCGCTCACCAGTTCCCGCCGTACCCACGGAACACCCACCTCAGGGGTCAGCATGTCGATCCCCGCCATCTCCATCATCTTCGGGATCGACCCCCGGGTGGCCATGCCGATCCCGCTCCAGGCTGTCCAGTCAATGGCGATGCCGCGCGTGCCGGGCCTGGTGGTGCGGAAACTCGAGGTGAACTTGCACAGCAGGTCATTGGCAGCGCTGTAGTCCGTCTGACCGCCGTTGCCGAAGCGCGCTGCCACTGAACTGAAGCAGACCGTGGCCCCCAGGGGCATGTCGCCAGTGGCGGTGAGGAGGTTGAACCAGCCGTCGCTCTTGACATCGAAGACCAGGTCGTATTCGGCGTCGGACTTGTCGGCCAGGAAGTGGCTGTTGTCCAGACCGGCGGCGTGCAGCAGCACGTCGACTCGACCGTGCTCCACCCGGACGGCCTCGAGCGCTTTGGCCACTGCCTCGCTGTCGCGCAGGTCGAGGCTGTGATAGACGGCGCGACCGCCTGCCTGCTGAATGGCGATGATGGCGTCGAGAGCGGCGCGCTGGCGCTCGATCCCCGCCAGCGTCCGCTCGGCCAGGGCCGGCGTGGGCCTTTGCCCGCGGTCCTTGATGCGCTGGTACAGCTCGCGCTTCAGGCCATCACGGTCAACCACGAACCGCTCGAGATCCGGATCTGCGGCGTCGGGCACAGGAGCCAGGTCGAGGAGGTGGAACGTCCCGCCTGAGGCCCGCGCCAGGTCGGCAATGATGGCCGAAACGATGCTGCCGGCGGCGCCGGTGACGACGAACACGCTGCTGGGACCCAGGGCCAGGCCGGGCCGGCCGTCCTCGACGGCCTGTTCCTGTAGGCCGATGGCCCAGCGCAGGTCGTTCTGCCGCCCAACCTCGACCGCTCCCGGATCGCGCTCTGTCTCCTCGATGAGAGCGGCAGCGATGGCGCCGGCGCCGGCCGTGGTGGCCAGGTCCACGGCCTTTACCAGGCAATTGGGCCGCTCCCGCTTGTAGGTCTTGGCGAAGCCGGTGACGGCCCCGCCCATGGGGGCCGTGGCGCCACCGTCGTCATAGCCGTGGTGACCGCCCATACGGGTGCCAACGACGAGGAAGGTCCCGGACGATGCCACCTGCTCGTAGAGCGATCGCATGGCGGCGGCGAGCAGCTTCACCCTGATCCGCAGGTGCTCCTTCCAGCTGGCAATGTCCAGCTGGGCTAGCGGCGGCTCCGAGTCCAGAGCGGGCAGCCAGTACACGCCCTGCACACCGCCTGCGCCGGCCCAGGCGGACAGCTGGGCTGCGAGGCTCTCGGCGGTCGACGTTCCGTCGACGACCAGGACCTCGACCCCTCGATCGGCGAGGAGCCTGATTAGGGAGTCGCCCGCTCCGCCCCGGTCGGGCATCACCACGACACGAGCCCCGGCATGCAGCTGTACTCCGGTGGGGCAGCACAGGTTGAGCGGCGGCCGCAGGATTGGGACGGGTACCCTCCGCGTCACCATGTCGCAGGACTCCAGGCCTGCGGTGACGTCCGGGCCGACTACCGTCGCGGCCTCCACCGTCGCGGCCTCGACCGTCGCGCTCGGTACACCACCGGCTCGCTCCATCACGAAGCGGATCACATGCGCAAGGGTGGGAAAGTCACGCAGTTTGACGTTGTCGTCGCGCTCGATGCCGTAGGCCTCCCGC
>Ga0224558_1000294_pt1 | contig 59353 bp, 64 predicted proteins | sample 714S32024metaG_FD_180682 | JGI IMG/M metagenome (GOLD analysis project Ga0224558, IMG submission 180682) | Peat soil microbial communities from Stordalen Mire, Sweden - 717 S3 20-24 | ecosystem: Environmental > Terrestrial > Soil > Wetlands > Peat | place: Sweden: Norrbotten County, Stordalen... | reverse complement strand
TGGTGCTGTTCCTGGGCGCCATGAACGGACTCGTCTTCGCCAATAACCTGATCTACCTGTACTTCTTCTGGGAATTGACCACGCTGATCTGCTTCCAGTTGATCGCTCATGACCTGACCAAGGAAGCGATCGGCAATGCGGCAAGGGCGCTGTGGATGAACTCTATCGGCGGCACTGCCCTGATCATTGCCATGATCATCCTGTTTGCAAAGGATGTTCCGATGTCCCTCAACGGCATCCTCTCCGGCGGCGTCGCTTCTGCCGTGCTGTTGCTGCCGGTGGCTCTGATGTGCTTCACCGCTATGATCAAGGCTGCCCAACTGCCGTTCCAGTCCTGGCTGCTGGGAGCGATGGTGGCGCCGACTCCGGTCTCCGCCCTGCTCCATTCCAGCACCATGGTCAAAGCCGGTGTCTACCTGGTGCTCCGCCTGGCCCCGGCCTTTGCCGGAACGAGGCTGTCGGTTATGATTGCGCTGGTGGGCGCCTTCACCTTCATGGCTGCCTCCGGGCTGGCGATCAGCCAGACCACGGGCAAGCGGGTGCTGGCCTACTCGACCATCGCCAACCTCGGCCTGATCATCGCCTGCGCCGGGATCAACACCCCGCTGGCCATCACGGCGGCGATCCTGTTGATCATCTTCCACGCTGTCTCTAAGGGTCTCATGTTCCTCTGCGCCGGCACCATCGAGCACGTCATCTGGAGCCGGGAGATCGAGGACATGGAGGGCCTGGCGGCCAAGGCGCCGATGATCACCACCATCACCGCCATCGGCGTGCTGTCCATGTTCCTACCGCCGTTCGGCATGCTGCTGGGCAAGTGGATGGCTCTGGAGTCCGCCTCCGTGATTCCGCTGGCCGCATGGCTGTTTGTGATCGCCAGCGCCGCTACCATCGTCTTCTGGGCGAAGTGGCTCGGGCGCCTGTTGCAGGTATTGCCGAAGCTGGGCAGCAAGATCGAGAGCCTGTCGCTCAGCTACACCGTGCCACTGTGGTTGCTCGTGTTGGGCATCTTCGGTGTGGGTATCGGCGTGGCCGCTGTCTACACGGGATTAGTCCAGAATGCCGTGGCCGACGTGATCTCCTCCGGGCAGGCTTTGGCCGTCCAGGGATGGGGTCTTACTGTCAACGGCGTTTCTGCTGTCTCCTCGACGGCGAACTTTGCGGTAGGAAACTATCCGGTCTGGCCGTTGTTCATAGTGTTCGCCATTGCCGTGCTGATCCCGTTCATCTTTGTCGCCATCAAGCCGGGTGAACTTCGTCCGGTGTACATGTGCGGCGAGCAGGCCGGCGGGACGGATACCGACGAGTGGTATTCCACTGCCGATGTCAAGACGAAGGTGCAACTCGGCGGCTACTACTTCCAGGGCGTCCTGGGTGAAGCGGCCTTGAATCCGTGGACCTACACGCTGTCCATCGTCCTGATGGTGATCATGTTCGCTGTGGCGCTCCTGGCGATAGGAGGTGCTCTATAATGAATGCATGGATTATCGCCATCGTTACGGTGATCGTAGCCCCGTTCATCGGCGGCTTCCTGGCCGGGATTGACCGGAGGATCACGGCGCGGTTGCAGGGACGCTTCGGCCCCCCGATTCTTCAGCCGTTCTACGACTTCTTCAAGCTGCTCGGCAAGTCCAAGATCGCCGCCAGCAGGCTGCAGTTGATGTGGATCTACGCCTACCTGGTGTTGATGATCACCGCCCTGCTGTTCCTGGTGCTGAGGCTCGACATCCTGCTGATGATGTTCATCCTCGGCTTCGCCGGCGTGTGCTTCGCCCTCGGTGGTTTCAGTTCCCGGTCGCCTTACAGCCACCTCGGAGCGAACCGCGAGCTGATGCAGATGCTGGCCTACGAGCCGGTGCTGCTGTTCCTGGCGCTCGGTGTTTACGCTCAGAACGGCAGCTTCCTGATCAGCCAGATCTACGCCAGCCCGACACCGCTGATATCCCGTCTGTGGCCGATCTTCATCGCCCTGCTGGTGATCCTGACCATCAAGCTCCGCAAGTCCCCGTTCGACCTGTCGACCTCGCACCATGCTCACCAAGAACTGGTCAAGGGGATCATGACCGAGTACTCAGGCCCCTACTACGCCCTGATCGAACTCACTGAGTGGTACGAGATCGTGCTGGTGCTCGGTATCGTATCCCTCTTCGTGGCCAACCCGCTCTGGGTGGGCATCATCATCGCCCTGGCGGCCTACGCTCTGGAGTTGTTCATCGACAACATCACCGCCCGTATGACCGTGGGCTGGATGGTGCGGTTCGTCTGGTCGGTGGGCGTAACACTGTGCATCCTGAACCTGATCTGGTTCTGGGTATTTGCTGCTTTTAAGGGGGTGTCTTAGATGGGGATCATTGCAACTTCGCGATTGAAATCGCCATGGATCATGCACTTTGACAACAGTTCCTGCAACGGCTGCGACATCGAAGTGCTGGCCAGCCTAACCCCCCTTTACGACATAGAACGCTTCGGCATCGTCAACATGGGCAATCCGAAGCATACTGACGTGCTCGTCGTCACCGGGCCGGTGAACAGAAGGACCGCCAGGGTGCTGAAGAACCTGTACGATCAGATTGCGGACCCCAAGATGGTGATCGCGGTAGGCACCTGCTCCATCTCGGGCGGGGTCTTCCACAACTGCTACAACGTACTCGGCGGTGTGGACAAGGTAGTCCCGGTAGACGTCTATGTACCTGGCTGTGCAGCCCGCCCCGAGGCGATCATCGACGGGGTTGTGATGGCGCTGCAGAAGTTGGCCAAACTGCAGGGGGTGGCATTATGATCGACAAGCTGAAAGAGATCAGCAAAGACCAACTGCTTGCAGAAGTGAAGAAGTACGCCGACTCCAAGGCAAAGTTCGTGACTGGTTCCTGCAACGACCTGGGCGATAAGCTGGAGGTTACCTACTACTTCAACGCCAGCCCCGGGATGGATATGTCGGCCCTGCGGTTTGTGGTCGGCAAGGGCGAGGAAGTGCCCAGCATGACCGGCATCTACCTGACCGCCGTGCTGATCGAGAACGAGATGAAAGAGCTGTTTGGGCTGAAAGTGAAGGATCTTGCCATCGATTTCGGCGGCCACATGATGCTGGCGCAGGACAGCCCTGTGCTGCCGATGTTGAAGTCCGAGGATCAGAAGGCTGCCGCGCAGAAGGGGGGCAAATAAATGGCACCGCGTACGATAACGCCATTTGGCCCGCAACACCCGGTGCTCCCGGAACCGATCCAGTTGAAGTTGACGCTGGAGGACGAGAAGGTCGTAGACGTCCTGCCGGCTATCGGCTACGGACACCGGGGCATTGAAAAGGCGTGCGAACTGAATGAGTACCCCAAGAACATCTACCTCTGCGAGCGCATCTGCGGCATCTGCAGCGCCATCCACGGCATGACCTACTGCGACGTGGTGGAGAAGCTGTGGCCGCTGGAGATCCCACCGCGCGCCAAGTATCTGCGCACCATCTGGGCTGAGATGAGCAGAACGCACAGCCACCTGCTGTGGCTGGGGTTAGCGGTCGATGCTCTTGGTTTTGAGAGCATGTTCATGCAGTACTGGCGCATCCGGGAGAAGGTGCTCGACATCCTGGAGATGACCGCCGGGCACCGCGTCACCCAATCCGTCGCCGTCGTCGGCGGGTTGCGCCGGGATATCGACGACGATCAGAAGAAGCACTGCATCGAGGTCCTGAAGGATGTCCGCAAGGAGGCGGAGGCCCTCAACAACGTGCTGGTCAACGACTACACCGTCAAGGCCAGGACGGTCGGCAAGGGCGTTCTCTCCTACGACCAGGCGATCGCCTTGGGTTGTTGCGGGCCGCACCTGAGAGCGAGCGGCGTCAAGGAGGACTGTCGCCAACTCGGCTACTGGGCATACGGCGACCTCTCCTTCGAGCCGATTACCGCCCCCGGTGGCGACACGTACTCCCGTGTGGCAGTCAGGTGCGGGGAACTGCTCCAGGCGATCGACCTGCAGCTTGAGGCCTTCGCCAAGATGCCGGAGGGCGATATTGCCGCCAAGCCGAAGGGCAGCCCCCCTGCTAACGAGGCTGCAACCAGAATAGAGCAGCCCCGCGGCGAGCTCTTCTACTACGCCAAGGGCAACGGCACCCGCAACCTGGAGCGCCTCCGGGTGCGGACACCGACCTATGCCAACATCCCGTCGCTGCTGGTGATGCTGCCCGGGTGCGAGATGGCGGACGTGGCGATCATCGTGCTCTCGATCGACCCGTGCATCAGTTGCACCGAGCGGTAGAAGGTTAAAAGGAGGTGGAGTAGGAATGAGCATGCTGTCAACAGTTGTCAGCAACCTGTTCGGGGGGCCGGCGACCTTGATGTATCCGGTCAAGCCGAGAGAGCCCTACGCCAGGACGCGTGGACAGATCGCATTGAACGAGAGCCTCTGCGACGGGTGCGGCAACTGCGCCCGGCGTTGCCCGGCCGTAGCCATCGAAATCGTCAAGGAGAAGAAGCAGTGGATCCTGTACCCTGACCGCTGCATCATCTGCGAGGTCTGCGCAGACGCCTGCAACCGCAATGCCATAGAGGTGCTGCCGAAGTGGCGGACGCCCTTCTACAAGAGGGAGCAGATCGTCTTCCAGTCCAAGGGAGGCAAAGAGGTAAAAGAAAAGGCCGGCGAGTGCCCAGTCGAAGAGGTGTGACCGGCCTGGAGTGAAGGTAACGCTCAAGAGAGCCCCCGTCCATGAGGATGGGGGCTCTCCAACTCGTCCCCAAAGGAGTCTCCCACTTCTATAAGTGGGAGACTCCTTTGGCAGCTTGGTCTGAATCTTCTAATTCAGTGGGGGTGCAGACCCCCACTGAATCCCCGAGCGAAGCGAGTTGCTTGGTGCGCCCGGCAGATGAAAAAAGCCCCGGTCAGGCCGGGGCTGGGGTTGGGACAGGGAACCGTCCCCTGTCCCGCTTCCTAATGGGGGGGGGTTGCTATTCCTTGACAGGGTCATGCCCATGGGGGCAATCCTTGTCGACAGTCGGTGAGCAACTGGGGTTCTTCTTTTCCCATTCCTCTCTTGCTTTGAGGTCTTCAGCGCTTTCTTTCTTCTCCTCTTTGCAGTCGGGTTTACCGCAGGACATTGTCGATCCCTCCTTTAAAAGTGTTGTAGCTATACAGCAGCAGTATAAAATTCATACTGCAACCCCGATCACATGGGGATACTGACCCAGCACGCACCAGGGGTTATTAACTGAACAGCAGGGTGCGGCATATAGAACTCGCCATTATGGTCTCTTTGTCGCATTGAGTGCCGGGCTGCTTCTGCTGCATGTCGCATCATGCGGCAGGGCACTGGCGCCCATCTGGTTTAAGGCTGCCAGGGGTCTAACAGATCAGTTGTTTACAGGGCTTGGCTGAAGCTGCTTGAATCATTCTCGGAAGGAGTTAAAGAATGGTTATAATTAAAGTAACAGACAAGATACAAGATTGCAACTTGTAAAAAGGTGCAAAAAGAATGGATTACCTGATGCCTTGTCCCTCTCTATTTGTTAATCTATATGTTGATCATAATTGATCCGTTTTCTACCGTTACTGGGTAGACGACAATCGGCTTGGTGGCCGGCCCCTGGGTAACCTTGCCGGAAATGATGTTGAAGCGTGCCAAGTGGCAGGGACATTCGATGTTATTGTCGGTCAGTTTCCCCTTGAGAAGCGAGCAGCCCCGGTGGGTACACTTCTCGTCGAAGGCCAGGATCTTGCCGTCGTTATTTAGCAAGATCAGGCTCTTGCCGGACACCGTGATATTTATCCGGCTGCCGGACGGGATCTCTTGCAGCTTGGCAGCTTGTACAGACACGATAATTCCTCCCTGAACATAAATTTTTTCTCATAATAGATTCTTCTTCATAGGCTGTAGAAATCCTTTAATTCAACCAGTTCTTGGCTTCCATCGTGATTGTCTTCCCCCACTGAAGCTTAGAACTAGTTAATACAGTGGCGCGCCCAGAGGGCACCCGGCTCTTATCCCACCGCGGGGCATTAGAGCGGGTAGTCATCTGTGGGATTATCCGGGGTTTGCGGTTACCGGCAAGTGTCCGTGGTACATAGGTGGGGCGGTTGTACCCGGGGGGGGAAGCGGGTTATAATATTTTGGGGGTGATCAGTTGTTTGGAGTTGAAGAAGTGCTTCTGCTCTCTGTGATCGTCCTGGTCGTATTTGGACCCGATAAGCTGCCTGAAGTGGCGAGAGTACTGGGGAAGGCAGCCAAGGAATTCCGTAAGGTGACCTATACCGCTCAGCGCGCCTGGGATGAGATCGGCCGGGAGATTGATCTTCAAGAGGCCCAAACAATGGCTGTGCAGCTTGAGGAAAAGCGGAAGACCGAGGCTGGAAGCCAGACTGGCGAAGACCGGAGCGCGAGCTCGGGGGATTCGCCTCAGGCAGATAGCGCGCCCGTACTAGAGAATGCCGGAGGCGGGCAGGGGGAAGCGCCGGACGCAGGATGTCCTCCAGAGATCGTGAACAGCAAGACAGAAGAGCAAATTAATGGTTAGTGGTTAGTGTTGTTGTCCACTGCATCCGGGTTTACCCACGAGGACTACCCACTCTAATGCCCCCGTGCGGAGTACATCTGAAGCGGTGGGATAAGAGCCGGGTGCCCTTCTCCGCATCCAGGCCTTTGGCCTGGCCTTGTACTCCGTATTCTTCAGGCCGGGCGTAGCCCGGATGCGGAGGAAAGAATGCGGAGTACAAGGGCGTGTTCCTGCGTGGTAATGGCCAACGGCCAACTACTAATGACTATTTTGCAGGGAGGGGATTAACATTATGGACATCAGAAACAGACGTTGGCTGATAGGAGTGGTCCTGGCCGCCTTTTTTGCCGGGATAGCCTTTTCGGGAGGGGTTCTATTCGCCTCCAGCCATAGCAAGTGGATGAACCCGGTGCTGGCCGCCTTGAATCAGTCGCCGGCCAGCCAGAGCGATGCTGATAGCGGCAGCCCCGTGCCGGGCGTCGGTCCCTCTACCATTGCCGACATGGTTGCCAGCGCAGGACCTGCCGTGGTCAGGATCGATACCACGGCCACCACTCAAGTGCAAAATCCGTTTTTCAACGATCCCTTTTTCCAACAGTTCTTCGGGCAGAACTCTCAGCCTCAAACCGAGACGCAGCAGGCGCTGGGCTCTGGCTTTCTGATCTCGGTCGACGGCTACCTGCTGACGAACGAGCACGTGATCGACGGCGCCCAGACGATCGAGGTCACGATCATGGGTCAATCCAAGCCGGTTGCTGCCCAGGTGGTGGGCAGCGATAAGGACCTCGACCTGGCGGTGCTGAAGATCAATGACGGCAGCAACCTGCCCTACCTGAAGCTGGGTGATTCCGACAAGATCCGGTTGGGCGACTGGGCGATCGCTATCGGCAACCCCTACGGACTGGACCATACCGTCACGGTGGGGGTGATCAGCGCCAAGGGGCGATCGATGACCATTGAGAGCCGGAGTTACCGCAACCTGCTCCAGACCGATGCTTCCATCAACCCGGGCAACAGCGGGGGTCCGTTGCTGGACCTGGCCGGCGATGTGATCGGGATCAACACCGCGGTCAACGAACAGGCGCAGGGGATCGGCTTTGCCATCCCCAGCAACACCGTCAATGATGTCTTGGGTGACCTGATGAAGGGTGAGCACATCAGCCATCCCTGGCTGGGGGTGTACATTCAGGATCTGACCCAGGACGTGGCCACTGCTTACGGCTATAACGGTACCAGCGGGGTGGTTGTCAGGTCTGTGATCAGTGGCGGACCAGCTGCCGCGGCGGGCCTCCAGGAAGGAGACATCATCACGGGCTGGAACGGGACGCCCGTAGCCGACATGGATGACCTGCTCCTGAAGGTCCAGCAGGCTGGTGTCGGGGCCAAGATCAACCTGACGATCTGGCGCGACAAGCAATCGGTCACGGCGAGTGTGACCCTGACCGATCAGCCATCCTCTTAGGTTTGGCGCCCCAGCCCGCGAGCTTTGCGGATTGTAAAAACCAAGAGGCTGCCCGATTTTTCGGGCAGCCTCTTGGTTCATCATTCCTTTTTAATGCTTTTGAGATAATTGAGCACATCTTCAGAAGAGTTCAGACGTCCTGTGCTCCTGTCCATCATGTCCTTGAATTGCTGGCGGGTACGGCTGTCCATGCCCGATGACAACTGGTCGAACATGGACATCAGATCCCCCTGGTCAGGCATCTCCTCTGGCGGGCTGTTATAGCGAATCCCCATCTGCTCCAGCATCCCATAAGCAGCGCGCAGTTTTTCAGCGGACACACCCCTGGCCTGCAGAAACGCCTCCACTCTGGACAGGTCCGGAGTGTCCATGGACTCCAGAAACCGGAGGATCTCCGCCATGTCGTTTTCTCCCAATATTAATCCCTCCTGTCGTTCTTCAAGGTGGAAAAACTTTCTCTTTCAGACTATGATCCAGGACAGTAAATGGGAACCCGTCCGGGGGGAGCCGGGTTGAACCGGGGTTCGAATTCAGAGGTTCTACAGGCGGCCAGAGTTTTTTTTCGGACAGTGCCGCGCATGGAAGGAAAAATGGAGCAACAAATCTAATTCTGTATGCAATACCATAAGCGGAGGAGGTTGTTTATGCCTGTATACAAGTACAAGGTGATCGCCGAGGTTATGGAGATCAGGGGCGATGGGAAGTGCAGTTATGGCCACAAGGTGGGGGGACCGGTTCGAGTTCACACACTTGCTGCCCGGCGGGCTCTGCCACTTTGCCTACGCCTCGCTGGACCTGGCGGTGTCGACCCTGTTGTTTGGCGGGGAGTTCCCCTGGGCCAAGGGAGATAGATCCACCAACTGGTCCTGCCCCGACCCGGACCGGCCGGTTATCTTCAAGCTGACCAGGGAGCCTGCTTAACCGATGGCTACCCGCTCTAATGCCCCCGCTTCCGAAGCGGGGGGATAAGAGCGGGTAGATATCTGTGATAACAAAGGAGGAGTAATTAGATGCGCATGGGGATCCTGACCGGGGGAGGAGACTGCCCCGGTCTGAATGCGGTGATCCGGGCGGCCACGAAGACGCTCCTGTCTCAAGGCGTCGAGGTATGGGGTTTCAAGGATGGCTATCGGGGCATCTACTTGAGGGATTGCCAACCGTTAGACAGGGAGGCGGTATCCGGGCTTTTGCACCTGGGAGGCACCATCCTGGGCAGCAACAACCGCGACAATCCGTTCCATTTCCCGGTGTTGGCGGCATCCGGCGAGATCGAGTACCGGGATATCAGCGCTACCCTGCTGGAGAACTTGAACAGCTTGCAACTGCAGTGCCTGATCGCCATCGGCGGCGACGGCACGCTCAGTATCGCCAACGAGTTGTGCTCGCGGGGGGGGTCGATCGTTGGCGTGCCCAAGACCATCGACAACGACCTGGCGGCTACCGACCAGACCTTCGGCTTCGTCACGGCGGTGCACACTGCCACCGAGGCTCTGGATAAGTTGCACACCACTGCGGAGTCCCACCACCGGGTGATGATCCTGGAGGTGATGGGGCGATACGCCGGCTGGATCGCCCTCTGGTGCGGGATGGCCGGAGGCGCCGACGTGATCCTGATCCCTGAGATTCCCTGGCAGATCGACAGGGTGGTGGAGAAGATCAGGGGAAGACAACGGGAGGGCAAGCCGTTCAGCATCATTGTGGTGGCCGAAGGGGCGCCTGCTCCCGGTGGGAAACAGGTGGTACGGGAGCAGATCGTGGGCAGCGGCGACCCCCTGCGGCTGGGAGGCATCGGCGAGGTAGTTCGCATACTGGTGGAGAAGGAGACAGGCATGGAGTCCAGGGTGACGGTGCTGGGGCACATTCAGCGGGGCGGCTCTCCGCTGACCACCGACCGCATCCTGGCCACCCGCTTCGGGGTGGCTGCCGCCGAGCTGGCCCTGGAGGGCCGTTCCGGTTACATGGTCGCCCTGAAGGGCACCCAGATAGTTGCCATACCGCTCAAGGATGCGCTCAAGCCGTCCAACGTCCATCCGGACGGGCAACTGGTGCATGCAGCCCGGGCAGTCGGGATCAGCTTCGGAGACTGATCGAGCGAGCGCGAGACGGGAAAACGAGAGGAGAACAGGAGTGCCAGTTTTGAGCCTGTTTGAGACCGGCCAGCGGTTGCGGCGGGGCGAAGCGCCCTCCCTGCTGCTGATCCATGGAGAGGAGCGGTATCTGGCCCGTAGGTTGCTCCGCGCTCTCAGGGCCACGTTGGAGAGCAGTGATACCGTCGACTACCTGGAATGGGATCAGGATGCCGGAGCATCAGAGCTGATTGTGGCCCTGACCACTCTGCCTCTGGGAGTGTCCCGGCGCCTGGTGGTGGCCCGCAACCCCGCTGCCGGCCTCTGTCTGCCTTATCTGAAGCTGACCGGCGACCCCTCCCTGGTGTTCGTGCTACTCTTTGATACCGGACTGAAAACCAATGATAAGCTGTACCGGGCGGTGGCAGATCTGGGATGGGTGGTGGACTGTCCTCCCTTGAAGGGCAAGAGCCTCATCGCCTGGGCGCAGGATGAGGCGCGCCTGCGTGGCAAGCAGTTGCCGGAGCGGGCGGCGGAGTACCTGCACTTCCTGTGCGGCGACAACCCCGGCCTGATCAGCCAGGAACTGGACAAAGCCGTCCTGTACCTGGGGGAGACGCCGCCACAGGTCACGGAGGCGGTGCTCCGGAAAACGGGCAGCCACACCGCCGGCCGGAGCATCTTCGAGCTGGTGGACGCGGTGGCGGCCCGGAAGAGCGAGGCCGTCCGGGGGATTCTGGACAGTCTGCTGAGCGGGGGGCAGGCCCCGGTCTACATTGCTACCATGCTTGCCCGGCATTATCTGCAGATGCTGGAGGCATCACTCCTGAAACGGGACGGCACTTCTCCCCAGGCGATCTCCCGGCTGATGGGCATCCATCCCTATGTGGCCCAGAAGCTGTGTCAGCAGATGGCGTCCTTTCCACTGCCGGAGATCGAGGCTATCCTGTCCATGCTGCTGGAACTGGACCTGGCCCTCAAGCAGGGGCGTGGAGAACCGGGGCTGTTGCTGGCAGCGGCTGTAGGGGAGATCTGCGGTGGCGCCAAAGCTGGGTAGAGTTTTCAGGTCAGTTGTTTCAGGGATGATCAAAAAACCTCCCGCCTTGTAGGGGAGGTTGGCTGTTGTGGCCAGGGTGTGCTCAGGCGGTCGTTGACGCATTCGTTTTGGACTGGAATTTTCTGGCCAACTGCGCTTTTTTGTGATCCCTGGTGTTGGGGTGCACGGTTCCCTTGGCTGCTGCCTTGTCGACGAGGCGGGTCGCCTTGTTGAAAGCGGCATCCAGGGTTGCCTGGTCGCTTTTCAGCGCCTCTTCGAACTTCCTGATTGCCGTCTTCATGGCGGACCGCTGTGATGCATTGCGAACCGCACGCTCCTTGGATAGCTCTGCGCGTTTAATTGCTGAACGATTTTTTGCCATATTGTCCCCTTTCCTTAATTGTGACCCAGCGCTCAACAGACCTTTTAGTCTCAAGATAAATGTCAAGCGGACAATCGCCCTGAGTGCCTTGCCCGCGCTCGCGCCCGCAAGCGGGCACCCGGCATGCACGGTGTTTAACATGCCTCCCGGCCAAAATTAGACAGATTATATGCTACCATGACTCCCCGGAAAATGCAACTATTTCTCTTGTTTCGTTATGCCCGGTGTTTCAGATCCAAAATTACATTAATAAGGTTGGCATAAAGTGCCCGGCCTGTTACGTATATGTGATTGTAAAGGGATGAGGCGACGCCGCATGGGGTATGACATCACTTGTTCCCACAATATGGTAAATGGGGGTTTAGTTTAATGTCGGAAGATGTCAAGAACGAAGAAGCCAAGCAGGATGTATTGGAAGGCCTGCTTGGAGGCAGGGAGCGCCCGATTCTGACCGAATTCAGTGCCAGTGTTTTGCAATCGAACAATTTCAGCGGGGTGATCGCTCTTCCTCTTGCAGGAACGCCGATGGTTCTGGCCGCCCTCACAGGCGCCCAGGCCCTGGGTCTGGATGCGGGTGGCCGGGTCTGGCTTACCGGCGCCGTTGGTTGGGTGGCAGTTACGAACGGTACAGGTGTAAGCAAGGTGGACGTGATTTTCAGGATTTTCCGCAATACCCCGGTGGCCGGCCCACAGATCTTCAGCGCTCGTGAAAGCGCCGAGTCTGGATTTGACAACTTCAAGACCACCAACTTTGTCCATGTGGATATTAACCCTGCCTCTAACGGCACTACGCTTGTTTCTTATTTTCTGACTGCTGAACTTCCGTTAGCTGGCAGCGCCGCAACGGTTATCGGGCCGATCACCCTTACGGCTGCAGAGCTGGAGCCGAATCCCAAGCCACCCTGCTACAGTTAAACTGTGGGTAAAAAAAACAATTTTTCGGGAGGTGATTGCACACCGTCAGTCTTACTGTCATATCATGGATCTAGGATAATCCCAATAATCAAGGAGGGTTTAAAATGGCTGAGGAAAAAGCGCTCGACATTTTTGGTGAAACCTTTGTGTATGAGCTTAAAGAGGAATTCCTCAATAAACAAGTCAACGTGGAGTTTTGCTGTGGCGCTCATGTCAAAAAGGCTATCGGGGGCCGTCTCGTCGAGGTTGGCAAGGACTTTATCGAATTAGCCAGGACGGATGATCAGGCTATAGTCGTCGTCCTCTTCGGTGATGACAACCAGAAGTACAGGGAACTCGATGAAAAAATCATCATCCCGCTCGATCATGTTTGCAGCGTGGAAGATCCTTGCAAGCCGTGCAAGCCGTGCAAGGATCCCTGCCATGATCCATACGCCGCCGGAGCAGAAGAAGTAGAAGAGGAGGTAAAGGAGTAGCAGGGTTCCTTGCTATCGCCTGCAAGATAGCCAAGTTAACAACAGGCTGTTGATGGACAGATCCCGTCAGCAGCCTGTTAAATTATTGCGAAAAACAGCACAAGCCAGTGTTGGTATATTTATGCCTCCGTGGGAGATAATATTCAACTGGGTCTTGGCTTCAGAGGGTGATTGCTTTTCCCCCGCTGAAGCTTAGAGCCAGTTAACTAGGGGCGCGCCCGCAAGCGGGCACCCGGCTCTTATTCCACCGCTTCGGAGAAGCGGGGGCATTAGAGCGGGTAGCCATCGGTAAATAAAAACGGAGGCTGAACCGGATTGGGAAAGTGGCAGCAACTGGCCGTCATCCTTGTTTTCATGTTGCTTTTGACAGCGGGGTTGGACTATACTGGACGCAACATGTATCACGCCTTGGGGGGAGGCAGGAAATACTATGCCTTCCTGCTTCCGGACCCTGGCGACAGCCAGGTGGTCTTCTGCGGGCACGCCTATACTGAGTACCAGGTGGAGAACCTTTGGGACCGCCGGAAGGCTGTTTTGAATGATCTCTTGCCGGCCGTGCCGCTGAATTTGTTGAAAAAGGTCTTTCATATCCTTGAGGGTCGCCTGCGACAGTGATGAAACAACTATTCGCCCAAGCTTTTCTTAAATGGCTCAACGTGATAATATCTATACGTTGAATGCCTTTATATTTTTATGAGGAGAATCCGATGCCTGAAACAAGCCCCAGGGGGCGGCTAGCCAGGGCCGCCCTGCTGCTCGCTGTCGCCACCATCACCTCACGGTTGCTTGGCTATGTGGAGATCGCCCTGCTCTACGCCCAGGTCGGGCAAAACAGGTATACCGACGCCTTTCAGGTCGCCTTCTCGGTACCGGACTTTACCTACAATCTTCTGGTCGGGGGCATCCTGGCGTCAGCCTTCATCCCGGTCTTCGGCGGCTACCTGGCCAAAGGGGAGGATGATGAGGGCTGGCACGTAGCCAGCATCCTGTTCAACCTGATCTGCCTGCTGCTGGTGGTGATGATTGCTTTCGGAATGCTCTACGCTCCACAGTTCGTACGCATCCTGGCACCGGGTTTCGACGCCAACACTGTCGCCCTGACCGCCCACCTGATGCGGATCATGTTTTTCCAGGCCCTGTTTCTAGGGATGGCCGGGCTGATGATCGGGGTCCTGAACTCCCACAACCGGTTTACCGGCAACGCCTTGAGCATCATGTTCTACAACGTCCCGGTGGTCCTAGTCGGCCTCTACTTCATCCGCTACCCGGCCTTGCTCGCCAACCCGGGGCGCATCGTCGCCTATTACTCCATCGGGGTGATGGCAGGGGCGGCGGTCAGCCTGGTGGTCCAGTTGTCGGAAATGTTGAAGCTTGGCGTGCGCTACCGACCGGTGCTGGGCCTTCGCAACCCCGGAGTGAAGCTGTTCGGCATCCTGGTATTTCCGGTGCTGATCAGCCAGTCGGTCGCCTACTTCAACACCTTTGTCACCCAGTACCTGGCCTCCAGCCTGCCCGGCGGCGAGCTGGCGGCCTCCAAGCTGGCCCTGCGCATCATGATGATCCCGCTCGGCCTGTTTGCCACCTCTATCGGCGTCGCCATCTTTCCCACCATGACCGAGCAGGTTGCCCAGGGGCGGTGGGATGACTTCCGGCGCTCGATCTCCCTGGGACTGAGGACCACCAATTTCCTGACCTTTCCGGCGGCGGCGGGGCTGGTCGCCATCGGCCTGCCGATCACCCGGCTGTTCTTCCAGTTCGGGAATGTCACCTCCCAGGACGCCGCCCTGACCTCGGCCGCCCTGTTCTGGTACTCCTTCGGGATCATAGGCTACTCCGCAGAGATCATGTTGACCAGGGCGTTTTACGCCATCAGGGATACCCTGACCCCGGTACTGGTCACGTTTGGGATGATTGCCCTGAGCGTTGTGCTGAGCTTCCTGCTGGTGAAGCCGATGGGAGTGGCCGGCCTCGCCCTGGCCTACTCGGCGGCTGGGGTAGTCGAGATGTTCGCCCTGCTGACGATCCTCAGGATCAGGATCGGACGCATAGACGGAAGGCGCATCTTGTCCTCGGGGATCGGGACGATCACCGCCAGCGTGGCCCTGGGCATCGCCAGCTACTATACGGCAGACAGGCTGCAGCGGCTGCTTGGAGTAACCCACAAGCTGCCCCAGTTGGCCGCGGTGAGTGGCAGCATCGCCGTGGGTATCCTGGTTTACTTTGTGGTCGCCTACCTGCTGCGAATGGAGGAGATGCAATTCACTCTGGAGATGCTGGGGCGGCGCTTCCATATCCGCCGGGCGAAAGCAGAAGCCTGAACCGCTTGCTTCTAACTTCTGAAATAAATGGGGTACATCATGATCGACCAGCAACTGATCCGCAACTTCTGCATCATTGCCCATATCGACCACGGCAAGTCCACGCTGGCCGACCGCTTCCTGGAGGTCACCGGCACAGTCGATCCGCGCCAGATGATGGACCAAGTGCTCGACCAGATGGATCTGGAACGCGAGCGGGGGATCACCATCAAGCTGCAGCCGGTACGCATGCGCTACCGAGCCCGGGACGGCCGGGAGTATATCCTGAACCTGATCGACACCCCGGGCCACGTGGACTTCAGCTACGAGGTCTCCCGGAGCCTGGCTGCCTGCGAGGGGGCGATCCTGGTGGTGGACGCCACGCAGGGGGTGGAGGCCCAGACCATCGCCAACGCCTACCTGGCGGTGGATGCCGGGCTGGAGATCATTCCGGTGATCAACAAGATTGACATCCCGGCGGCCGAGCCGGACCGGGTTGCCCAGGAGATCGAGGATGTGCTCGGACTCAAGGCAAGCAGCGCCCTGCGGGTCTCCGCCAAGGAGGGCTGGGGGATTGATGACCTGCTGGAGGCGGTGATCAAACAGGTCCCTCCGCCTGGCGGTGATGCCGATAAGCCGCTGCAGGCGCTGATCTTCGACTCGCAATTCGACTCCTACAAAGGGGCGATCTCCTACGTCCGGGTCTTCAACGGCAGCGTCAGGCGCGCCCTGGAGATCCAGATGATGTACTCGGGCAAGAACTTCGAGATCGGCGAGGTCGGCATCTTCACTCCGGCCATGCAGCCGGTGGCGGAGCTCGGACCCGGCGAGGTCGGCTACCTGGCTGCCAGCCTGAAGAATGTCGAGGACACCCGCGTCGGCGATACCATCACCGGGGCCGCCAAGCCGGCCTCGGAACCACTGCCCGGCTACCGCCAGGTGCACCCGGTGGTCTACTGCGGCATGTACCCGGTGGAACCGGAAGACTACGAGAACCTGCGCACCGCCCTGGGCAAACTGAAACTGAACGACGCCTCTTTCCAGTACGAGCCGGAGACCTCCGCAGCCCTGGGTTTTGGTTTTCGCTGCGGATTTCTCGGACTGCTGCACATGGAGATCGTGCAGGAACGGCTGGAGCGGGAGTACGACCTGGACCTGGTGACTACGGCGCCGAATGTCATCTACCGGGTCACTCTATGCAACGGCGAGGTGACGACCATCGACAACCCTGCCAACTGGCCGGCGCTTGGCGAGGCCTTACAGATCGAGGAGCCTTTCGTAGAGGCCACGGTGATCACGCCGGCGGAGCACCTGGGGGCGGTGCTCAATTTGATGCAGGAGCGGCGGGGCGAGTATAAGACCTTGAACTACCTGTCTCCTCAGCGGGCACAGGTGGTCTACGAGATGCCTCTGGCGGAGATCATCTTCGACTTCTTCGACCGGTTGAAATCACGCACCAGAGGCTACGCGTCCCTGGCCAGCGAGGTGACCGGCTACCGGCCATCGGAGCTGGTGAAGCTGGACTGCCTGGTGCACGGCGAGCCGGTGGACGCCCTGTCGGTGATCGTGCACCGCGACCAGGCCCAGGCCAGGGCGCGGGTGCTGGTGGAGAAGCTTAAAGAACTGATCCCCCGCCAACTGTTCGATGTCCCCATCCAGGCGTATACCGCCGGCCACATCATCGCCCGGGAGACGGTCAAGGCAATGCGCAAGAACGTGCTGGAGAAGTGCTACGGCGGCGACGTCACCCGCAAGCGCAAGCTGCTGGAGAAGCAGAAAAAAGGGAAGCGCCGCATGAAGCAGGTGGGCAAGGTGCAGATTCCCCAGGCCGCTTTCCTGGCGGTACTCCGGGTGGATAAGGAGCCGTAGGCCGGATGCCCGCCCTGTACCTGCACATCCCCTTCTGTCTGAGCAAGTGTCGCTATTGCGCCTTCAACTCGCAGCCGCTGCCTCCGGGCGGATGCGGGCGGGTGCCCGCTTCAGCGGGCGCGCTCGTCCATGACTACCTGGAGGCCCTGCGCCGGGAACTGCAACTGGCCGCGCCAGCCATACCTGCCGGGGAGAGCCTGCGCTCCATCTATTTCGGCGGCGGCACCCCCACCATCCTCGACCCCTCATGCCTGTGCTCCCTGTTGTCATTATCGAAGCGTTTCTTCAAGTGGGATGAATCCGTCGAGATCACCGTGGAAGCCAACCCGGCCACGGTCACCCGCGCCGGATTGGCAAAGCTGCGCCGGGCGGGTGTCAACCGGCTTTCCCTGGGCGCCCAGTCCTTTGCGGCGTCAGAGCTGCAGTTGCTGGGCCGCGTCCATGGGGCGGCAGACATCGACGCCGCTTGCCGGGACGCCCGGGCGGCGGGCTTTGCCAACCTCAGCCTTGACCTGATCTATGGCCTCCCGGGCCAGACCGTGGACGGTTGGCGGGAGAATCTACAGCGGGCTCTGGACCTGCACCCCGAACACCTGTCGGCCTACGGCCTGAAGCTGGAGGAGGGGACGCCTCTGGCGGAGGATGTGGCCGCCGGGAGGCTGCCGGAGGGCAACGAGGAAGAGGGTGTTGCCATGTGGTACGAGACGCAGCGGCTCACCTCCGCCGCCGGCTTCGAGCGCTACGAGATCTCCAACTATGCCCGGCCTGGCCGGGAGAGCCGGCACAACCTGGCCTACTGGTTGAACCAGCCTTACCTGGCTCTGGGAGCGGGAGCCTCCGGCCATGTGAGAGGTGGGAAGTGGGAAGTGGGAAGTGGGACTAGTAGAAGGCATTGGCTCCGCCAATGCCAACCTAAAAATCTCACCTCCCACCTCTCACCTCTCACATCCCAATTTGTGCGCTACACCAATTATGAGGATGTAGCCAGCTACATTGCCTCGGTGGCCCGTGGGGAACTGCCCCGGGCCTGGGAGGAAAACCAGACTCCCGAACAGGAGCGGGCGGATACGGTGATGATGGGCCTGCGGCTCACCGGCGGCCTTGATCGCTCGGCCTTCCAGAGGCGGTTCGGACACCCCTTTGAGTTCTTCTACGGCAGCCAATTGGCAATCATGGAGCGAGACGGGCTGATGGAGGAGAGCGACGCCGCTGTCTTCCTCACGGAGCGCGGCCTGCTGCTGTCCAACTGGGTGCTGGCGGAGTTCATCTAACCTCCCACCTCTCACATCCCAACTGGCCTGGTTCCTATTGACAAAAAAAGTGGCCGGTGGTATGTTGGTTATAGTATTTAGCACTCTGAACCATAGAGTGCTAACACTTGAGAGGAAGGGGCGCCGATGTCGCTGAATCTGAATCTGAGAAAGCAGCAAGTTCTGGAGGCAGTAGTAGAAGACCACATCATCACCGCCGAACCAGTCAGTTCCAGGACCATTGCCCGCAAGTACCAGCTCGGCGTCAGTCCGGCCACTATCCGCAACGAAATGGCAGACCTGGAGGAGATGGGCCTGATCGAACAGCTCCATACCTCTTCCGGTCGCATCCCATCCCAGCAGGGTTACCGCTACTATGTTGACCGGCTGATGCGCAAGAGTGGGCTCACCACCGATGAGGAGGGCCAGGTCCATACGGTCTTTGCCCGGCAGGCGCGCGAGCTGGCCCTGGTTGTCCAGCACGCCATCAAGCTGGTGACCCAGCTCACGGATTACCTGGTCTTCTTCTCGGGGCCCCAGTTGGAGCACACCGCCCTGCAGCAGGTGCGGCTGATCCCGGTGGCGCCGGAGCGCGCCCTGATGGTAATCGTCAGCGAGACCGGATGGGTAGAGAATAAGTTCGTGGAATTCGACTTCCCGGTGACCGTGGATGATCTGGAGCAGGTGGCGGGAGTCCTCAACGATCACTTCCGGGGCCTGACCTTTTCGCAGATCACCCGCACGGTGCTGCGGAGCGTATACCAGGAGCTCACAGAGCAGCGCCTGCTGTTGGATTACGTGTTGGAGATCATGGAATCCCTGGCGAGGCGCGATTATGCGGACGGGCTATACCTTGGTGGCGCCCGCAACGTCCTGAAACAGCCGGAGTACCAGGATGTCCAGCAGGTGCGCAAGCTGCTCGACCTGGTGGAAGGGGAGCAGACCCTGCGAGAGATCTTGCATGAGACCACGGGCGAGGGGATCACGGTCCGGATCGGCAGGGAGAACAGGCAGGACCAGGTGCAGGACTGCGGCGTGATCACCGCAGTATACCTGCTGGGCGGTAATATCGTGGGGGCAATGGGCCTCCTGGGCCCAGTGCGCATGGACTATGCCCGGGCCAGCTCGATCGTGGACTACATCGCCCAGTCTCTGTCTGGTTACCTGTCGGGTCATCCTTGAGGTTCGAGTGGGAAGGGCTGATTGAAGATTGAACATCAAGCAAGTTACCGACAGCAAGGAAGTTGACCAGCGCCTTGCCGCCTTGATGTCCAACGCCGGCGCCGTGCAGGCGGTGGTGGCGGCGGTCGAGGGCACCCTGGGCCCCAAGGGACTGGACACCATGCTGGTCGACCGTTTTGGAACGATCACCGTCACCAACGATGGGGTCACCATCTTAGAGGAGATGGAGGCCACCCATCCCGCTGCCAGGATGCTCATCAACACCGCCCGCGCCCAAGAGAAGGAGGTTGGCGATGGGACCACCACCGCCACCGTCTGGGCGGGGGCGCTGGTGAGCGAGGGCCTGAACCAGGTGCTGCGCGGGGTGCCGGTGGCCCGGGTGCTGGAGGGGATGCAGGTCGGGGTCAAACAGGCCCTGGCCTGTTTTGAGCAACGGGGGCGCCAATTGCAGGGACCGGACGACCCCCTGCTGCACCGGGTGGCCCTGGTCTCCGGGCGTGGCAACGAAGAGATCGCCGACCTGGTAGTGCAGGCGGCCCGGCTGGTGGGTTCCGGGAAACTGGCGGAGTCTGGATTCAAGCTGCGGGATGCGGTTTTTGCTGCTGCGGGAGCGGATAGCGCCGTTTTTGAGGGCGTGCTGGTGGGCCGTGGGCGCTGGCACAAGCAGATGCCGGTCAGTGTGGAGGCGCCACGGGTGCTGGTCATTGACGATGCCCTGGCCCCAGAGGAGCTGGAGGACGGCGCCCTGGCCACCGAGGCCGGGTTCAACCGCTACCTGACCCTGGAGGCGGAGTTTCACAGCAATATAGTGAAGATCATTGAGATGGGAGTCAACCTGGTCCTGGTGGACCGCAAGATCGACGACATTGCCGGAGAGATGCTGGCCGATGCCGGGGTGATTGCCCTCGCCCGGGTTTCCACCCGGGAATGGCAGCGGGCCGCGGAGCATACCGGGGCCTGGCCGGTCAAGCGCACCGCTCTGAAGAAGACTTCGGCGGAGTTGGCCAGATACTTGGGCAGTGCACGACGCGCTTTTGAGGATGAGAAGCGGGAACAGGTGCGGATCGAGGGCGGGGGCGGCAAGCCCTGCGCTACGGTGCTGGTGGGCGCCGCCACCGAGGAGGTGCTGGGCGAGCGGGAGCGGATCGCCAAGGACGCTGCCAGCGCCGTCCAGGCCGCTCTGAACGGGGGAGTCGTGCCCGGTGGCGGAGCGGTGGAACTGGCGGTGGGGCGAGATCTGGAGGCGGTGAAATCCGGGCTTAAAGGGATGACTGCCTACGGGGTGGAGTGCGTTGCCGCTGCTTTGAAGCGCACCTTCACCCAGATCGTCGCCAACGCCGGATTCAATCCTCTGGAGAAGCTGGGAGATGTGGTCTCCGCCCAGTTGGCGGACGGGAGCGACTGCCTGGGCATCGACTGCGACAGCGGAGCAGTGGTCAATCTCTGGGAACGGGGCATCATCGACCCGCTGCCGGTAAAGACCAACGCCCTGCGAGCAGCCGCCGAACTGGCCGGGGCGATCATGCGCATCGATACTATTATCAAGAAGAGAGAGACAGACCCGGCATTGAAGTAGTTTTTGGGTTTCTTGGGATGGCTTCATATTTGATAAGCGATCAGGAGCCGTACATTAATGTCGGGCAAGGATGACACGTCGAAAAGAGGGATGAGTTTTGGGCCAGAAGACAGGGGGTACAGGCAAGGAAACAGAGAACATAGGCGACCGGTCAGTGGGTTCGCAACAGGTAGGGGCAGTGGCTGCGGCCGTTCCAGAGAACGATGGCACAGACCTGAACGAACAGTTCGAGGCCAAGCAGCAGGAACTGGAGGAAGCCCTACAGCGCTATTTGCGGTTGGCAGCCGACTTTGACAACTTCCGACGCCGGACACGGCAGGAGATGGAGGACATCCGCAAAACTGCAGCCGCAGGGCTGATCGGCGAGTTGCTGCCGGTACTGGACAACTTCGAGCGCGCCCTGGCCACTGCACGGTCGCTTTTTCCGGAAAACGTGGTGACCGGAATCGAGATGATCTACCGTCAACTGTGGCACGTACTGGCCCAATCGGGGGTGCAGCCGTTAGAGGCGGTGGGTAAGCCCTTCGATCCGGCCTTCCACGAAGCCTTCGAGCAGGTAGAGACTGATGATACACCCGAGGGAACGGTTATCGAAGAAGTCCGGAAGGGCTACCTGCTGCATGACAAAGTATCGCGCCCTGCCCTGGTGAAAGTGGCCAGGCGGCCATCGCTGGATGAATTCGCCGAGGTCTAAATGGTATATTCTCAGGGGCATTCTGAATGCCTGAGCAGATATGATACTGGTACTTTTAAGGAGGATGAAGCATTGAGCAAGGTAATCGGAATTGACCTGGGAACTACCAACTCCTGCGTGGCCATCATGGAAGGTGGCCAGGCGGTGGTGATTCCTAACGCCGAAGGGAACAGGACCACCCCATCGGTGGTGGCTTTTACGAAGAGCGGGGAGCGCCTGGTGGGGGAGATCGCCAAGCGTCAGGCGATCACCAACCCGGATCGCACTATCCGTTCGATCAAGAGGAAAATGGGGAGCGACTACCGCGTTCACATAGATGATAAGGAATACACGCCCCAGGAGATCTCCGCCATGATCTTGCAGAAGCTGAAGACGGATGCAGAGGCTTACCTGGGCGAGAAGGTCACCCAGGCGGTGATCACGACCCCCGCCTATTTTACCGACAGCCAGCGCCAGGCAACCAAGGATGCCGGGCGCATCGCCGGGCTGGATGTACTGCGGATCATCAACGAGCCGACTGCCGCCGCCCTGGCCTACGGCATCGATAAGAGCAACGACCACACCGTCCTGGTGTTCGACCTGGGCGGTGGTACCTTCGACGTCTCCATCCTGGAACTGGGGGAAGGGGTCTTCGAGGTAAAAGCCACCAACGGAAACAACTTCCTGGGCGGCGACGACTTCGACGAACGGATCATCAACTACCTGGTAGCCGAGTTCAAGAAGAGCAGTGGGATCGATCTGTCCAGGGACCGGATGGCCCTGCAGCGCTTGAAGGACGCGGCCGAAAAGGCCAAACACGAGCTGTCCGGGGTCATGCAGTCCGCTATCAGCCTGCCATTTATCACTGCCACCGCCGATGGACCCCAGCACATGGAAATAACCCTGACTAGGGCGAAGCTGGAGGAATTGATCGAGGACCTGGTCGACAAGACTGTCGGTCCTACCAAACAGGCGCTGGCCGATGCCGGGATGGAACCGGTGAATATCAACCGGGTGCTGCTGGTGGGCGGTTCCACCAGGATGCCGATGGTAGTGGAGAGGATCAGGAGTATTTTAGGCAAGGAGCCCCACAAGGGGATCAACCCGGACGAGGTGGTGGCCCTGGGTGCCGCTATCCAGGCCGGGATACTGGCCGGAGAGGTCAAGGACATCGTATTGCTGGACGTCACGCCCCTGTCCCTGGGGATTGAGACCCTGGGCGCGGTGATGAACCGGGTGATCGAGCGCAACACCACCATCCCCACCTCCAAGAGCCAGATGTACACCACTGCCGCCGACATGCAGACCAGTGTGGACATTCACGTGCTCCAGGGTGAGCGGGGCATGGCCGGTGATAACAAGACTCTCGGCCGTTTCCAACTGACGGGTATACCGCCGGCGCCGCGGGGCGTACCCCAGATCGAGGTCAAATTTGACATCGACGTCAACGGCATCGTGCACGTCACTGCCAAGGACATGGGCACCGGCAAGGAGCAGGCGATCACCATCACGGCCACCACCAACCTTAAAGACGACGAGATCCAGAAGATGGTGAAGGACGCCGAACTGTTTGCCGAGGAGGACAAGAAGAAGAAATCCGCGGCTGAGATCCGCAACCAGGCAGACAGCCTGATCTACCAGACGGAGAAGACCCTCAAGGACCTGGGCGACAAGGTTTCAGAGGGGGATGCCGGCAAGATCAACGCGGCCAGGGATGAGTTGAAGAAGGCCGTGGAGGGGCAGGACATGGACCTGATCAAGCAGAAGACTGAGGACCTGACCAAGGTGCTCTACGACTTGACCTCCAAGGTTTACCAGCAGACAGACGCTCAGCAGGCGCCCGGCGGCGAACCTGGTGCTCCTGGTGAAGAGACTGGCGCTTCCGGTAGTGGGGATGGCGGTCCCACGGTTGACGCAGACTACAAGGTAGTGGACGATGAGCACCAACAGAGTTCTTAGGTAGCAACTCAGTCTCTTGGAGTTTTTAAAAGAGCGGCAACCTGGCTCAAGCGGCGCGGCGAAGAATATAATATAGACGGCGTGATGCTGTGGCCTTAGATCCCGTGCCGGAAAAATGACGTTGAACGTTGGCGTCAGTGCTGGTATTCTTTTAAGGGATGTTTTTCGGCCAAACATAGGTTTTCTAGGAGTGAGCCCATTGGCAAAGAGGGATTACTACGAGGTGCTCGGCGTCGCTAAGACGGCCACGGAGGCGGAGATCAAGAAGGCTTTCCGGCAACTGGCCCGCAAGTACCATCCAGACATGAACCCCGATGACAAGGAAGCGGCTGCCGAGAAGTTCAAGGAGGCGGCCGAGGCCTATGAGGTTCTTAGCGACGCAGAGAAGCGAGCGCGCTACGACCAGTTCGGCCATGCCGGTTTTAGCAACGGTGACTTTAGTGGTTTTGCCAGAGGCACAGGCGCCGACTTCGGCTTCGGGGGTTTTGGCGACCTGTTCGACGTCTTTTTAAACGGTTTCGGCGGTTTAGGCCAGCAGCAGCAGCGACGGGGGCCGCAACGCGGCGCCGACATCCAGATGGAATTGGACCTGAGCTTCGGGGAAGCGGTCTTTGGCGTTGAAAAAGAGGTCAGGATCAACCGCTGGGAGGACTGCGAAGAGTGTGACAGTTCGGGTGCGGCACCCGGGACGAAACCGGTCATCTGCTCCCGCTGCAAGGGTACCGGCCAGGTGCGGATCACTCAGTCTATCGCCTTCGGGCGCTTTGAGACGGTGCAGACCTGCGACCAGTGCCGCGGCGAGGGCCGGACGATCGAGAAGCCCTGCCCTGCCTGCCAGGGACGTGGCAAGGTGAAGAGGCCGCGCAAGGTGAAACTGACCGTGCCGGCCGGCGTGGATAACGGGTCCACCTTGCGCCTGAGCCGGGAGGGAGAGGTGGGAGCGCGCGGCGGTCCGGCCGGGGACCTTTATGTGAGCCTGCGCGTCAATCCGCACAAGCTTTTCCAGCGCCAGGGAAACGACGTCATCTGCGAGATCCCCATCTCCTTCATCCAGGCAACCCTGGGGGACGAGATCGAGATCCCGACCCTGGAGGGCAAGACCAGCCTGAAAATTCCCGAGGCCACCCAGCCTGGCGCCGTGTTCCACCTGCGGGGCAAGGGGATCCCCCACCTGCAGGGCCACGGGCGCGGCGACCAGGTGATCAGGATCAACGTGATGATCCCGTCCCGGCTGACCGAGAAGCAGAAGGAACTGCTCCAGCAGTTCGAGAAGTTGGAGCGTGACGACCAGTATCATTCCCGGGGCAAGGGTTTCTTCGAGAAGATGAAGGATGCCTTTATGGGATAAGTGGGGTGACCCGGGTGGCGCCATCAGCGTCTGAAAAGAAAGATGTGGGGCGTCCTAGAAGGGTCGCCTTTTTCACGCTCGGCTGCAAGGTCAACCAGCAGGAGACCGCTGCCCTTCAGGAGCTGTTCCGGGGGAGAGGCTACGAGATCGTCGGGTTTGACGGCCCGGCTGAAGTTTACATAATTAATACATGCACGGTCACTCACCTGGCCGACCACAAGTCCCGGCAGATGATCCGCCGGGCGGTGGCCCGTCGCCGGTGCACGGCCGGCGCCGACGGAAACCCGGCGCGGGAAGCCCGGGGCGGGGTGGCAGTCACCGCCGTAGTGGGCTGCTACGCCCAGACGGCGCCGGAAGAGGTGCTGTCCCTGGGGGTGGATGTGCTGGTGGGCACTCAGGACCGGGGACGGATCGTCGACCTAGTGGAGCAGGCTGCTAGCCGTATGCTGGATGTCGCCCCGGGTGACGACGGAGGATCGGCCGAAGCCCTCTGTATAGTCTCTCCGTTGTCGGAGGGGGCCGGTTTCGAGGAACTGCCACTGCCCCGGCCCCGCAACCGGACAAGGGCCTTCCTGAAGATCGAGGACGGCTGCGACCAGTATTGCTCCTACTGCATCGTGCCCTTTGCCAGGGGGCCGGTGCGCAGCCTGCGTCCGGAGTTGGCTCTGAGACGGTTGGAAGAGTTGCTGGCGGCCGGCTTCCGTGAGGTGGTCTTGACCGGCGTTCACGCCTCTGCCTATGGCAGGGACCTGACAGACGGCATCAACCTGGCCTCCCTGCTTCGAATGCTGTTGCAACTGCCCGGGGAGTTCCGGCTCCGCCTGAGTTCGGTGGAACCGGCAGAGGCGCCCGATGAGCTATTGGATGTCTTGGCCTCACCCCGCATCTGCCGCCACCTGCACCTGCCTTTGCAGTCCGGAGATGACGGGATCCTGGCCCTGATGGGGCGGCCCTACCGGGCTGCTGATTACGAAGACCTGTTCCACCGCGTCCAGGAGCGGCTGCCGGGGGTGGCTATAGCTGCGGACGTCATGGTAGGCTTTCCCGGCGAGACCGACCTGCGCTTTGAAAACACCTACCGCTTCATCGCCTCTCTTCCATTCCGGGACCTGCATGTCTTTAAGTATTCCCCTCGCCCCGGCACCCGGGCTGCAGAGATGCCCGACCAGGTAGCGCCCGCAGCCAAGGACGAGCGCAGCAGCAGACTGCGCCGCCTGGCAGATGAGCAGGCTGCTGCCTTCGCTGGACGGTTCATCGGCGAGACACTGCCGGTCCTGGTGGAGCGGCGGGCGCGGCACCCGGCGCGGCTCGGCTGCTGGGAGGGACTGAGCGACAACTACCTCAGAGTGATCTTTCCTGCTCCGGCCGGTAGCAGCGACCTCCAAGGCAGCCTCGTCCCGGTACATGTCCTGGAGCGGTTGGATGGGGACATCCTTTATGGCGAGGCATTGCCACCCTCATCCTGAAGAAATCATTTGTGTGATAGAATAAATACACGAGTTCCGGCTATTAGAGGCGAGATCGTCAGGGCTTCTTGAAAGGAGAGGGATCGATGAGCGACTGCATTTTCTGCAAGATTGCCGCCCACGAGTTGAACGCCCAGATCGTCTACGAGGAGGACGAATTCCTGGCGTTCAAGGATATCAACCCGGTGGCTCCGGTCCACGTGCTGCTGATCCCCAAGACGCATCTGGGCTCGCTGCTGGATGTGGGGGTACAGCAGGCCGATCTGGTCGCCAGGCTGCTGCTGACAGCCGCCAAGGTCGCCAGCCAGTTGGGGGTGGCCGAGGACGGCTTCCGTACGGTGATCAATACCGGGGACAACGGCGGGCAGACCGTTCATCACCTGCACCTGCATCTGATGGGTGGGCGGTTCATGACCTGGCCTCCGGGCTAAAAAGCGGTTGGCAGCCGGGTGCCTTGCATTAGTGCCAGGGTGTTTGGGATGATTTGAAAAAAACATACTGGGAGGTTTTAACCGATGGGAGAAGCTCTACTGGGAGATGCTCCGCGCGGCGCCGTGCTGCAGCGGGACAAGGAGACCTACATGATGATCCCGCGCCTCGTGGGCGGGAAGCTTACCGCTGAGATCTTGAAGAGATTGGCGGAGGTTGCCGAGAAGTACCAGGTGCCGATGGTCAAGATCACCGGGGCGCAGCGGATCGCCCTATTCGGCGTGAAGGCGGACCAGGTGGAGGCAATCTGGCATGACCTGGGTATGGAGTCGGCGCCCCTCGGCAAGAAGATTTTGAAGAGCGTGAAGATCTGCCCTGGCCTGCCCTACTGCAAGAACGCCCAGCAGGACGCCATGGGCCTCGGTTTGAAGCTGGAAGAGAGATTCCTGGGCATGGCCCTGCCGGGAAAGTTCAAGATCGGCGTCTCCGGCTGTCCCAACAACTGCGCCGAGGGCTGGATCAAGGATTTCGGCGTTTTCGGACGGGCCAAGGGGTATACCGTGGTGGTCGGCGGCAAGTTGGGCAAGAACCCGAGCCTGGGCCGGGTGCTGTATGAAGGGCTGATCGAGGAGGATGTGCTGTCCATGGCCGAGAAGATGCTGACCCTATACAAGGAGAACGCCAAACCCGGGGAACGCCTGGGCAAGGTTCTGGAGCGCCTGGGGAATTACGAGTTGATGCCGCCGCCGGGTATTGATCCCGCCCTGGAGAACTAATTGAATAACATCTGGTGATAGGTATGCGCCAAGCATTGATGGAGATCTATGATCGGCTTTACGGCCACTTCGGTCCCCGGCACTGGTGGCCGGCAGACGGTCCCTTTGAGATGATCGTGGGGGCGATCCTGACCCAGAACGTTACCTGGCGGAGCGTGACCTCGGCCATCGACAACCTGAAAGCGGCTGGTCTGCTATCCCTCGAGGGACTGCTGGCTGTCCCGGAAGAGGACCTGTCGCCACTACTGCGCCCGACCCGCTACCACATCCAGAAAGCCAGGAAACTGCAGTCCTTCTGCCGTGTGGTGACGGCAGAGCACGGGGGAGACCTGGACGTTTTTCTGGCACAGGAGGCTATGGACCTGCGCCGCCGTCTGCTGGACATTTACGGGATCGGGCCCGAGACCGCCGACGCTATCGTGCTCTATGCTGCCGGCAAACCGGTCTTTGTGATCGATGCCTATACCCACCGGATCTTTCACCGGCTGGGATATTTTCCGGAGCGGATCTCCTACCGGGAGATGCAGTCCTTCTTCATGGGCGCCCTGTCTCCGGATGCTCCCCTCTACAACGAGTATCACGCTCTGATCGATGTCCTGGGACATCACATCTGTACAGCCAGGCCGCATTGTGACGCCTGTCCCTTGGCCGGCCTTTGCCAGACAGGCAAGACCCCCGAGCTGGCAGAATGATCTTGACGAATTGTTACAACCTGTCTACAATTGGCGATGTAGTTGCTGTGACGGGATATTGACATCTGGCTCAATAGGGGTGACAGGAGATCAATCCGCTAATTCTGGTCTTTGCGGTAGTAGGGCTGGTGGTGGTGATCATGGGCATATTGGTCAAGTACAGGCAGGTGGCGGAGAAGATCAGGGACCTGGAGCCGGACGAGGCAAGTCGAAACCTTGTTCGGAACCAGGAACTGGTGTTGCGCAGATCATCGGGATCCAGGCGCAGGAGCGACGCCGGTCGTATCATGGAAACGGAAGAAAAGCAATACGGTTCGGCTCATAGTTAAAACGGGGGAAATCATGACGCGCTTACAGAAGATCTGGCTGTTCTCGTTGGTGCTGATGTTTACCGTGGCAATGCTGGCCACCTTTGGGGATTTGCTTCTGGTCCACCTCAACTATCTGCCGTTTATGGACACCCTCACCTTCCAGAAAAAGGTAGTAGTGCCGGATCATGACCAGAACCCCAACGGCATCGATCTGGTCAACGGCGCCAGGCAGGAAGTCACCAGACACACCCTCTGGGACGCATCCTATTATCAAGGCGGCTACCCGCCGGAGGGCCGGGGCGACGACACCGATGTCATCTGGCGGGCGTTCAGGGCTGCAGGATATAACCTCAAGGATATGGTGGATGCAGATATTCAGGCCGACCCCGCCGCCTACAGTGCTTTCGTCAAGCAGCCGGACCCCAACATCGATTTCCGGAAGGTTGGCGTTCTGGACATTTTCTTTCAACGCCATGCCCTAGAGCTGACTACCGATGTCAAGCCTGGTGACGTCAGCAACCTGGTGAAGTGGCAGCCGGGCGACATCGTGGTGTTTGGCCTGCCGGCCGATCCCGACCATATCGCCATCATCTCCGACCGGAGGCGGAAAGACGGCGTGCCTCTGGTCATCCACAACGCAGGGCCCTGGGCGACCGAGGGAGACTACCTCCTGCGCTGGCACAGCAAGGTTGACCATCACTTCCGGTACATTATCCAAAGATGACTACCCGCTCTAATGCCCCCGTGCGGAGTACATCCGAAGCGGTGGGATAAGAGCGGCTACGCCCCTAGTTAACTGGCTCTAGGCTTCAGGGGGGGATTGCTTTTCCCCCTCTGAAGCTAAGAGCCAGTTGAACCCTGAGTGATGAGTGATAAGTGCTGAGCGATGAGTGGAAAGACTCATCACTCAGCACTTTTACTTTTTACGGATGATGATGATCGGGGTCTGCTGGTTGGAGTTGCCGGCGGGGTTGGCCCGGAAGACTTTTAAGAGCAGTTTCTGGCTGGCCCCGTTCGTGGCAGCCAGGATCTTGGTGCGTCCGAGGTCGTTGGCATCGATGATGGCGGCCTCCACACCGAACCGCTCCTTGATCTCCGCAACCACTTGCTCCGGATGGTTGGGGCCGAGTATGATGTGCTTGTCGAAGGGGGGCATGTTTCCGGTGACGTCGTCCACCAGAGAAGCCTGCTGCCCCGCGAACCGGTAAAAATCTCCCCGGCGGCCGAATACCAGGCGGGTCAGAGCGGCGGTGCAGAAGGCGAACAGGGTGCGCAGGGCGCCGCTCTCATTCATGATCACCTGCATGGCATAAGGGGAGGAGAGGCTGCCGTCCTGGCTGACGAAACGGGCCAGGGCCAGTGCCCAGGGAGTGGGCTTGACCTGTTCCGGCCGGATCAGCCGTCCCTGGGTGATAGCCACCACGCTCTCGGCCAGCACCAAGGTATCACCGGATCGGAGATGCGGGCCGGCATAATCGGCGACGATTTGAAGCAGCCGGTCTTCCGGGGTGATGATCTTGGTTTGCAGGGGGATTACATCCAGGGTCATACCGCACCTCCTCCCACATCACACTTCTCAATTATCCGGCCAGATCAAACCGGGCTTCTGACAGGTGCCACTGGATCCCGTCGCGTCCGACCACCTGATAGTAGATGATCGCCTTCAGGCTGGGGATCTCCCTGGCGAGCCGGTGCAGATCAACCTGAGAACGGATGGTTACCTCCAGTTCCACCAGGTGAGCGGTGTTTTTCTTGACGATCACCGCCTCCCAGTAGCCGTTGCGCCGCACCGGCGCCTCCAGGAGCCGCAACCGGGCGGTGATATCCAGTTGCTCCATGATCTTTCCGTAGTACATCGGCTGGCAGAAAGCGTTGATCACCGTGCCATTCTGCCGTCCGCGGTTGGCCAGGGGGATCAGGCAGCGGCAGCGGATGGTCCGCTGCGGCATGTTTTTGGTGACCCGGGAATCCCGGGCGGCCGCGGTGTCAAAGGCAATCTCGCTGTCCCCCTGGTAATGAAAGAACACCGCCAGGGAGGCGGCCAGGGTACCCAGACAGGCTAACGCTGCCAGGATGAACTCTGCGAACATTTTGTCCCGCCTTCAAAAGGGTTTGTTAATAATTATGAAACCGCCAGCCCCGTTATGTACTGAATAGATCTCAAGTTCCAATGCCTATTTTAAAGGCGGTTTCCTTGATTGTGACCCAGCACGAAAGTGCTGGGGAACGGGGCCCACCCCGCGCCGCGCCCGCAAGCGGGCACCCATCATGCGGGGGGGGACCATTCAGGCCCTTCTTCCATATAATTTATAGAGCTAAGCTGGTGAGGAGGGAAACACTTGTTAGCAACGCCGTGCAAATTTACCCTGGTGGCCGGGCACGGGGAGGGTGGCACGCCCCTGAACGCCTTTGACGTTGCGCTCGTCGAGGCAGGCATCGGCAATCTGAACCTGCTGCGGGTGAGCAGCATTCTGCCGCCGTCAACCCAGTTAACGAAGAACCTGGAGATCCCGGCGGGATCTTTGACACCGACCGCCTACGGATTCATCACGAGCAGTCAGCCCGGCCAGGTTATCGCCGCTGCCATCGGGGTGGGGATCGGCAGCCCGGACAGTTTCGGCGTGATCATGGAGTTCGAGGGTTACTGCACCAGGGACGAGGCGGAGTCCAGCGTCCGGAAGATGGTCGAGGAAGGGTTTGAAAGGCGCGGCCTGACGCTGCAGGAGGTGCACGTGCTGGGCATTGACCACCGGGTGGAGGCGGTCGGCAGCGTCCTTGCAGCGGCGGTGCTGTGGTATGGGAGCGGCAGCCTTGAGATTCGAGGTTCGTGGGTAAAAAGCTGATCGAACATCCAACCGAAGATAGTCTAACCTCAAATGTCGAACTTACATCGGGGGCAACTGTGAAAGCTTTGCAACTACCGCGGTTGACGCTCTTGAGACCAGTAGTGTATAATGTAAGTGCATCTGTTCTTAGAATGGGGATATTAATTCTGTCTTTTAGCAGCAGGAGTCGTCGTACGGAACTGAGCCGGGGGGAGGGAAGAAGTGGGTATGGCCGAGGTTAGGGTCGGAAAAAACGAATCCCTGGATAGCGCCCTGAGGCGTTTTAAACGTTCCTGTCAAAAATCCGGGGTACTGGTTGAAGCACGTAAGCACGAGCATTATCTGAAACCGAGTGTCAAAAGGAAGAAGAAGTCCGAGGCAGCGCGCAAACGTCGCTGGTCCTAGGGAGTTGGTTCTCTTGACACTGCAGGAACGATTGTTCAATGATATGAAAGAGGCGTTAAAGGCTCGCCAGGCAGGGAAACAGAGGCTATCGGTGATTCGTTTGGCCCGGGCGTCGTTAAAATACCGCGCCATTGCCAAGGGGGCGGACCTGACCGAGCAGGATGTGCTGGACGTTCTTGCCAGGGAGGTCAGGATGCGCCGGGATGATATCCTGGAATACACCCGAGTTAACAGGATGGATGTCGTGGCAGAACTGGAAGCGGAGATAGCCATCCTGGAGGAGTACCTGCCCCGCCAGTTGAGCAGGGAGGAGATCCAGAACCTGGCAAGTCAGGCTATTGCCACCACCGGTACCACGGATGTGCGGCAGATCGGCAGTGTCATGGGGGCGCTGATGCCGCAGGTGAAAGGGCGTGCGGATGGCAGGGCCGTTCAGGAGATCGTTTGTTCACTTCTAACTCCCCCAAAGCTCTGAAATTAAGGGTTCCTCGAGGTTCGAAGTTCGAACGGAAGAGATAATTAACATCGAACGTCGAACTTCCAACATCACAAAATGAAAGATTGAAAGCAGGCTGCTCTGGTTAAACCGGGGCGGCTTTCATTTTGGGCCGTTGGATACGGCCTCCGACCGGCAAGCAAGGCTTCCATCCAACCACCAACCACCAAATTGGTCTCTTCGGCGCCCCACCTGCATAAAATTGGAAGGAAAGGTGGGATTTGTTGTGCCCAGGGAAATGAAGAGCCTCGAGTATTTCCTTGCCCACTTCCTGGAATTGCCCAAGGAACTGGTCATGGGCCTGCCCCGGATCACCGTGCTCGGCGACATCCAGATGATCGTGGAGAACCACCGGGGCATTATCGAGTATACCACGGAGAGGGTGAGGATCGGCACCGGCATCGGGGAACTGCGGGTGACCGGATCCGGCCTGACTCTGAGGACGATCTTTCCGGAGGAGATTGCCGTTGATGGTAAGATCCGCAGCATTGACCTGGCGAGTGAGAAGTGAGATGTGAGAAGTGGGAAGTGAGAGGGGCGGAGGAGTGCCGATGCCGTGCTGATACGTGTTTTTTGGGCTTACATGCTGGGTTTTCTAGTCCTGGTGGTCAGGGGGGAGCACCCGGAGCGGTTTATCAACTTGGCATCCATGAGGGGTGTGGTGCTCTGGGATGTGATCTGGGTGAATCAGGAGACCATCCTGGTCAAGGTGGCGGCGCGCTCCTTCAAGCCGTTGCGGCATATTGCCCGGCGAACCAACGCCAAAGTGCGCATCCGGGTGAAGGGCGGGCTGCCCTTTGTCCTGCAGCGCCTACGGCGCCGCAGGATGCTGACGGGTGGGGCGATCACCTTCTGCCTGCTGTTGTACCTGTTCTCCTCGCTGATCTGGACTGTCGATGTGATCGGAACCAGGCAGCTTGACCCGGCCGAGGTCCGCCGGGAGGCCGCCTCCGCCGGACTGTACCCGGGAAACCTGCGCTTCCTGGTCGACGGCAAGGATGTGGCGGACCGCCTGATGCTGGAAATGCCGGGGATCGCCTTTGCCGAAGTGGACTTCAGGGGGACGCAGGCGAGCATCAGGATCTACGAGAGGATCTCGCCGCAACCATCCCTGGGGGCCGCCAATATTGTGGCCGTCAAGGACGGGGTGATCAGAGACATCCTTGTTCTGGCGGGGGCGCCCCAGGTCAAGGAGGGAGATCTGGTCCGTGCCGGCCAGGTCCTGATCTCGGGGATCATCGCCCCGCCGCCTCCACCCGAGACTGAAGGCGCCCCGCCGCCGCCACTCGTCCCATATGAGCCGCGCTACGTAGATGCCCAGGGGATCGTCAGGGCGCGGGTCTGGTACCGCTGCTACGCTGAAGTGCCCCGGGAAGAAGTCGTGGAGCAGAAGACCGGACGCGTCACCACTATCGTCAGTATCAGATTGGCAAACAAGGAAATAATCATAAAGGGGCCGCCTGCCATCCCCTATCCCCTGTACAACCTGACCGAGAACAAAATGAAATTGCCGCAGTGGAGGAATATAGCTTTGCCTGTCGAATTCATTACAATAAGAGTTGAGGAGCTCAGGCGCTTTTTACTGCGCCGCAGTTACGACGAGGCCCTGCGCCTGGCGGTCCAGCAGGCTCAGACAGCCCTGGCCGGTCAACTTCCCGCCGGGGCGGTGGTGACTGATCGTCAGTCGAAAGTAGTTAATACGGATATGGGTGTCGTCGGAGTACAGTTGACGGTGGAGACCCTGGAAGAGATCGGGGTATCGCAGCAGTTTGCGCCTCCCCCCTCCCTCCACTGAAGCCAAGAACTCGTCGAACCGTTGAAAATATGCGTGACGTAAAATGAGTAATGACCCATTACTCATCACTCAAGGAGGGTCAACTTGTCAGTCACGGAAGCCAAGGTCATGGTCAACAATAATCATGATGCCGTAAACCTGTTCGGCAATCTCGATGAGAATCTGAAATTCATCGAGGAGAAAAGCGCAACCAGGATCGTCGCCCGGAGCGGTGAGATCATCATCCGCGGCGAGGAAGAGGCGGTGGCCCGGACTCTCGCCCTACTGCAGCAGTTGATCACCTGGACGGAGCAGGGGAATCCGGTGACCATTCCGGATATCAATTATGCCTGGCGCCTGGTGTCGGAACGTTCACAGGTGAACCTGGCGGAGATCAGGTCCGAGGTGATCCTGACCAATATCAGGGGCAAACCGGTGCGGCCAAAGACTGCCGGGCAGGTCCGCTACATCCAGGCAATCAGGGACCATGACCTGGTGTTTGCCATCGGCCCCGCCGGGACCGGCAAGACCTTCCTGGCGGTGGTGATGGCAGTGCGGTCGTTTCGCAACAAGGAAGTGAGCCGGATCGTCCTGGTCCGGCCGGCGGTGGAGGCGGGGGAGAAGCTGGGCTTCTTGCCCGGGGACATCCAGGAGAAGGTCGACCCCTACTTGCGCCCGCTCTATGACGCGCTTTACAGCATGCTCGGAGCGGATGCTGCCCAACGCAATATGGAAAAGAACGTGATCGAGGTGGCGCCGCTTGCCTATATGCGCGGGCGCACCCTGGAGGACTCCTTCGTCATTCTTGACGAGGCTCAGAACACCACTCCCGAGCAGATGAAGATGTTTCTGACCCGCCTCGGTTTTGGCTCCAAGGCTGTGGTCACCGGCGATATCACTCAGGTAGACCTGCCCCGCGGCCAGGCATCCGGCCTGATCGAAGTGCAGAAAGTGCTCAAGGGGGTGGATGGCGTGTCCTTCCAATACTTGACCGGGGACGACGTGATTCGCCACCCGCTGGTGCAGAAGATCGTGGAGGCCTATGCAAACTGGGATGCGAGAGGTGAGAGTTGAGAACTGGGATTAGCTATTAGGGGTGGATCGTATGATTACCTGGCAACAAGTGAGACTCTGGCTAGACAATAGATGGCAGCGGTTTGCCCGCCGCGGTTTGCGCAGGGTGGAGCTGGTTGCCATATTCCTGGTGATCGCCGCGGCTGTCATCGGGTTTGGTTTGATAGGGCGGGGTTATACCCTCGTGGAGGGCCAGATCTCGCCCTTAGATATCAGGGCGCCCCGCAACATGTCCTATGTCGACCAGGCGCAGACCGAGGCCGCCCGCCGGGAGGCGGCCAGCCGGGTGGAGAACGTCTACCAGAGCGACGACCAGGTGCTGCCGGAAGTCGAGTCCAATCTCCAGGGGGTCTTCAACGAGATCAGGGACCTGCAGCGCCAGAATCTGCCGGCCCAGCGCAGCGAAAGCCTGCTTCAGAGTTACCTGGCCCAGGCGACCGGGGCTTCCGACGCGGATGTCGCCTCGGTGGACCCCGCCTCCCTGGGGGCGCTGTTGTCCTTGAACAGCGCCCAACTCACCGGGCTGTATACTGTCTGCATGGGTTGGCTTCAGGATTCTCTCGAGTATGGGTTGACCGAGGATGCCCTGCCGAACGCCCGGGATAACCTGTCCGGCCAGGTGGCCTCCTCGAACCTGGACCGGGAGTTGAAGCCTGCAGTGACCTTCGTTCTGACCCATATCCTGAGGCCGAACCTGGTGCTGGACCTGGAGACGTATGCCAGCAAGGTGGCTGAGGCTCAGGCAAGCGTCAGCCCGGTGCAGCACGCGGTCCTGGCCAACCAGGTGATCGTGGCGAAGGGAGAGACGATTGACGCCGCCCTCCTGGCAGAGCTCCAGCAATTGGGGCTGCTGCAGACTAAGAATATCTGGCCGCCCCTGTTCGGCGTCATTTTTCTGGTGCTGCTGCTGGCAGGGTTGACGGCGGCCTACCTGAAGCAGTTCCAACCGCGGTTTTATGAGCGGAACCGGTACATCGCCCTTTATGGCATACTCGTCACCCTCACCCTGTTAGTCGCCAAGGGGGTCACCATGATCAGGCTGGGCTCGCCGGCGGAGACTGCCGGGCTGATCGGTTATCTGGCGCCGCTGGCGGGTGGGGCGATGCTGATCACCGTGCTGATGGATGCCGAGCTGGCAGTGTTCACCTCCTTTATCCTGAGCCTGTTGCTGGCGGTGATGCTGGACGGGCAGATCTCCTTCGCCATTGCCGGCCTGGCCGGCAGCCTGGCCGGGATCTACAGCGTGTCCAACCTGAGCGACCGGGCGGGGTTGATCCGGGGCGGCGCCTTCGTCTCGCTGGTCAACGCAGCGGTGATTTTAGTGTTGGGGCTGTTGAACGCCTCCGATACCGCCACCGTTCTGACGGGAGTGGGGCTGGGCGTGGCGGGCGGTTTTCTGTCTTCGATCATGATGCTGGGATTTCTGCCCTACCTGGAGGCCCTGTTCGGGATCACCAGTTCTGTCAAGCTGCTGGAGCTGGCCAACCCCAATGAACCGCTGCTCAAGCGCCTGCTGGTGGAGACGCCGGGCACCTACCACCACAGTATCCTGGTGGGCAACCTGGCCGAGGCGGCGGCCCAGGCGGTACACGCCGACCCGCTGCTGGTGCGGGTGGGAGCCTACTATCACGACATCGGCAAGCTCAAGCGGCCCTACTTCTTCATTGAAAACCAGGTCGCCCGGGAAAACCCGCACGAAAAGATCGCTCCCAGCCTGAGCACCCTGATCATCACCTCGCACGTCAGGGACGGTCTGGAGCAGGCCCGGGAGCAGAAGCTCCCCGCCAGTGTGCAGGCGATCATCGAACAGCACCACGGCACCAGCCTGGTGGCTTATTTCTACCAGCGGGCCTTGGAGAGCGACCGCCCGGAGCTGGTGACCGAGGCGGATTTCCGTTATGACGGCTCCAAGCCCGGGACCAAGGAGGCGGCCCTGGTGATGCTGGCGGACAGCGTGGAGGCGGCGGTCCGGTCCCTGCAGAAGCCGACCCCGGGACGGTTGGAGGGCCTGACCAGGAAGATCATCAAGGAGCGACTGCAAGACGGGCAGTTGGATGAATGCGACCTGACGTTCAAAGACCTGGACACCATCGCCACCACCTTTGTCCAGGTGCTCGGCGGCATCTTCCACTCCCGCATCGAATATCCGGAAACGATGATCACCGAGATTGAAAGAAGGAGGGCGCGGGGTGCAGTTGTTAATCAGTAACGAGCTGGAGGATGCCGCGGTCGGCGAGGATCTCTGCTCGCTGATCGAGGATGCCCTCCAGGAGGTGCTGGCCGGTGAGCCAGGCGGACCTGTCAGCCGGGCGATCGGGAATCGAGAGGCGGAGGTCAGCCTGGTGCTGGTCGACGACGTCAGGATGGAGTCTCTGAACAGGCAGTACCGGGGTATTGCCGGTACTACCGACGTGCTGTCTTTCTCGATGCTGGATGAGGATGGCGAGGAAGGCACGCTGTTCCCGCCAGGGCAAGTTGCGGCGCCGGCACCGGAGGCAGAGGTACTGCTGGGGGACATCGTCATCTCGGTCCCCAGGGCGCTCAGCCAGGCTGCTGCTTACGGCAATTCTTTTCAACAGGAGATGGTCTTCCTGGCGGTGCACGGGATGCTGCACCTGCTGGGCTACGATGACGAGACCGAACCTGGCGCCGCCGGGATGATGGAGCGTACCCGCCAGGTGATGGACAGGCTGGGTCTGGGAGCAGGTGGCGATGTCTAGGCGCTCTTTCAAAATGTCTTTACAGGATGCGTTGTCCGGGCTTTGGTACTGCCTCAGCACCCAGCGCAACATGCAGGCGCACCTAGGGGTAGCGGTTGCGGTCCTGGTGGCTGCCTGGCTGCTGAAACTGAGCCGTCTGGAATGGGTGCTGGTGCTGTTTGCCATCAGCTTGGTGGTGGTGGCGGAGATGTTCAACACAGCCCTGGAAAGGACGGTCGACCTGTTTGTGGACACCTATCACCCGCTGGCGCGCCTGGCCAAACATATCGCGGCGGGAGCAGTGCTGGTCTCCGCCCTGAACGCGGCGGCGGTGGGGGTGCTGATATTTCTGCCGCACCTGCGGATGCTATTAAAGTGCTGAGTGCTGGGTGCTGAGTGCCACTCGTGACTCATCACTATTAGGAGTGAGCGTTTATCAAATCAGGATTCGTATGCATCATCGGACGGCCGAACGTGGGAAAATCCACTCTGCTCAACCAGATCGTCGGGCAGAAGATCGCTATCGTCTCGGACAAGCCCCAGACTACCAGGAACCGCATCCTGGGCATCTGCACCAACGACGAGGGGCAGGCGGTCTTTCTGGATACGCCGGGCATCCACCGGCCGCGCCACCGTCTGGGGGAGTATATGCTGAAAGTGGTCCGGAGGGCCATGGACGGGGTCGACCTGCTCCTTTACGTGGTGGACGCCGCCGCCCCGACCGGCCCAGGGGAGGAGTTCATTCTCAGACAGGTTGGTGGGGTGCGTACCCCGGTGATCCTGGTGTTGAACAAGATCGACCTGATCAGGAAGGACGGACTGCTACCGGTCATGGAATGGTTTTCCAGGCGCGGCTCCTTTCTGGAAATAGTGCCGGCATCTGCTCTCACCGGCGCCAACCTGGATCAGGTCAAGAGGCTGATCTTCGACAACCTGCCGGAGGGGCCATGCTACTACCCGCAGGGGATGGTGACCGACCAGCCGGAGTGCTTCGTGGCGGCGGAGATCATCAGGGAAAAGGCGCTGTCGCTGACCCGGGAGGAGGTTCCCCACTCCATAGCGGTGGTTGTCGAGGAGATGCAGACCCGGGACAATCAGACTCTCTACCTGCCGGCTGTCATTTACGTGGAGCGGGAATCCCAGAAGGGGATCCTGATCGGTAAGAACGGACAGATGCTGAAGGAGATTGGCCGGCTGGCCCGGTTGGAACTGGAAACCCTGTTCGGCAACAAGATCTTCCTGGAGTTGTGGGTGAAAGTGAAAAAAGAGTGGCGTGACAATGAGAACGCCCTGCAATCTTTTGGATATGAATAGTCATCTGTGGCGACAGAAAAAACCTTGCGGAGTTTTTTGAAGATTACAGCAGGAATTTGGCTGTTTCTCTCGAATACACATCATGAATACTAGTATCGATTGCTGCGCTATACCGGCAAGTGCTGCAGCCGCGCCCAGAGGCGGGTGCCCGCTGCGCGGTTGCCTGGCAATCAGGTCCAGGCAGAATTGATGGCGCGCTTGCCCTGAGACGGGCGGTCTGGTGAGGCATTCCGGAGATGCAGGAGTGGCGAGCGGGGCAGCCTGATCATGTTTAACAGATGAAACATGTTGAACCATGAAAGGGGATTGAAAGTTGAGGCAGGGTCCATCCACCAGTCATTGCCCCGATTAAAAGGGGACTGCAAATGTTTTGATGCTTATTTTTTCGGTAAGGTGATGGAACAATGCCTCTTGTTGTGTTTATAAAAGAGATTGGCTGAAACATTAGGAGGTGGTCGGGCAGTCCTCTCGCCAGAGAGGCTGAATACCGTAGCGGGTTATAGTCCATATTTTGTTTTTATCTGCCAGGTATCAAGCAAGGATTAAAGAGGAGGGATTGGTGTGAAGGGACTCAGTCGGCGTGATTTCCTGAAGTTATGCGCGGGTTCTGCTGCGGCTGTCAGCCTGTCAGAGTTGCTGCTGCCGCACCTGCTGGAGGCGGCTCCGGCTTCGGGAAATCCCCCGGCGCTCTGGATCCAGGGCGCAAGCTGTACCGGTTGTTCCGTCTCCCTGCTAGACTCGGAGCAACCTGCCATCGCAACGATATTGACCGATGTCATTAGCCTCAAGTTCCACCCGAATATTTCCGGCGCCTCCGGCTATCTGGCCACGAAGGTCATCAACGATACGGCGGCTGCCGGCGGTTTCTACCTGGTGGTGGAGGGCTCCGTGCCTACCGGAGCCAATGGCCTGTACTGCACCGTGGGTGAGACGGAGAACGGGCAAACGATCACCTTCGTGGATCGGCTCGCCGATCTCGGCTCCAAGGCCGCCGCAGTTTTGGCGGTGGGCACCTGTGCCTCTTTCGGCGGTATCCCCGCCGCCACCTATGGCGGCAATCCCACCACCCACGGCGGTCCCACCGGGTGCATGGGCGTGCTCGAATTCTTCAAGCAAAAAGGGATCACCACTCCGGTGATCAACGTTCCCGGCTGCCCGCCGCACCCGGACTGGATGGTCGGCAGCCTCGCCCACGTGCTGCTCTACAAGACACTGCCGCCGATGGACCAGTATAACCGGCCGACGATGTTCTACGGCCGGATTCTCCATGACAACTGCCAGCGGCGCCAGTATTTCGACAACAGCCAGTTTGCCAAGATGTTCAGCGAACCTTACTGCCTGCTGGAGTTGGGCTGCAAGGGGCCATTTGCCGCCTGCGACTCCTACAAACGGCAGTGGAACGGCGTGAGTTCGTGCATCCTGGCCAACGGTCCTTGTTACGCCTGCACCGACATGAACTTCCCGGACGGGTCCTCCCCGATCTACCAGCGCTATCCGGACGTGAAGCTGCCTGACATCGACGCCAGCGCCGACGCTGTCGGGGTCACCCTGGGCGCGGCAGTGGTACTCGGTATGGCTGCCCACCTGGTTGGCAATGCAGTAAATGGCCGTCTCGGCCACAAAGAAGAGTAGGGGGGTGGGGAGAGAATGGCAACTAAAGTAGTAGTTGATCCGATTACCAGAATAGAGGGCCACCTGAGTATCGAATGCGACGTGGACGGTGGCAAGGTTATCGACGCCAGAACCACTGGCACGCTGTTCCGTGGCTGGGAGCTGATCCTGCAGGGCCACGATCCCCGGGACGCGCAGGACTATGTCCAGCGGATCTGCAGCGTTTGCCCGGTTACGCACGGCGCGGCGGCCGCCTTTGCCCTGGATGACGCCTTCGGCCTGACCGGTCAGATTCCCGAAAACGGGCGGATCGTGCGCAACCTGATCCTGGGCGCCAATTTACTGCACTCGCACATCCTGCACTTCTACCACCTGGCGGCCCTGGACTACGTCACGGCTCCGAACCTGCCGCCGCTGGTGCCGCAGTATGCCGGCGACTACCGGCTGCCTGCCGCCGTCAACGCGGCGGCGGTGCAGCACTACCTGCAGGCCCTGGAGATACGCAAGCTGGCCCACACGATGTTGGCCGTCTGGGGCGGCCGTATCCCCGGCCAGAGGGGGATCGTGCCGGGCGGTTCTCCCGCCAACGTCGATACGGAGAAGATCGTCCAGTCCAAGTTCCTCCTGGCCCAAGTAACCGACTTCATCGACAATGTCTACATTCCAGACGTCTTAGCGGTAGCCGGGGCCTACAAAGACTGGGCGGCCATCGGCGTCGGCTGCAAGAACTTAATGACCTACGGCGGTTTCCCGATGGACAACAACGGGTGGAACGGGAAGCGCTTCTATTCGAACGGCGTCTACATCAACGGTCAGGCTGGCGCCCTAGATCCCACGCAGATCGGCGAGGACGTCCAGTATTCCTGGTACAAGGACGGCATCCCCAAGGGCCCGTATCAGAGCGTGATCACCCCGGAGCCGTACAAGACCGCTGGCTACACCTGGTTGAAGTCCCCCCGGTACGACGGGAACGTCGTGGAGGTTGGCCCGCTGGCCAAGCTCTGGATCAACAATAATGCGACGCTCAAGTCAATACTACCGGGAGAGGCAGCCTTCTCGGTCATAGGCCGGCATGCCGCCAGGGCGGTGGACTGCTCCAATGTCGCCCACGCCATGGCTGATTGGCTGATGCAGTTGACTCCGGGCGGTCCCACCTGTGTGCCTAATGAGGTGCCGCAGCACGCGGAGGGCATGGGCATCAACGACGCCGAGCGCGGCGCCCTCGGCCACTGGATCGTGATCGATAACTGGAAGATCCAGATATACAACGCCATCGTGCCGACCACCTGGAACGCCAGCCCGCGCGATGACAACGGCCAGCCCGGACCGATGGAGCAGGCCCTGGTCGGCACCCCGGTTGCGGACGTCAACAACCCGATCGAGCTGGTGCGCGTGGTGCGCTCCTTCGACCCCTGCCTCGCCTGCGCGATACATTTGATCACCCCGGACCGGAAAGTTCGCAAGTTCCGGGTCTATTAGGAGGGATCTAATTGGCAAATATGGAAGACCGTCATACCCTCGCAGTGCGTTTCTTCCACTGGTGGGACGCGGTGTCGATCTTAGCCCTGATCTTCAGCGGCTTTTACATCCACAACCCATACGGGTTCTTCCGGTGGATGTTCTACGACCTGGACACCGCCCGCAAGGTCCACTTCATCTTCATGTACTGCATAATCGCCGGACTGGTCGGGCGCCTCTACTACGCCTTCGCCACCGACGACTGGAAGAACTTTGCCATGGGCCCGAAGGACATGGCCAACATGCTCAAACTGATGCTTTATTACCTGTTCATCACCAATGAGGAGCCGGACTGGGGCGGGAAGTACAACCCCGGCCAGAAGGGGATGTACGCCGCCTTTGCCCCGCTGCTGCTGATCCAGATCTACACCGGGATGATCATGATGTGGCCAGGCACCTTTTCCAGTTGGGCGCTCTGGCTCGGCGGCATCAAGTGGATCAGGGAGGTCCACTATATCGTGGCCTGGGTCTTCGTCTATTGCGTGGCCGCTCATCTGTACCTGGACTTCTCCGAGGGGTGGGACAACATCCTCGGGATGTTCACCGGCAAGCGCCCGGTGAAAGTCCATCACCGGCACAAGAGCCCTCTGGTACATAGGGAGGCTACTCAAGGGGAGGCTACTCAAGGGCTAGACTGAGCGGCCTGGTATCAAGGATTCAATCTGAGCTCGCCCCGGTGTGGGGCGTGGCTTGAAAACATCCAAAAAGCGCCAACCTACCCCAGTAGAGGTAGGCTGGCGCTTTATCACAGATGACTACCCGCTCTAAGCTTCAGTGGGGGAAAAGCAATCCGCCACTGAAGCCAAGACCCAGTTGAACCCACTGAAGCTTAGAGCGGGTTGAAAACGTGGTATAATAGTAACTACAAGGAGTCAGGAGTAAGTCGTCAGCCCGGATGCGGTGGACTAGAAGCCAAGAACTTGTTGAAAGGGGGAGCGGCAGTGGGAAGAAAGGTCGTGCTCGGGGTCGGCAATTTGCTTTTGAGGGACGAGGGCGTGGGGATTCACGTGGTAAAGGCGCTTGCCGGACACCAGTTTCCCCCGGACGTGGAGGTCATCGACGGGGCGACCGCAGGCTGCGATCTCTTGCCGTTGATCTCCGGGGCGGAGAGAGTGGTCATCGTGGATGCCCTGCAGGGCGGAGAACCACCCGGAGCGGTATACCGCCTGACACCGCAGGATTTTGAGCAGGAGCCCCAAGGGGTCGCCGTTTCCCTGCACGACATCAGAATCATGGATGTGCTGAGGATGCTGGAGCTGATGGAGGGGCATCTCCCACCGGTGGTGATTGTCGGGGTCGAGCCGGGCAAGATCGAGGCCGGCCTGGAACTGACTCCCGAGGTAGCGGCCAGTCTCCCCTTTGTCCTGGAACTGGTGATCAAAGAGATACAGGAAGTCGGGAGTGACTTCTGAATACCTGAATATTAACAATGACATCTGACTTCCGACATCTGGTATCTGATTTCAGTTTAATGGAGGATAACCAGTTAAATGGCGGAAACCAAGCGTGTGCTGATCCTGGCGGTACGCTTCGGCAGCGGGCACTGGCAGGCTGCCCTGGCGCTCAAGAGGGCTCTGGTGCAGGAACACCCGGGAATTGAAGTAGAGGTCGTCAACTATTTCAAATTTGCCGGTTCTTTGTTGGACATCATACTGCGATCGGTTTATCAGGACCTGATGATCCGCGTGCCGCCCATCTACCGCCACTTCTTTCAGTATACCGATCGCCAGCCCCAGGGCTCCCTGTTTCAAAAAGTCATGAAGACCTACGGAGTGCCCGCCTTTCTCCTTTACATCAGGCGTAAGAAGCCGGACCTGATCGTCAGCACCTACCCGGTCCCGGCGGCGGTTGTTTCCTGGTTGAAGCAGCACGGCCTGATCAATTGCCCCCTGGTAACCGTGATCACCGATTACGTGCTGCACAAGCTGTGGATCCAGCCGGGCACCGATCTCTATATTGCTCCCAACGGGCTGGTGGCCGGGGACCTGGTACGGCAGGGCGTGCTTCCCGAACAGGTGGCGGCGACCGGTATTCCCATCGATCCGCCCTTTATGAAGAAGGCTGACCGGCTACTGCCCAGGCTGTTGCCGGATCTGCCGGAGGAACTGCAGGGACTGCCCCTGGTTCTGGTGATGAGCGGGCCCAACAACTTTGGCGGCGAGTTGAGCCGGATCTGCCGGATGCTGATCGGGCTCCCGGTACCTCACGTGGCAGTAGTGCTGGGCGTGCGTCCCAGGCTGCGGTTGAACCTGCGCCAGGCGGTCAGGAAGGGGCCAAACAAGGTATTTATCTTCGGCTACTCCCGGGAAGTGCCCATGTTCATGGCTGCAGCCTCCTGCCTGATCTCCAAGGCGGGGGGGATCACCTGCAGCGAGGCCCTGGCGGCGGAGGTGCCAATGATCATCTATAAGGCGCTGCCCTGCCAGGAGGAACGGAACCGGGATCTTCTAACCCGGGAGGGGGCGGCCCTGTCTGCTCAGAATCTGGCCGAACTCGGCACGCTGCTCTGCGACGTGCTGCGAAACGAGGACCTGCGCCTCCGGATGCGGGATGCGGCTGCCCGCCTGAAGCATCCCGATTCGGCCAGCGCCGCAGCGCAACTCATTGCGCAGCACCTTTTCAGCAGTTGAATACATTGAAAGGGCGAAAATCATGAAGCTTGACGAGAACGCCGACAACGGGAGCCAGACACCGGCTTTAGCGGGCGCAGCGGTGATCAGGCGCCGTATCACCAGGATTGATGAGGCCGGGGCCGCCGATGACGAAGACTTCGTTGTGCGGGAGGCGGCACTCACGGTGAACGTCAACGACAGAGAGCTGGCCACCCTGGTCTGTTCGCCGATGGACCTCAAGTACATGACGGTGGGCTTCCTCTGCGCCGAGGGGGTCCTGCTCCAGCGCGATGACCTCGAACAGATCACCATCGATGAGGAGCAGGGGATGGCCTGGGTGACCACCCGCCGGGATCACCTGGGAGAGAAGGTTTTTCTCAAGCGCTACATCACCCCCTGCTGCGGGCGCGCCCGGGCCTCGTTCTATTTTGCGGCGGACGCCATGCTCTGCAAGCCGGTCACCGCTCTTCTGCAAGTACCGCTGGCCACGGTGTTGAGCCTGGCGGAGCAGTTGCAGGACCGGTCGTACCTGTTCCGGCGCACCGGCGGTGTGCACGGGGCAGCCCTGGCCAAAGACGGGGAGATCCTGATCTTCCGGGAGGACATCGGGCGCCACAACACCCTGGACAAGATCTACGGTCAGTGTTTTCTGGAGGAGATCCCCCGGGATGATAAAGTCATCGTCTTCAGCGGGCGGGTCTCCTCGGAAATAGTGCTCAAGGTTGCCAAGATGGGGGTGCCGGTGCTGATCTCCCGTTCGGCTCCCACCGACTTGGCGCTGCAGTTGGCCGACGACCTGGGGGTGACGGTGGCCGGCTTCGCCAGGGGCAACCGCTGCAACCTCTACACCCACCCGGAGCGGATTGTCATGAAAGCCGGAGCAGCCCGGTGAGCGGCGACGAGGCAGCGCCGCGCCCGGGACGGCGGGTGGTGGTAGCCATGAGCGGCGGGGTGGACAGCGCCGTGGCTGCCCTGCTGTTAAAATGCCAGGGATACGAGGTGGTCGGCGTCACCATGCAGGTCTGGCCGCGCTCCGTGGGTGAACGCAGTTGCTGTGGGCTGTCGGCCCTCGACGATGCCCGGCTGGTAGCCTGTCAGTTGGGCATCCCCCACTACGTCCTGGATTTCCGGGCGGAGTTCGAGGACCGGGTGATCAGCTACTTCTGCAGGGAATACCACTCCGGCCGCACCCCTAACCCGTGTATCGCCTGCAACCGTTACCTCAAGTTCGGGACGCTGTTGCACAAGGCTCGCGGCCTGGGGGCGGACTACCTGGCCACCGGACACTACGCCCGGATCGAGCGGAGCGACGACGGCAGGTGGCAACTGTGCACGGCGGCGGACGCCTCCAAGGACCAGACCTACGCCCTCTACCAGATGACCCAGCAGCAACTGGAGCACACTCTCTTCCCCCTGGGAGGATACCGCAAGCAGGAGGTGCGGCGGATCGCCAGTCAGGCTGATCTGACAGTGGCGGAAAAGGCCGAGAGCCAGGAGATCTGTTTCGTCTCCGGGCAGAGCTACGCCGACTTCGTGGCCGAGAGAACGGGCTCCACGGGGGCCGAGGGGTTGTTCAGGCATACAGATGGGCAGGTCCTTGGCCGGCACCGGGGCGTCTGCCGCTATACCGTCGGCCAGCGCAAGGGTCTGGGGCTGACCTATGACTACCCGCTGTATGTGACCAGGATCGATCCCCAGACCAACACCGTGTGGGTGGGGGCGGAGCGGGACCTCTACCAAAACAGCCTGATCGCCGGCGAGGTCAACTACATCTCGGGGATGCCCCTCGAACGGCCGCAGCCGGTCACGGCCAAGATCCGCTACAAGGCGCCTCAGGTGGAGGCAGTGGCCGCAGCCATTGGCGAAGACCGGCTCCGGGTGGACTTCCAGGCGCTCCAGAAGGCGATCACCCCGGGCCAGTCGGTGGTTCTGTACGACGGCGACATGGTGCTGGGGGGCGGCATAATTGAGACGTGAGAGGCGGAGGGAGTGGAAGTGGTGAACGAATGGGCGGACCGGCCTGCGGAGAGCGGGGAAGAGGGCGAGAGCGATGCCCTGCAAGGCAAGCTGGATAACTTGAAGTCGTTTATCTCACGGCTGCAGCGGGTGGTGGTGGCCTTTTCCGGGGGGGTCGACAGCTCGCTGGTGCTGAAGGCAGCCCTCGATGCCCTGGGACCTGAGAACGTGCTGGCGATAACGGTAGTCTCCCCCCTGATGCCAGAGCGGGATCAGGGTACGGCGCAGGCAGTGGCCCAGTCTCTGGGCGCCCGGCACCGGATCATCACCACCGATGAATTGCAGGTGGAAGAGATTGCCGCCAACCCGCCGAACCGCTGCTGGCACTGCAAGAAAAACACCTTTGCCCTGCTGACCGGCATTGCCCGGCAGGAGGGCTACCTGGCGGTGTTGGACGGCACCAACCGCACCGATTGCAGCGATTACCGCCCTGGCATGGCTGCCATCCGCAGCTTCGACACTGTCTACAGCCCGCTGCTGGAGTGCGGCCTGGACAAGCAGGAGGTGCGCCGGTTGGCCAGGGGCCTCGGACTGTCAAACTGGAACCTGCCCGCCCAGGCCTGCCTGGCTTCCCGGATTCCCTACGGTGTGCCGCTGACTATGGAGAGCCTGGAGCAGGTCGCCCGGGCGGAGGCCGTTTTGATAGAACTCGGCCTGCGCAACGTCAGGGTCAGGCACCACGGCCAGATCGCCAGGATTGAGGTCGCTCCGGAGGAACTGGACAAGGTGTTGAACCGGGGGTCGTTGCGGGTGATCTCCGGCAGGATCAAGGCCTGCGGCTTTGCCTACGTCACCCTCGACCTGGACGGCTACCGGACCGGGAGCCTGAACGAGGTGCTGGTTTAGACGCCGGGGGGATAGGGTGCCCTCGGTTGTGCCAACGGAAAGACCAGGTGCTGGTTTCCCACCTGGCCTGCTAGCGGTCGACAGAGGCTTCGCTTTTTATCATTGCTTTCATTTTTGTCTGTATCCTACCTGATGCCCAGTTCTTGAGTGATGTAGCCGTACATCTGGTGGAGGTCGTCATAGGGGAATTCGTACTCTACCCTGCTGGTCTCAGCCCGTTTTTCGAGTTTCAATCCCGGATGTTTAACCTCAACGTCCCGACGCTCAAGCTCCTCGAAAGTCCTCAGTGCCACTGCCATGTTCGCTCGCTCCCCTCATTCCGGCCCCTTCCGGCGGCCTCGTTTTTTGTTTCCTGCCTATATAACATGCATAATGCATGCCAAAATCAGGAACCGGCGTCAACCGGCGTCAGTTGTAGGCAGCAACCGCCCAAGACGGTCGCCGCCTGCCGTTGCCTGCCTGCCGGATGCTGCCGTGGCGGTGGAGTGCCTGGTTTTCTCCGTTGCCATAGACAGCGCTGTCGGCCTGGTTGTGTTGCGGTATATTGCCTGCCATAGACCGTGAAGGTGCCGAAAAATCGGAAACGGTTCCGAAAACCCGGAGAGGATCAAAAAATCGCCGGGGTTGCTCCGGCGGCTGTGGAAATTCGGGTTTCTAATGGCGTCAGGCCAACAGTTGCGGGAAGACGGAGATCACCACCAGCAGCAGGGTCAGGGCGATCATGATGGCGGTAGTCGCCCAGGATACGGCGTTGAAGACCCGGGAGTTGGTGAACCGGCCCATGATATCCTTGTTGTTGATCAGGATCAGCATGAAGATCAGGATGAAGGGCAGCAGTACCCCGTTGGCCACCTGAGACCAGAGCATTATAGCGATCAGCGGGGCGTTCGGGATCAGGATCAGCCCCGCCCCGATGACCACCAGGCTGGTGTACAGCCAGTAGAAGACCGGGGCCTCGCTCCACGTCTTGTCGATGCCGGCCTCGAAACCCAGCGCCTCACAGACATAGTAGGAGGTGGCCAGGGGCAGGATCGAGGCCGAGAAGACCGAGGCGTTGAGGAGTCCGAAGCCGAACAGCAGGCCGGCCCACCGGCCGGCCAGCGGCTGCAGGGCGATGGCCGCGTCCTTGGCTGTTGCAATTTGAATGTTGTGTACGAACAGCGTGGCGGCGCAGGCCACCACGATGAACACGGCGATGATGTCGGTCATGAAGCAGCCCACGATCACATCCGTCCGGGAGTATGCGTAATCCTTGGCGGTGATTCCCTTCTCCACCACTGCCGACTGGATGTAGAACTGCATCCAGGGGGCGATGGTCGTCCCGATCAGCCCGATCAGCATGGCCAGGTAGACCGGGCTGAAGCTGAAGGATGGCACGACCATTGCCTTGAACACGACTCCCCAGTTGGGCTTGGCCATGATCGCCGAGGGGATGTAGCACAGGTACAGGGCGGAGGCTACCAGGAAAACACGCTCAACCATCTTGTAGGAACCCTTGATTACAATAAACCAGACCAGGAAGGCGACGATTGGCACAAGGATGTATTTGGAGATGTTGAAGATTTCTCCGCTGGCAGCCACGCCGGCGAACTCGGACACTGTGTTGCCCAGATCGGCCAGCAACAGGGCCGCCATCACGAACATGATCACCTTGACACCGAAGCGCTCCCGGATCAGGTCGGACAGGCCCTTGCCGGTGACGGCGCCCATGCGGGCGCACATTTCCTGGACGACGATCAGGGCGAGGGTCATCGGGATGAAGATCCAGAGCAGCTTCAATCCGAAAGAGGCCCCGGCCACCGAATAGGTGGTGATGCCGCCGGCGTCGTTGTCCACGTTGGCGGTGATGATCCCCGGACCCATGATCGCCAGGAACAGGATCAGAGACGGTAGCAGCAGGTTGAATTTCTTAAATGTTTTCACGGCTTCCACCTCATCCAGGACTTGCTGTGAGTCATGAAGTCGGTGAAGCTCTCCAGCCCGCCGCGGTCAGGGAACACCGTCTCCATGACGTCGTCCACCCTGATGATCCCCAGCAGAACACCCTGTTCATCGACCACCGGCAGCGCCAGCAGGTCGTACTTGGTGACCGTCTCCTGCACCTTGCGCAGGTCGTCGTCTCCCCGGACGGTAGCGACACGGGAGCGCATGATGGAGCCCAGCTCTGTTTGAGGTTGGGCGACGATCAGGTCCCGCAGCGGTACTACTCCCATGAGAACTTCCGCGTGGTCGATAACATAGAGATAATAGATCGTCTCGGTCGAGGGCTTCAGCTCCCGCAGCCGGTTGATGCAGTCCTCGGCGGTAGTGTCAGCCGGGAAGGAGATGAACTCCGTGGTCATCAGGGCGCCGGCGGTGTTTTCCTCGTACTCCATCAGTTCCCGGACGTCCTCCGCCTCATCCTTATCCATCAGGTTCAGCAACTCGCTGGATTTCTCCTCAGGCAGTTCACCAAGGATGTCCGCCGCCTCATCCGGCGGCATGTCCGCCAGCATCTCGGAGGCGCTGGTGCTGTCCATATCGGTGATGATCTCCACCTGGGTATCCAGATCGGCCTCGGTCAGGGCCTCGATGGCAGTCTGACGGTCGAGGCCGGCCAGCAGGTGAGTCCGGCTGATGCTGTCCATATCCTCGATGATGTCGGCCAGGTCGGCCGGGTGCAGGTCTTTCAGCGAGGGGTGTTCCAGGGTCAGGCGCAGGTTGTCCATCTTGGACTCCAGCGGTTTGATGTACTTCCAGTCGACCAGGTTCTGCGGCTGTCCCTTGACGAGGGTTTCCATGCCGATGCGGCGCAGCAGGCCGCGCACGCCCACGTCCACCGCCAACAGGATCAGTTCGTGGGCGGTGCCGCTCTCGATCCAGGCCAGCATGATATCATTGACCCGCACCAGCTTTGAACCCTTGGTGTCAATGATCTGCTTGTCGAGCAGCCACTTGCCGACGTAGAGTTCCTCTTCGGTGAGGTGCTGCAGCTTGTCGGTGAAGACCACGTTAAGCCGGATGCTGCGCTCGTCCCATTGTTCGATCTGGCCGATCCTGATATGCTTCTGGACGTCCTTGGCGAACTTGATCCCCGTCACCCTGGGATAGTGGTTATCCCAGCGCACCGCTATGTCCCGCAGGCGACCGACCGGCTTGCCGTTTCGGTCGTAGATCGGCTTGCCGAGCGTCTGGCTGAAGAAGAATTCCCTCTGCGATGTGATCCTTTTCATGGCCTTCCCCTCCTCGCTCAGCGGGACTGGCGCCCCGGTATTAACCTGCCTGGAATCGCTTTTTCAACGGAGGCTGGATACAAGACCTGCGTGCTTTTGCTGCAACTACTGCTTTAAGGCCTTTTTCGACATTCGCAATCCGGCCAATAAAAAAGTCTTCCCCGCGGGAAGACGTAGTCTCATAAATACCTATAACCTCATCCCCCCACTCGTCGAGTTTTGACACTGCGCAGCTTAGAGATCGTCCCTCAGCCACATTAGGTAGAACCTTAATCCGGTAATACCTGTTGACCCATTTGGCGTCTTTCGACGTTTCCGGGCAGTGGCGTCTGTCTACGCAGAAGCCTCACCTAACGAAGGAATGTTATATTCAGTTGTCAGGTTCAGTATATTACGGCAACTGGAAAAAGGCAACCCGGAAAAAGATTTTGTGTCGGAAAAAGATTTTGATTGAAAGATGTCGAACCGTGGTTTTGCAGATTGCCTGAACATCTTCCATTGCCTTAGCCGAATCGTGTTACTCGATGGCCTGGAATTGGAATTTACAAAACAAGCAAGTTCTGACATAATAAAATTAGACAGTCTGGCTTCGCCCCTTTCATCCCATAGCACAAGGCTGTGGGTTTTCAGGGGGGCAAAGATCTATAAAAAGAAAGATGGGGGATGCGTCTCTATGTTTGGCGTAACGGAAGAAGTAAAGGTCGGTGTAAAAAGTCAAGTCGTAATTCCTGCGAAAATACGTGATACTGCGAAGATAGGCCCTGGCGACGTTCTAATTATGACGGCTGACCGCAACGGGCGCATTTCTCTTGTCAAAAAACCGCAAGACTGGGCAAAAGCAGCTCTTGGTTGCTGCAAAGGCGCCTGGGGAGATAACCCACTTAAATACTTGCAGAAAGAGCGTGAAACGTGGGATTAGCGGAACCGGTGCGGTTGTGACCGTTTCCAGGCAATGTTAATATGTTATAAAAGATAGGGATGAGCGCCATAGCCGAGGGCGCATGCGAATAGATCGCCGGACGAAGGGAGTTGATGTTATGCCACAACCACAAATAGACCGGGATAATTATAATTATGAAGACTATCTATCCTGGCCGGAAGATGAAAGATGGGAAATAATCGATGGCATGCCCTATTTGATGGCCCCGCCTTCCCGAATTCATCAAGAAATTTCAGTGGAGTTATCTCGTCAAATTAGCAACTACCTTATAAGTAAACCTTGTAAGGTATATGCGGCCCCATTTGGTGTTAGATTGCCACAAGGCAATGAAACATCCGATCTTGAGATTAATACGGTAGTTGAACCTGATATTGTAGTTGTTTGTGATTTGTCAAAACTTGATGACCAGGGATGCAAAGGTGCCCCAGATCTAATTATTGAGATTATATCGCCTTCGTCAGTCAAAAATGATATGTTGAAGAAGTTTAATTGTTATGAAAAAGCCAGGGTTAAAGAATACTGGATTGTTGAACCAAACGGAAAAATCGTAACAGTTTTTGTTCTAGGCAACAATGGCAGATATGGCAGGCAAGATGTTTATTCAGATGATGATGAGATTCAAGTGACTGTGCTCAAAGACTTAAGAATTAATTTGAAAACAGTATTTGCCTATTAGGTAGGCGGACCCCCGCCCCATCGGTTGAAGCTTCGGCAGCGCAAGCAACAGCTGTCGCGATGCGAGACGTATACTCTAAAGCGAGGTGGCCGCGATGGCTGGTCCGGTCTTATTATCTGATATAATTTCGGGAATAGAACTCCAGAGCGATGATGGCCTCTCTTTCTTGAATACAAAAACTGGTGAGGTGGTAACTGTATCCCGCGAAGAGATGAGCGCTGCTGAAGAGGATGAACCCCTGGAGCGTTTTCCTGCCTGGCAGCGTGAAAACATCAAGGCTGCCGTGGAGATCTTGGAAAAGGATGATTATATCGCCCTGCCGTCGAACTACGATATTGACGAATATAGCATGATGGAAGAGTTTTGCCTGTCCCTCGAGGATGATCGGCTCAGGGATACCATGTGCAACTCCATACGAGGATGCGGCGCCTTCAGGAGATTCAAGGACAATATCCGCCGGTTCAACCTTGAGGATGTCTGGTACCGGTATCGGGACGAGAGTATCAGGAAGATTGCCGTCGATTGGTGCGAGGAGAACGGCGTCAGCTTTGTAGAGGAGTGAATAGTTTTCTGTTGCTATTTGGTGAGCTACAATCGGAGGCAGTTGGTTCATATGGGCATTGATACATCCAATGACGCCGAAAGAGTGCAGATTGAAATCTTACGGAGAATGAGCCCCTCCGAGCGCCTGGAACTGGCTCTTGATTTGGCGGCCACATCAAGGGAATTGCTGGCGCAGGGGGTTCGGCAAAGGCATCCCGAATACACGGAAGATGAGGTAAGACTGGCTGTAATTCGCATTCTCCTCCCCGAGCCACTGTTTATCAGTGCCTATCCCCAGGCCGTGAACATCAGGCCATGAAACCGGAGAACGCACTCGAAGCAGTTTTGGAGAAACTCGAAGAAGCCGGCATTGCTTACATGATCACCGAAAATTAAAGTAAGAAAAAACCTGAGAGGAGATGAATGAGGTGGATTTTTTTGACAAGATGAAGAAGGGCCTCAGCGATGCTGGGGCTAAGGCAAAGGATATGGTTGACATCACCAAGCTGAATAATCACATCGGCCAGAAGCAGAGAGAGATCGAGCACCTCTATAACCAAATTGGCCAGGCGACCTTCAAGGCTGTCCAGGATAATGCATTGTCGAGCATAGAAGAGGCAGCAAAGGGTTTCAGCCAGGAGATTGTCAAGAAGCAGGAAGAGATTGCGGAATTAGAGCGCGAAATCGCCGAGATCAGGAAGGCTGACGGCAATGCCCCTGAGGCCAAGAGCCCTGAGGCCAAGAGCCCGGAAACCGGGAGCCCGAAAACCGGGAGCGATGAAGCCCCGGACCAGAAGGTCTGTCCAACATGTGGGCAGGTGGTCCACTCCTGAAACCAAGTTTTGCGAATAATCCTTCTCGATAATGCGAGATGCGGTGGTCTTGACCATCTCGACGGAATCGGAAATGACGCTCCCGGCCGCCCCCGGTAACAGTGCGACAACCTGCGCTGCGTTTTGCGCCACGGTCCGGATGGATGTTGCATTTGGCAATATGCGATCCACTGCTCCCCGACAGAAACCGTTATTGAATAATCCGCCAAATAATAGAGAATATTACTCCGGTCGGAAGGGGGGACGCATATAGCGCAGGTACAGATTGAAAGACACCCGGCGCGCCGCTGGCTGCTCGGGCTGCTGTTGATCGCCTTCATCTGGCTGGTGGTGAGCCGCTATGCCGAGATTGAAAAACTTGCCCTGACTGTCCGGCAGGGGCAATGGCAGTGGGTAGGGCTGGCTGCCCTGCTGCAGGTTCTATTCTACCTGTTGCATGCCGTCCTCTACCAAAATACGTTCTTTATTGTGGGGATCGATCGCCGCCTTCGGGACATGCTCTCGCTGGTGCTGTCCGCGCTGTTCGTCAACGTGGTGGCGCCCACGGGGGGTACGGCGGCTATCGCTCTTTTCATGGACGATGCCTCCCTGCACGGGCAGCCGGCGGCTCGGGCCGCCGCCGGTACCCTGTTGACCCTGGTGGTGGATTTCAGCGCCTTCTCCCTGCTCCTGGCCGTCGGGATCATCTACCTGTTCCGGCAGGCCGACCTGCGACCGTACCAGGTCACCGGCGCCATCCTGTTTCTCTTGTTTATCCTGCTGCTGAGCAGCCTGCTGCTCCTCGGGCTGTGGCAGCCGGCCATTCTGCAGCGGGTGCTCGTCTGGTGTCACCGGTGCGTCGGTTGGGTGTCCGGTTTGTTCAAGCGGCCCTCTCCACTGGCCGGGGATTGGCCGGCCAAAAATGCCTCCGAATATATCGGGGCTGCGGTCGCCATCCAGCACCATCCCGGCCGGCTGCTGCAGGCCTTCGTGGTATCCCTGGCCTCCCACATAGTCAACCTGGCCTGCCTGTATACCATCTTTATGGCCTTTCGCTGGCCGCTCGCCTTCGGGCCGCTGACGGCCGGCTATGCCTTCGGTTTCGTGTTCTGGGTCGTCTCTCCCACCCCTCAGGGTATCGGGGTGGTTGAGGCCGTGATGGCCCTGGTGTACACCTCGCTGGGTGTTCCCGGCGCCACCGCGGTGCTGGCCGCCCTGACCTTCCGCGGGCTCACCTTCTGGCTGCCGCTGCTGATCGGGTTTTTCCTGCTGCAACGGGTCAGGTCCTTCGGGGCCCGGAGCGAACCCTGATCATATGCGGGGATGGGTGATTTGGATTATGGTGTCGAAAAAAGATTAGCAAAAAGGAATTTTGACATTTAGAGAGAAATGTTTTAATGTTCGAGTGCTGCGACTTCTGGGCGGCATTTTTTAATGCGAGCCGACCACCACGAAAGGTGGAGCGCGGTCGCGGTCATCAAGGAGGATTATTCTGTATGGAACACGGGAGATTCTACTTCATCACCGGAGGGGCGCGCAGCGGCAAGAGCGCCTATGCCGAGCTGTTGGCGTCAGCCCTGGAACGGGCGGTAACCTACGTGGCCACTGCTGAGGCGGGGGACGCGGAGATGAAGGAGCGGATCGCCAGGCATCGCCGGCGGCGCCCTGCCTCGTGGACAACCATAGAGGAGCCCCGGGCGGTGGCTGGCCTGCTGGAACGGATCGGGCAGCAGGAGGGGACGATTCTCATCGACTGCCTGACCCTGCTGATCTCCAACCTGATCTACCATGACTGGCCACTGCAGCCAGCCGGCGTTTCCACCGGGGTGCTGCCTCCCGGCGTTACGGAACAGATCGAGGATCGGGTGACGGCGGAGGTGCGGCGCCTGGTTGAAGCTGCCTGCTCCAGCCGCGCCCAGGTGATCCTGGTCTCCAACGAGGTGGGACTGGGGCTGGTCCCGGCCAGCCCGGAGGCGCGCCTGTTCCGCGACCTGGCCGGCTGGGCGAACCAGGCGATGGCCGCCCGGGCTGATCGCGCTCTGATGATCGTCTCCGGTCTGGCTCTCGACCTGAAGGTCCTGCACTGCGACCCCCGGCAGACCGTCTTCGGCTGAATCATAATTCTAGACAACGGGGCTCGATCATGAACTTGATGCCACTGGCGGTGCTGTTCCTGGCAGTTCTCCTGGATCTCCTCATCGGAGACCCCCGGGTCGACTATCATCCGGTCGCTCTGATCGGCAAGCTGATCTCGGCCTGGGAGCGCCTGCTGTACCGCGGGACGTCATCGCAGCCGGCGAAGCGGGTGGCGGGCGCCCTGCTCGTGCTGGGAACGGTGCTGCCGGTGTGGCTGCTGGTCTACCTCTGCCTGACCTGGCTGCACAGGCTGTATCTGTCCGGAGGTCATCCACAATTGTGGGTTTACATATACTTGGTGGTGAGCGCCTTTTTTCTCTGGTCGACCATCTCCATCCGCAGCCTCGACCGGGCGGCCCGGGAGATTCTCGACTTGCTGCGCCGGGGCGACCTGATGGAGGCCCGGCGGCGGGTAGGCTTCATCGTCGGGCGGGATACGGAACGGCTGGATCCGGCGGAGATCGCCCGGGCGACAGTGGAGACAGTGGCCGAGAACATCTCCGACGGGGTGATCGCTCCGCTGTGCTACTTCTTGCTGGGCGGCCCCGCTCTGGCCTGCGCCTATCGGGCAATCAACACCCTTGATTCCATGGTCGGCTACCGGAACGAGCACTACCGGGATTTCGGAATGGTGGCCGCCCGGCTGGACGATGTGGTCAACTTTATTCCGGCCCGGCTGACCATGCTGCTGCTGGTGGGCGGCGCCCTGCTGCTCGGCCTCGATTGGCGTCAGGCCTGGAAACTGTCCTGGCGGGACGCGCCGAAACATCCCAGTCCCAACAGCGGCTACCCGGAGGCTGCCGTGGCCGGCGCCCTGGGTGTGCAACTGGGCGGCTTGAACTACTATGGGGGAGTGCCGTCCCTGCGGGCGCTCATGGGCGACCCGAAAGAGCCTCTGGCGCCGGGACATATCGAGGCGGCGATCAGGATACTATACGGTGCAGCGGCCATCTTCCTGGTCATAGCTACTGTTGGATGGGTTCTTCTTTCTCGGTGATTTCGTGGGGAGTGATTTGAAGATGCGATTGGTACGGTCCTTTTTATGTGCCCTGGCCTTTCTGACTCGCATTCCGGTCCCCGGCAGGTGGAGCCGCTTCGATGAAAATGATTTCCGCCGCAGTATCTACTGGTTTCCGCTGATCGGGCTGCTGCTGGGAGCCATCCTCGGCCTCCTCTGGTACCTGCTGCGGGGTTTCCTGGCGGCCACGGTACTGGCGGCCCTGCTCCTCGGCGTGTCTGTCTGCCTCACCGGCGGTCTGCACCTGGACGGCCTGATGGACACCACCGACGGGGTGTACGGCGGCCGAAGCCGGGAGGAGCGTCTGGCGTTCATGAAGGACAGCCACGTGGGCGCCTTTGGGGTGATCGCTGTTGTCCTGATCCTGATCTTCAAGTACAGCCTATACACGCAGATCAGCTTCAACCTGCTGCCCTACCTGGTCGCTGCCCCGGTGCTGGGGAGGCAGGTCCTGGTCTGGGCCCAGGTGGTGTTTCCCTATGCCCGCAAGCAGGGCATAGGTTCGTTGTTTTCAATCTACGGCAATTATAAGATGCTGATGATCACCACCGGGATCTCTTTATTTCTGCTGGTGGCTCTGTTAAAATTAACCGGAGTCGGCATCTTTATGGCCGCCATCCTGTTCTTCTACCTGATCGCCGGTTGGCTCTCCCGCCTACTCGGCGGATTGACCGGGGATACCTACGGAGCGCTGTGCGAACTGACGGAGATACTCGTGCTGTTGATCGGAGTTCTGCTGGGGGGCCGTTTCCAATGATCTTGCGAGGTACCGCCCTGGTGCCCGGCACCTGTGGAGAGCTGGTGCAGGGCACTTTATCAGGCAACGACTTTCTGGTCACCTGCCCGGTGAACTGGTTCAGCAGGGTGACGGTCGCCATCAATAATAGCGAATCCGGCGCTCAAAGCGGCCCGGATAGCAGTTCTCTTGATGTCATCAGACCGGATACTCTTGCCGCAAAGAAAGATGCGCCTTTGAGTGCTGGGCGGATCGTGTTTCCCGCGGAGCGCATCAAGACCGCCCGGGCAGTGCGCAAGACTCTTGACCGGGAGGGCTACCCCGGCCTGGGGGCGGTCATCGACGTGGCCTCCAGCCTGCCCATCGGCAAGGGTATGGGCAGCAGTACCGCCGACCTGTCTGCCGCCTGCTATGCTGTGGCTGCCGCTCTGAACCGGCGGCTCTCCCCGGAGGCGGTGGCGGAGATCGCTCTCTCCATCGAGCCCTCGGACGGCACCTTTGCCCCGGGGATTATCCTGATCGACCACGTTACCGGCCGGTTCCTGGAACGGATCGGAGAACCATTCCCCCTGGGGCTGCTGGCGCTCGATTTCGGCGGGGCGGTGGACACCGTGGAGTTCCACCGGCGCTCCGATCTGGCCGAGTTGAACGCTGCCAATGAACCTGCCATCAGGCAGGCTCTGCAACTGGTGCGGGATGGATTTCGGCGCCAGAATCCTGAACGGATCGGGGAAGGGGCTACCATGAGCGCCCTCGCCAACCAGCGAGTTCTGCCCAAGCCCCACCTGGAGGCCATCATCGACTATGTCCTGGCCCGGGGCGCCTATGGGGTCAATGTCGCCCACAGCGGCACCGTGGTCGGGATTCTGCTGCCACCCGGCCGGGAGGCTGACGGGCAACTGATTCGGAGCTTGCGCACCCGCTTTTCAGAGGTCAGGAGCCACTATTCCCTGCGCCTCACCGGCGGGGGGCCGCGCTGCCCGGGCAAGATCAGATACGGAAAGGAAGTTTCTCTTGGACAAGCACCTGCATGGCGGGAACGTTGCGTCGGTGGCGGCCAGGTTCGACATTGACCCTGGGATCTTTATAGATTTCAGCGTCAACACCAATCCCCTGGGGCCGCCGGCTGAGATCGCCGGACTACTGCAGTCATCCACAGCCCTGGCCGCCGTGTACCCGGAACCTGACTGCGGGGCGCTGCGGTCAGCCGCCGCCGCCTTTTACGGCGTCGACCCGGAGCAGGTCATCGCCGCCAACGGTGCGGTGGAACTGATCTATTTAGTGGCGCAGGTCCTGCGCCCCCGCACCGTCCTGATCCTGGGTCCAACCTTCAGGGAGTACGAGATCGCCTGCCGTCTCCAGGACGCCTCCGTGAAGCATTTCCGTCTCCCACCCCGGCAGGACTTCCTGCCGGATCTGCCTCAGTTGATCCGGGCCACCCGGGGAGTCGAC
>Ga0224558_1000292_pt1 | contig 59390 bp, 54 predicted proteins | sample 714S32024metaG_FD_180682 | JGI IMG/M metagenome (GOLD analysis project Ga0224558, IMG submission 180682) | Peat soil microbial communities from Stordalen Mire, Sweden - 717 S3 20-24 | ecosystem: Environmental > Terrestrial > Soil > Wetlands > Peat | place: Sweden: Norrbotten County, Stordalen... | reverse complement strand
TCGGCCTGAGCCTGCGCAGTGGCCGCACGCTGCTGCGCCTGTTGCTCTTCTTCCATCCTCTTGTAGGTGATAATGCGCGCGTCTTCGGCCATCTGCGCCGCTTCGCGCGCATTCGTCTCCGCGGGCTTGCCACCGCGACTACTCATGAAGCCCTCGGCGTTCTGCAGCGCGATAGTGGCCTTCTGAAAGGTGCCGGCGGCATATCGATCCGCGCCGGCCAGCCGCGCGATCTCCACCGCATTCTCCGCTTCGGCCAGTTGCAGCGGCCCCTTGGGATCGATCCGCACCGGTTGATACGCCGCGCGGTTCAGGACATACTGCCCGCGCTTCAGCAACTCGTATTTGGCTTCCACCTGCTCGATGGTACCGGTAGTATCGTTGCGCACGAAATTCTCCATGACCACCACATCGCTCGGCTGGGTCACGGCGAAGTACGGCTCGGCAGTCACGATCAGGCCGAACACCTGCAATGAACTGGTTGCCAGCAGGCTGCTGTGATCGCCGCTCAGCGCCAGCTCACCCAGATTCTGGGCGCGGCCTTCCGGCGTGATCGCCCACAGAACATAGGTAAGGTACTCGGGACCGAATTGGTTGGCGGAGGTGAGGTGGTCCACATGGACGTCGATCTTGGTGGACCCCATCTGGCTGGCGACCTTGGCTTCCCCGCGAGCGGGCGGCATCAATTCCGTACCGCGAAAATCGATATGGGTCGACCCGCTGCGATGGTGGTAGTTGATCGCACTGATGGTGCGGGAAACCACGGTGACGCGGAAGATGGGCATGGGTTGACCGGTCTCGGCCGGGGTCATCGCCGGCTGCTGCTGGGTTGGGTTGGGCGCCTGTGCGTAGAGTGCCAGCCCCAAAAAAAGCAATCCTGTGATTTTCATCATGTTCGATTCGAGCCTCCAGTGGAATTCGAGCAATCGGCTCGCCTCTGTGCGCCGGAACACCTGTGGACTTGGTGGGGCAGACGATCGTTTTATGTCGTCTGCCAAGTGCTCTCCGAAGACGGCAGACCACAAAGTGCGATGGTCTGCCCCACCAAAGTGAACAGCATCGGGGCTAAATTGCTCTGGAATCGTGTAGACTGAATCCGGGGCCCCTGCCCGATCCATTGCCGATAGATCCATTCCCCTTCGAAATTCAGGCCGAGTGCCCGGTGACCCGCGCGCGGGCCGGGTTGCTGCACACGCCCCACGGCATCGTCGAAACTCCCGTGTTCATGCCGGTCGGCACACAAGCCACGGTGAAGGGACTCGCGCCGCGCGAACTGGCCGGCGATCTGGACGTCCGCATCCTGCTGGCCAACACCTATCATCTTTATTTGCGGCCCGGCCCGGACCTGATCCGCGCCCTGGGCGGACTGCACCGTTTCATGTCGTGGCCGCGCGCCATCCTGACCGATTCCGGCGGATTCCAGGTGTTCAGCCTCAGCGGACTGCGCAAGATTACCGCCGAGGGCGTGGTGTTTCAATCCCACCTGAACGGCGACACCCACAAGTTCACGCCCGAATCCACCGTGGAAACGCAGCTTGCCTTTGGCAGCGACATCCTGATGGTGCTGGACGAGTGCCCCGAGTATCCCGTCAGTCACGAATACGCGCGCACGGCCATGCAGCGCACCGTCGGGTGGGCCCGCACCGCCCATGCGTATTTTGAAAAGCGCCGCGCCGAACTGCCTACCCGCCACGCCCTTTTTCCCATCGTGCAAGGCTCCATGTTTGCCGATCTGCGTCGGGAATGCGCAAGCCAGTTGGTGGAACTGGGCGCGGACGGCTACGCCATCGGCGGGCTCTCGGTGGGCGAGCCGCGCCCCTTGAGCCTGGAAATGGTGGAGATCGCCGAGAGCCTGCTGCCGCGCGCCCGGCCGCGCTATGCCATGGGGGTGGGCATGCCGGAAGAATTGCCCGAATACGTGGCCCGGGGCATCGACATGATGGATTGCGTGCTGCCTTCGCGCAATGCCCGCAACGGCTGCCTGTTCACCTCCCAGGGGGCCGTGCGCATCAAGCAGGCGCGCTACAAGGACGATGCCCGGCCGCTCGATCCGCAGTGCGGGTGTTATACTTGTACGGGCTTCTCCCGAGCCTATCTCCGCCACTTGTTTCAGGCTAAAGAGATCCTGTACGCCGCGCTGGCGACGTTGCACAATGTCAAGCGCTACCTTGACATCATGCGTGAGATCAGACAAGCCATACTGTCGGGCAGATATCCTGAATATTTGCGAACCGTCCGCTCCGCGCCGGTAGAAACCGAGTAGTTTGCCAACGTGCTCCTAAATCTGATTCTCCTTCGGCGGTCTGCTGGACGGCTGGGCGTCCTGGCAGGTGTAGCCGTGCTTGCGGCACTCGGGCAGCAACCTCGCGCGGGACAGGACGCCGAGAAGAAGATCGTCGAACAGTTCTTCCCGAAGGAACTGCTCGATGAGGCCGCCCGCCTGGCTTCCCGACCCGGCGGACACTCCTCAAAGGACGTGATTTTCATGGCGGCGGACTTGAATGCCGCTGGCCGAAAGGACTTCCTGGTCGCCGTATATAATGTATATGCCAAGCTCGCGCTTCGCGTGCTCCGGACCGGCGGCGGATTCGTAGCGCTGGCCGCCGAGCCTGACAAATACGTCATGGGCGGTATCTTCCCCAAAATCGCGCTCATCGACGTCGATCACAGCGGCCACCCGGCGATTGTGGTTTCCGCGACGCAGGGCCACGGCGAAACCACGCGCTGCTTCCTCAAGTGGGATGGCAATTCCCTGCAACCCTTCGGCACGTGGGAGAAGGGAACCTCGGCCGGGGACGCGGGCTGGTCGTATTCTTTGCTTAATAATGCCTACTTCTTGGATCTCGACGGTGACGGCATCCTGGAGATTGTGAACCCGCCCGAGTTCGAGCCTCGCCATCCGGACGGCGAAAATGGAAGCGAGAAGCCGCGCAAGTACGAGGTTTACAAGATCGGCGACGCCGGCTATGAGCCGGTCGCTTTCTTTGAGGGCTTTAGCCAGTTTCCGGGCGGCCTTCCAGGCGGCCCCGCAAGGGTGCAAGCGGAGGACTTCCCGGCCTCGCAGCCAGGTGCCACGTACGTAATAACCATCGCCAACGGAGACGGGCGCGGCGTGCCGCCAGTTGCCAGCGCGGAAATTCGGCTGAATGGAGAGCTGCTGGCCGGGGCGGAAAAGGTGAATCGGAATTCGCGGTATTTGACGCTCCCCGTAACGGTGAAGGCCACGAACCGGATTGAGGTGCTGGTAACGGGGCAGGAGGGATCCGCCCTGTACATCGGCGTCGGCCCTGAGAGGCCCGCCCTGCCCGGCGGGCGGCGGTAGCCGCCACCCAGCCGCCGTGTCACCTTGACATCATGCGTGAGATAAGACACGCTATACTATCGGGTGGATATCCTGAATATTTGCGAACCGTACGCTCCGCGCCGGTAGAAACCGAGTAGTTTGCCAACGTGCTCCTAAATCTGATTCTCCAATCGTCGCCCTCGGGCAGTTCCCTGCTGGGCTTTCTCCCCATTCTCCTGATCTTCGGAATCTTCTACTTTCTCCTGTTCCTGCCCATGCAGCGCCAGAAGAAGAACCAGCAGAAGATGTTGACCTCGTTGCAGAACGGGAACACGGTGCTGACCAGTGGCGGCATAGTCGGGACCATCATTTCAATCGGCGACGACGATACGCTGGTGTTGCGGGTGAAACCCGATAATATCAAGCTGCAGGTGGCCCGCAGCGCGGTTTCCAGCATGGTGACGGGCGAAGGCAAGAAATAGACAGCAGGACAATAACAGAGTAAGGCAAGAATCTTCATGCGAAAAAATGTGACGGGCAGGACCGTGGTCATCGTGGTGACGATCCTGGTATGCGTGTTCGGCATCATCGGCTTTCCCAAGTCGGGCGCCGGCTTGATCGACAATGTAAAGCACAATATCCGGCTGGGGCTGGATCTCAAGGGCGGCAGCCACCTGGTGTTGCAAGTCCACGTGCAGGACGCCATCAAGACGGAGGCGGATGGGGCCATCGAGCGGATGAAGGACGAGTTGAAGAAGCAGACTATCGATTACGCCTCCATCGACCGCAACGATCCGGCCACCGTGGCGGATGCCAAGAACATCGAGATCGATGTGAAGGGCGTTCCGGCGACCAAGACGACCGCCTTCCGGAACCTGATCTCCGAACGCTTCAACCAGTGGGTCCTCACGCCCCTCAACTCCACCGACTATAAGCTGACTATGCGGCCCTCCGAAGTGGTCACGTTGGAGCGCGACACGGTGGATCGTTCCCTGCAGACCATCAGCAACCGCATCAACCAGCTTGGATTGACGGAGCCTACGGTCCAGCAGTACGGGCAGGCGGGCACCGACTTCGAAATCCTGGTAGAGCTTCCGGGTGTGGACGATCCGGCGCGCGTGGAAGAAATCATGCAGACCACCGCGCAACTGGAGATCACGGATGTAAAGGACGGCCCCTTCCAAAGCCGCGACGCAGCCTTGGCGCAAAAGGGCGGAATCCTGCCGCTGGGTACCAGGCTGGTAATGGAACCGGGGCAGAGCGATCGCGCAGCGAGTTGGTTCCTGCTGGCGAAGACGCCCGTGATCCGCGGTACCGACGTGCGCAATGCGCGCGCCGGGCAGGATGAATTCCGCAAGTGGGAAGCGAGTTTCAGCCTCAGCCCGGACGCCGGCAAGCGCTTTGGCAAATACACGGAGGCCAATATCGGAAACCGGCTGGCGGTGGTGATGGACAACGCCATCCGCAGCGTGGCGGTGATCAAGGGACGCATCGAGGATAGCGGCCAGATCGAAAACATCGGCACCGAGCAGGAGGCCTCCGACCTGGCGCTGGTGCTGCGCGCGGGCGCGCTGCCGGCTACCATCCAGATTCAGTATAAGAAGACCGTGGGGCCCTCCCTGGGCGCCGACTCCATCCACGCGGGCATCGTGGCCGGCTTGGCCGGCCTGGCGGCGGTGATCGTGGTCATGCTGGTCTATTACAAGCGCAGCGGCGTGAACGCGGTGCTGGCGCTCTTTCTGAATACCGTGATCCTGCTGGCGGCGCTGTCGTATTTCAAGGCCGTGCTCACGCTGCCGGGCATCGCCGGGGTGATCCTGACCATCGGTATGGCAGTGGATAGTAACGTACTCATCTTCGAGCGTATCCGCGAAGAGTTGAGGGCAGGGAAGGCCATCGTGTCGGCCGTGGATGCGGGTTTTTCTAAAGCCTGGTGGACCATTGTCGACACGCACGTCACCACCATCGTTTCCTGCGCCTTCCTATTCATTTTCGGAGAAGGGCCGGTGCGGGGCTTTGCCGTGACCTTGACGATCGGCTTGCTGGCGAACGTCTTCACGGCCGTTTTTGTTTCGAAGGTGATCTTCGACTACGAGTTGTCCGGCCGCCGGCAACTGGCGGAGTTGAGCATTTAGAGTTGGAGGGCGGCCAATCTTGGCCGCAGCCGGCTTTCAGCCGGCTTGGACACGCTGAAAGCGTGTCCGCGGGCAAGGATTGCCCGCCCTCCAAAGAGTAGTACTTGAACGAATGGGAACAATTTCGAGAAGACCGGTGTCCAAATCATGTTAAGCACCGGTATAGCGTAATTCCGATGCAAATCTTTAAGAACACGAATTTCGACTTCCTCCGCTATAAGTGGCCGTTCATCGGCGCCTCCCTGGTGCTTTCCGTATCGGGGATCGGCAGCATCATTGCCCACGGCGGGCTGCGCTACGGCATCGACTTCAAAGAAGGCACGCAGATGACCGTCAAGTGGAACGGCGCGCCTCCCGAGGACAAGATCCGGGCCGCGCTCTCCAAGAGAATCAGCGGTGAAGTCACCGTGCAGCCGTTTACCGACGTCGCCAACCTGAACTCCGTGGTGATCGGCACCGAGCGCATGGGCGAGCAGCAGATGGCCGCGGCCAGCAAAGCCATGCAGGAGACGCTGGAGGCAACCTTCGGCGATCCGCAGAGCGGCAAGCTGGACTTCAACAACGCCGGCGCCACTGAAATTGCGGACCGCCTCACCGTGCCGCTGCAGCAGGCGGGCGTGCAGCTTTCCGACCCGCAGCTCCAGACCCTGGCCTCCGATCTGCGCACTTTTCGCGATACGCCGCCGCGTTCCGGCCTGATTTCAAGTTTCGATCAATTAAAGGCTATACCGGGCGTAAACTCTGCTATTATTAACGTTCTCAAACAGCAATGCAACCTGGCGCCGTTTTCGGTCTTGCAAGTGGAGATGGTCGGTCCCAAGGTGGGCGGGGAACTGCGCACCAAGGCGGTTCTGGCCACCCTTTACGCGCTGGGTGGAATGTTGGTATATATAGCGTTTCGCTTCGAGTGGATTTACGGCGTGGCGGCAGTGGTGGCGTGCTTCCACGACACCATCATCACCATCGGGCTGTTCTCCCTGTTCAACAAGGAGATCACGCTCACGGTGATCGCGGCTTTGTTAACGCTGGTCGGATATTCCATGAACGATACGATCGTGATCTTCGACCGCATCCGCGAGAATTTGAAACTGCTGCGCCGCGAGCCGCTGGAATCGCTGATCAACAAGAGCGTCAACCAGACGCTGAGCCGGACCGTGATGACTTCCGGCCTGACGTTCTTGACGGTCGTGGCCCTGTTCCTGTTCGGCGGGCCGGTGCTGCATGGCTTTTCTTTTGCCTTGGTGGTAGGTATTATTATCGGTACGTACTCCTCCGTTTTCGTAGCCAGCCCGATCGTGCTTTTCTGGCACAATTGGGCGGACGACCGGAAGAGGACGGCGCCGGTTCCGGTGGCGGCCGCCAAGCCGCAGCCGGCCAGAAAGAGTTCGACGAAAGCCGTGAAATAGCAAGGTAGCACAGGCTTTAGCCTGTGACTGAACGTTAGGAGGACTTTATGTTTGAGCAAACATTCATCGATTCCGGGGCCAGTTCGCGCAAGACCTGGACGGTGCTGGTGTCTTTCTTCGCCCAGATGATCGTGCTCGCGATTGCGATCCTGATTCCGATGATTTATTTCGACGCTCTTCCCAAGAGCCAGTTGACCAGTTTTCTGGTAGCTCCTCCGCCGCCTCCCCCGCCGCCTCCTCCACCGGCCGCCGCGCCCAAAGTGGTCAGAGTCATTCCGCGCCAGTTCGACGCCGGACGCTTGATGGCGCCCAAGGCGGTCCCCAAAGACATCGCCATGATTAAAGAGGAAGAACTGCCTCCGCCGTCCTCGGGCGGCGTGGTGGGCGGCGTCCCCGGCGGCGTACCGGGCGGCGCGGCTGGCGGCGTGATTGGCGGCATCATCGGTTCGGTCCCGACGGCCGCGCCTCCGCCTCCGCCTCCTCCGGTCAAGGTCGAAAAAGCGGCGACCCCGCAGCGCATCCGCGTAGGCGGCAACGTGCAGGCGGCCAAACTGATCCGCCAGCCCAAGCCGATCTATCCGCCGCTGGCCAAGCAGGCGCGTATTTCGGGCCACGTGATGCTGAACGCGATCATCGGCAAGGATGGTACCATTCAGAATCTAACGGTTGCCAGCGGCCACCCGCTGCTGGTGCCGGCCGCCATGGAAGCGGTGAAACAGTGGGTCTATCAGCCGACTCTCCTGAACGGGGAGGCGGTGGAAGTGGTAACTCAGATTGACGTGAATTTTACGTTGAGCCAGTAGTAGCGTTAAACTAATTCAACTCGCAGGAGAACAGGACAATGCTTTTGCAAACGCAGGTTTGGGCGTTTTTATTGCTCCAGGAGGCGAGCCCCATCGGATGGGACCCGCGTTCTTTGTGGGCACAGATGGGCGTTCCCGCCAAATTGGTGGTCATCCTTCTGTTCATCATGTCGGCTTGGTCCATCGGCGTCATGATCGACCGGCTGCTGGCCTATAGCGCCGCGCGCAAGCAATCGCGCGCTTTCGCGCCGGCCGTGGCGGGCGCCTTGAAGGAAGGCAAGTTAGACGAAGCGATTAAGATCGCCGATCGGTACAAGAAAAGTCACCTCGCCAAAGTGGTGGTGGCTGGCCTGCAGGAGTTTCAGGCTCACCAGATGAGTCCTGAGATTTCCGGCGACGACATCGAGGCCTCGCAGCGGGCTCTAGAGCGCGCCGAAGCCATCGTACATGCCGAGCTGAAGCGCGGTATCAGCGGCTTGGCGACCATTGGTTCGACGGCCCCCTTCGTGGGACTGTTCGGAACGGTGGTGGGCATCATCAACGCGTTCAAGGGGATTTCGACCGAGAAGTCCACCGGTCTGGGCGCAGTGGCCGGCGGTATTTCCGAGGCTCTGGTAACCACGGCTATCGGACTTTTCGTGGCCATCCCGGCGGTCTGGATGTTCAACTACTTCACGGGCAAGATCGAAGCCTTCGATGTGGAAATGAGCAACTCCAGTTCCGAGTTGATCGACTACTTCCTGAAGCGGTCGCAGCGGGCCGCGGCGAAACGGTAGGACAGGCCTCCTGGCCTGTCAGGTAAGGTGGGACAGGCTTTAGCCTGTCAAGTGTGTGGGACGGGCTTCTCGGCCTGTCGATTTTCTAGGCGAGTTGAATAGGGGCGTCCCGGCGCTCTCCGGGGCGCCCCAGACCCAGCCTGAATTGGAGGCTCTACAATGTCGGTAATTATGAAGTTGAAAGCTCCGCCACCGGTGGCCGACATCAACGTCACGCCCATGGTGGACGTGATGCTGGTGCTGCTCATCATCTTCATGGTCATCACGCCTATGCTGTCGAAGGGCATCAGCGTGGATATGGTGAAGACCGTGAATCCGGTCACCATGCAAGCGGCGGATAAGAGCGACGCCATTATCGTAGCGGTCACGCGCGACGGCAAGACCTATCTGGGCACCACCCAGATGGCCGCCGATCAGATTCCCGGCAAAGTCAAAGACATATTATCGAGCCGGTTAGACAAGATGTGTTATATAAGGGCGGACTCGCGCGCACGGTATGAGAAGGTGGTGGACGTGGTGAATAATTTGCGCGCGGCGGGCGTCGATCAACTCGGGCTGCTCACGGAGCAGCAACAAAAGAGGCCGGGTGGGGCTGCGCCGACCGGGCAGTAGACGGAGTTTCCCGGCGCGAACTGAAAAGGAGTAATTCATATGGCAATGGCAGTTGGGGGAGCGAAGGGCGCCATCTCCAGTATCAACATGACGCCCATGATTGACGTGCTTCTGGTGTTGATCATCATTTTCATGGTGATCACGCCGCTGACGCCGAAAGGTCTGGAGGCCTTGGTGCCACAGCCGCCTCCGCCGGGCACACCGCCGGCCTCGGACACGCGCACGGTGGTGATCGTGATCAATAAGGACAAATCCATCATGATCAACCAGGAGCCCACGCTGGAGGCGAACCTGGGTCCGCGGTTGGAAGAGATCTTCAAGACGCGCGCCGAGCGCGTGGTTTTCGTCAAGGGCGACGCCGACCTGGAATTCCAGTATGTGGCCAAGGCTATCGACGTCGCGCATGGCGCGGGGATCGATAAGGTCGGGCTGATGACGCCGCAAATGGAGGCCGGACAGTAATGAAACGGAAAGCCGTTGTGGTGCTGGCGATCGCCGCGATGACGGTGTTCGCCACCAGTTGCGAAAAGTTGAAGGCGCGCGACCAGTTGAACAAAGGCGTGCAGGCCTTCAAGAGCGCGCAGTATCCAATAGCGGTGGAGGACTTCAAGAAAGCCATTGAGTACGACCCCACCTTTGCCACCGCCCGGTTATATTTGGCGACGGCTTACATGCAGCAGTATATTCCCGGCGCCGATTCTCCCGAGAACAACCAGATGGCGAAGGCGGCCTACGATCAGTTTCAGGAGGTCCTGGCGCGGGATCCCAAGAACGAGTTGGCGGTGGCCTCTATCGCCTCGCTGCTTTTCAGCGAGAAGAAGCTGGACGACGCCAACGAGTGGAACCTGAAGCTGATTTCCCTCAACCCGAAATCCAAGGAAGCCTATTATACGCTGGGCGTAATTGCCTGGACCAAGGCGTTGGTTTCGGATGGGGAGGCCAGGGCCAAACTGGGGATGAAGCCGGAAGATCCGGGCCCGCTGAAGGACAAGAAGGTGCGCGTCGAGGTGGCCGCGAAGAACGCGCCCATTGTCGACGCGGGCATCAAGTACCTCGACAGATCCCTGCAGATCGATCCCGAGTACGATGACGCCATGGCGTACGAGAATCTCCTCTACCGGCAGAAGGCCGACCTGGAAGATTCTTCGGACATGTATAAGGCGGACATCGACAAGGCCAACGACTACTTCCAAAAGACCATCGACACGCGGAAGATCAAAGCCGACCGGAAGCCCTCCGGCGGCGGCATCACCGCTGACAAGTAGCCGCCTGTTAGCCACAGATGGACACAGATAAACACAGATAAGACACCCCGAGATTTTGAGGGTTTTATCTGTGTTAATCTGTGTCCATCTGTGGTTCCGCATTTAGAGCTTGTCCTCGCCTTCCTGCTGCTCGCGATTCTGAGCTTCCTCTCTCCGATGGTGCGGGACCGTGTGCGCTCGTGCCTGGAGGCGCGCCCGGCGCTGTTGTTCGCCATACCGACCAACCACAGATAAACACCCCAGGACTTGGAGGGTTTTATCTGTGTTAATCTGTGTCCATCTGTGGTTCCGCATTCAGAGCTTGTCCTCGCCTTCCTGCTGCTCGCGATTCTGAGCTTCCTCTCTCCGATGGTGCGGGACCGTGTGCGCTCGTGCCTGGAGGCGCGCCCGGCGCTGTTGTTCGCCATACCGGCCACGCTGACCCTGCTCTTTAGCGTGCTGGCTGTGGCTGCCGGTGCCTTCAGCGTCCCGCTGGCACTGCTGGTTCTGGTATACACCTTCGCGCCGGTGGCGGCCGCTTTTGTGCAGGGTACCGCGCGCCGGCCGGGATGGCTTGATTTCACCATCATCCTGATGCTGTGGCTGCCGCTGGAGTTTTCCGCCGGACAACACCTCATCCCCAAGCCCGCGCAGGGCTTCCTGCACAGCGTGGCCTATGGCATCTCGATCCTCCTGGGGCTGACCATCTTCCTGGGCTTCCGCGCGCTTCCCGGCATGAAATTCAACCTGCCTTCGGCGCGCGATCTGGCTTACGGCGGCGCAGCATTCCTGGCCTGTGCGCCCATCCTGATCGTAGCCGGCCGCCTGCTCGGATTCATCCCGCCGTTTCACGCGCCGGCGCATCCCTCGGCTGGCGGCATCGGCCGCACATTCGGCATCATTTTCGTGGGTACCGCGTTGCCCGAGGAGATCCTGTTCCGTTCGCTGATTCAGAACTGGCTGATGCAGCGCTTCGGTTTCTCCAGCGGCATGTTGCTCGTTTCCGCATTCATATTCGGCTGCGCGCACCTGGATAATGGGCCGCAGCCCCTGCCGAACTGGCGCTACATGATCCTGGCCACCATCGCCGGCCTGGCCTACGGCAAGGCGTTTCAGAAGTCTTCCAGCGTGTTTTCCTCGGTGACCTGCCATGCCCTGGTGGACGCCACCAAGCACATTTTCTTTTGATCGGAGACGGATGTGAATCGCAGGCAAAAGCTGATTGCCGCGGAGGCCGCCACCGGCTTCGCGTTGATCATGCTGTATATCTGGCGCCTGCGCTTCACCGCGCCGCGCGCCTGGATATTCATCCTGGGCTTCTTCATCCTGTCGCACATTTTGCGCGGCGAGCGGACCGCGGGCCTGGGTCTCCGGTGGGACAACTTCCGGGAATGCGTGGAGGCCATGGCGCCCGCGCTGCTGCTGCTGGCGCTCTCGCTGATCGCTTGCGGAGTGCTGCTCGAAACCATGCGTCCCATCAGCCTGGAGTATGGCTTCATGTGCCTGCTGGCTTATTGTCCCTGGGGGATCTTCCAGCAATACCTGCTGAACGGTTACATCGCCAACCGGCTGGCGGCGGTGGTCTCCGCGCGGCGCGTTCCAGTGATGGCCGCGACGCTGTTCGCGGGAGTGCACCTACCCAACTGGTTTCTGATGGTGGTCACTTTCGCGATGGGCTACTACAGCGCCAAGATCTTCATGCGGTACCGCAATATCTATTTCCTGGGCCTGGCGCACGCCGTGATTGGGACAGCGCTGTTCGTGGTGATCCCGGACTCGATCAGCCATCACTTGACGGTTGGGCCTGGCTTCTTTTTGCGATGACTTGGCGGAGCGGTGGGCGTCGGCCGCCAGGGCGTTGCCGCGTTTACCGTCGGGTGGGCTACTATCGTCCATCAAGCCGGCGGCGCGGCAATGTGGACCACCTCACCCAGTCGGACATTTTTGAGTGCATCCAGCAACTCCATCCGGATGGCGCGGTAGTACGCCGCGATATTCTGCTGGAACTCGATACCGCCATCATTTGTGACGAAAAGGTCGAATTGCTCCTGCGCTACCGCTAGGAGTGGACCGTCTTTCATCGCGCCCCAACCTTGATCGCGCACTGTCGCGACCTCATGGCCGCCGAAGAGTTGCTTCACCCTGGGATCTACGCATTCGTCAATGAGGATGCGCATTCTAGAATCTGCGTATTGGCGAGGTCAAGCACAGCAAGGACTTGCTGCCGTGTGATGGATGGATAGAGCACCAGAAACTGGTCGATGGTTTCGCCGCCTTCAACAAAATCGATGAGGCTCTGCACGGGTACACGCGTGCCCCGGAAGCACGGAGTGCCGCTCAATCGCCCGGGGTTTATCCAGATCGCCTCGTCCAGGCGGTTTCTTTGTTCAGCCGTCACATCCTCAGATTAAGCCTTTTGCTGGGGTGGTGCAAGGCTGGGCCGCAGCTTTACCGAACGCGGACCGGCGAAACTAGGGCAGCCAAGTCCGCGCGCCGCGCTTATTATCCTGTTATAGCCTCTTATCGATTTCGACCCCATTGCAAGCGCCGTTGCGCAGGCTCTGAATACGTCGACGCCTTGGCACAAGCGCCCACGGGCGGGAGTCGGGCGCCGAGACAAACTCGACGTGTGGGTCGCCACGTTCCCCATCGAGGCGGAGGACGGCACATAGTTATAGCTTCAACAACTCCCGCAGCCGCTTGGTCTGCACGCGGCTGACGGGGATCTCGGTATGCTTCCGATCGTCCATGCGGAGCTGGTAGCTCGACTTGAACCACGGTACCACTTCCTTGATCTTGTGAATATTCACCAGATACGACCGGTGCACCCGCCAGAAGGTGTCCTTGTCGAGGTTGGCTTGCAGATCTTCGATGGTGCGGTAATTCGAATGCCCCTCCACGTTGGTGGCCACCAGTGTGATCATCCCGTTGTCGATGGTGGCGTAGATCACATCCTGCGCATCCACAATGAAGTTGCGGTTGGCGTTCCGGATCAGCAGCTTGGTGCGGTGCGGGGGCGACGAGGACGCCAGAGGCGTGGCGGATTCCGGCGTTAGCGCCTTCTTCTCCTGTGCCGACCGCCGCGCCCGATCGATGGTCTCCGCCAGGCGCGCCTTGTCCACCGGCTTGAGCAGGTAGTCCATGGCCTCCAGGCGAAAAGCCTCCACGGCATACTGATCGTAGGCTGTAACAAAAATAAAATGCGGCAGTTCCATGCCGGACTCGCGCAGGTCGCGCACTACCGACATGCCATCCTGGCCGGGCATGTGGACGTCCATGAAAACCAGGTCCGGCTCGGCCTTGCGGATCAACTGCACGGCCTCCAGGCCGTTGCGGCCGGTGGCCACCACCTCCACTTCCGGGAAGTCGCGCAGCAGGTACGCCAGCTCGTCGGAAGCCAGTTGTTCGTCGTCGACAATCACGGTGGTTAAAGTTGCCGTCGCGCGGTCTCGCATCGAGTTGGTATTATAGCATTTCGCCCCGCACCGGCAGATTAGCCGATGTGCGGCCAGGCAGCCCCCCTTTAGCCACCCGGGGGACCCTTCGGATCCGCGTGTTTCAGGCGCGCCCGAAGGGTGCCTAAATTGAAAAGGAGTGAAGCATTTGCCAGAAAAAGAGAACGTCACCATCGCACCGGCGGAAGGGAAGCTCGGCGTGTTGATCGCCGGCATGGGCGCTGTCACCACCACCTTCATCGCCGGCGTGGAAGCCATCAAGCGCAACCTCGCCAAACCCATAGGCTCGGTCACCCAGATGGCTACCATCCGCCTCGGAAAGCGCACCGACGGCCGCAGCCCCCGCATCAAGGACTTCGTTCCCCTAGCCAGCCTGGAAGACCTGGTTTTCGGGGCTTGGGACATCTATCCCGACAACTGCTATGAAGCCGCGGAAAAGGCGGGCGTGCTGGAGAAGTCGCTGCTGGAACAGGTCCGCGAGCCATTGTCCGCGCTCCGGCCGATGACCGCGGTCTTCGATCACGAGTACGTGCGCCGCATCGACGGGCCGAACAAGAAGCCCGAGGCGTCCAAGATGGAGCACGCCGAGATGCTGATGGACGACATTCGCGGCTTCCGCGAGTCCACCGGCGCGGCGCGCCTGGCCATGATCTGGTGCGGTTCCACCGAAGTCTTTCACCGGCCCGCCGCGGTCCACCAGACGCTGGCCGATTTCGAGTCCGGCCTGCAGAAGGACGATCCCGAGATTTCCCCCAGCCAGATCTACGCGTATGCCGCGCTGAAGATGGGCGTTCCCTATGCCAACGGCGCGCCGCACCTGACCACGGATACGCCGGCGCTGCAGCAGTTGGCGCGCGAACGCCAGGTGCCTATTTGCGGCAAGGATTTCAAAACCGGCCAGACGTTCATGAAGACGTTGATTGCGCCGGGACTGAAATCGCGCATGCTGGGACTGCACGGCTGGTTCTCGACAAACATCCTGGGGAACCGCGACGGCGAGGTGCTGGACGATCCGGGCTCTTTCAAATCCAAGGAAGAAACCAAGATGGAAGCGCTCCAACAGATCCTGCAGGCGGACCTGTATCCGGATCTTTACAAAGACTTCTATCACAAGGTGCGCATCAACTATTACCCGCCGCGGGGCGACGCCAAGGAAGGCTGGGATAACATCGATATCTTCGGCTGGCTGGGTTACCCGATGCAAATCAAGATCGACTTCCTGTGCCGCGATTCGATTCTGGCGGCGCCGCTGGTGCTCGACCTGGTGCTGTTCAGCGACCTGGCGCAGCGCGCCGGCATGCGGGGCATCCAGGAATGGCTGTCCTTCTATTTCAAGGCGCCCATGCATGCGCCCGAGTTGTATCCCGAGCACGACATCTTCATCCAATTGATGAAGCTGAAGAACACGCTGCGCTGGATGCGGGGCGAAGACCTGATCACCCACCTAGGATTGGAATACTACGACTAAGTGACCACCAGAATCCAGTACTCGGGGGCGCCCTCTGGGCCCGGCACCCACTTATGAAGGTTCTAGTCATCGGCGGTACCTCGTTCATTGGCCGGCAGCTCGTAAAGGAATTGTGCGATGCCGGCCACGATGTAGCCGTAATGCACCGCAAGCCGGAGCACGGTCTGGCGCGGCGCGTCGAGAATCTGATGGCGGACCGCAACGACGCCGAATCGGTCCAGCAAGCGCTGGACGAGCGGCGCTTCGACGTGGTTTACGACAACGTCTACGATTGGGAGCGCGGCACCACCGCGGCGCAGGTGCAGGCCACCGTGCGGGCCTGCGGCGACCGCATATCGCGCTATATCTTCATGTCCAGCGTGGCGGCCTACGGCGACGGCCTGAACCACTATGAAGGCGACGCACTGGCGCCGGACAACCACCCGGATCCCTACGTCCGCAATAAGGCCATGACGGAGCGGATGCTGTTCCGCCTGCATCAGCGGCACAGGCTGCCGGTGGTCACTTTCCGTCCGCCATTCATCTACGGGCCGGGCAATCCGTTCTACCGGGAAGCCTTCTTTTGGGACCGCATGCGCCTGGCGCGCCCGATCGTCATTCCGGGCGACGGCCACCGCCTGATGCAGTTCGTTTATGTGAAGGACCTGGTGCGCGCCATGATCCGCGCCATGGAAGTGCCCAACGCGGACGGAGAGGCGTTCAATATCGGCGACTCCCGGGCGTTGACGCAGGCGGAAGTGGTGCAGTCGTTGGCGGCTGCCGCGAGCAAACCTTTCCAACTGGTGCGCATCCCGCGTGAGGCCATCTTGCGTACGGGCGGCAATCCGATGGGCGAGCCCGCCTACTTTGGCGTGTATTTCGACATACCGCCCATCACCGAAAAGATGGGCAAGGTGGCGCGCATTCTGGGCGTGCGTCCCACGCCGTTCGAAGAAGGTCTGAAGGAGACCTGGCGGTGGTACCTGCGCCATCGCAATGGCCGCTTTCCGCAGCCGGACTTCACCTTCGAGAACCGCTTGCTGGGGTTGGCGCAGGCGAGGGCCGCCAGCCAGGGTTAGGCGCATGGGCATCCAACTGGACGACGTTGAGGCGCGGGTGCTGGGCGCCCTCATGGAAAAAGAGGTCTCGACGCCCGAGTATTACCCGCTCTCGCTGAACGCGCTGGTGAACGCTTGCAACCAGAAATCCAACCGCGAGCCGGTGGTCTCGTACGACGAGGATACGGTAGAGACGGCGCTGGCCGGATTGCGTGCCAAGGGATTGGCGGCGCGCCTGAGCGGCCACGATATGCGGGTGCCCAAGCATTCGCACCGCTTGTCGGAGGTCATCAACCTGGGCCGTCGGGAGGCCGCCGTGCTGTGCGTGCTGATGCTGCGCGGCCCCCAGACCGCCGGTGAATTGCGCTCGCGCACTGAGCGGCTTTACCAGTTCGACGACTTGGAAGCCGTGGATGCCTGCCTGACCCGTCTGATGGAATGGGAGCCCGAACCGCTGGTGGCCAGGCTGCCGCGGCAGATGGGATATAAAGAGGTGCGCTATGCGCATTTGCTTTCGGGCGAGCCGCCGGCAGTGCCAGTGGCAGCGGCGGCGCCTTCGAGCCCTGCTGTGCGCGAGAACCGCGACGACACGATCGCCCGGTTGCAGGCCACAGTGGATCGTCTGGAGGCGGAGGTCGCGGAGCTGAAGCGGCAGTTTGGGGAGTTCAAGCGGCAGTTCGAGTAGTAGCGTAAGCTGGACGTATGGCGACGGGTATCGAAATCGGAAGCTTGATCGACCGCGATCCTAAGATTCGTGGGGGGCGTCCGAAGATTGCGGGAACCGGACTTACGATCAGCCGAATTGCGGGCTGTTACAAACTTGGCATGAGCCCGGAAGAGATCGTCCTCGAGTATCCTCACTTGACGCTAGCCCAAGTACATGCCGCCTTGGCGTACTATCGCGTGAATCGGGACGAGATTGAAGCCGATATTGACGAGGAGGAAGCGGCCGCGGTTCACTGGGAGAAACAGTTGGGGCCCAAGCCGCCTCGCCAATGAGTCAAGTCCCTGAGGCGAACATGATTAATCGGGAAGACGATGAACATCTGACGGCTGCGTCGGCGTCCGGTAGGACCCCGTTCACCCACTACACGACCGATTACTGCATCTTGCATCAAAGCTGGATGAGACAGAGCCGTGCGCATGCAGGCATCATCGTGGCGCCCCAACAGCTCTACTCCGTTGGGGAGGAGTTGCGGCGGATCATGAGACTCATCAGCCAGCGCACCTCCGAAGAGATGCTGGGCCGGTTGGAATTCATCTCCGGTTGGGCGTAGTCCGATTGTGGGCAGGATGGAGGAAACCGGCTTAGTAAAGCGGGCCAGCGGTTTTCATCCATGGGATGCGATGAGTCCGATGGCTCTGTCCGCGATCCTGAAGCGCGGTCCTTTCCGGTCCTCCGTTGAAACCGGGTGCGGCGGCAGCACCATCGTTCTGTCTCATGCGAGCGACCGTCACACGGCTTTTGCCATAGATGGCAAGGACCGGACTATTTCCGAACTTCGAAAACAGAGCGATCTTCGCACCGGAAAAGTGACCTTTGTCGAGGGTGAGACGAAGGATACTCTGCCTGCCTACCGGTTTGAAGGCGAACTCGACTTGGTGCTGCTGGATGGACCGCATGCCTATCCGCTGCCGCAGATCGAGTTCGCCTATCTTTTTCCATGGATCAGGCTGGGAGGATGGCTGGTGGTGGACGATATCCAGATTCCTTCGGTTTATGAGATATTCGATTTTCTCAGGAAGGAACCGCCGGTAGTGCTGGAAGAAGTGGTCGTGCGCACGGCATTCTTCCGGCGGACCGGCGCTGCGGAACATTCGCCGGACGGCTGGGCGCGGCAAGGCATAAACCGGCACGCGGTCCTGCGTTATTCCTGGCGCGATCGCCTACGCACGCTCCTCGGCCGGTGACGGCTATTTCTTGTCCACCTTGTCCAGCCGCAGGAAACGCGCGGCGTTGTTGTAGAGGATGTCGCGCTTCTGCTGCGGCGAAAGATAGGTGGCGCCCTCGATCACGCTAATCGATGCGGCCATCAGCTTGGGCCAGACCAGTTGGTCGGTCCCGAACATGACGCGGTCTTCAAAGCCTGCTTCCACGATGCGCTGGATGTAGTTATGGACTTCCTTTAACGGGTAGCTCCAGATGAGTCCCGCAACGTCGACATACAAGTAGGCGTTGGCCTGGAGAAGAGTCAGTAGCTGGTCGATCATCGGATAGCCTGCGTGCATGATCCATACGCGCAGCTTGGGATGGCGGGCCAGCAGGTCCTCGAGCAGGAGCGGGTTGCCCATGGAGCCGCGGAATTTCGGCATGGTGATGTTGGCGCGGCCGGACCCTCCGGTGCCCATGTGGATGCCCACTGGAATGTCCAGTTCCTCGGCAAGGGCGAAATAGGCGTCCACCGAGGGATCGCTGGGCGAGAGGCCCTGATACTGCAATCCCACCTCGCCCATCACCTTGAATCCGCCCTTGGTGAAGGCGGTTCGCAACTCTTCCACAGGGAGATATTTTCCCCCGCCGATACCGGTATCGAAAGACGTTCCCGGAATGATTCGTCCGGGTGCCGCGTCTTTCCACTTCTGCACGGACTTCTGGTCTCCCATGACGACGGCGGTGACATTCAGCCGCTCGTATTCGGCGAGGACGGCTTTCATGTATTCCTCGGGAGTCTTGGAGGGCTCCAGCAGATCAGTGCAGTCCTGTTTGGCCCAACCGATCTGGTCGGCTTTGATGCTCGGGTCCGCCGCCAGGAACTGCGGGTTGAAAGGGCACATCGGCCCGACTCCGGGAATGCCGCCGAAGGTGTGGACGTGAACATCGATAACGGGCGGCCTGGCAGGCTCGGACGGTTGCGCCGCGGCGATTGCCGCGGCCGCCATCAGCAGGGTGGATAGGGTGGTACAGCGCATGACGAGATCGTATCAGACGGCAAGGCGCAGGACGCTCACGAGGTTCAAAGGGCCGAGGGTAGGGAACCGCTCGGGCGAGGTTTCGATGGCCATGCGGATGGTTTCGAAGTCGCGCGGGTTGTGGTGGACCAGGGGCATTGCGGCGACCAGTGCCGTGGCGGCGATCAGGATGTCGCATCGCCATCGGAACAACCTTTCCTGGCGCACCTTGAGGACACGGTGACTCCGCTTCGGGGAATTCGGCGGCGTACAAAGCAACCGAGGCATTGATCGGAATCGCTATGCCTCTAGTACCGCTTTCCTGGTCGCCATGGCGGGCCGGTGATAAAATCCAGTCCGGGGCATTCGCGGGCAGTGAAACGTTTTGCCTCCTAAACCCACTATCACAGGAAGGCTCTCAATGAAAACGCTGGTCTATGTCGTTGTTATGATCGCGCCGCTGTTCGGGCAGGATGCAGGAGTCCGGCCGGAAAGCGGAACCGCGGGCGGAAACGCCTCAATCGCGCAGGGAATCCTGGGCTTCGGCGTCCCGTCGAGCTTGGGCGCGCCCGAACCGTGTGTGGGTACCGGTACCACCGGATCTTGCTACGGCGTGCCGGCTGGATTGCTGGTGGTGCCTACCAACCTCCTGGTTCCGGCCGGAACCGCCGGTGTGTTTTACCTGTCCGTCGAAACCGCGGATTTCTCCGGCACAGCCGACACTACGTTCCGGTTGTTCGAGTCCGGGACTTTGGTGCTGCGGACGCAAGTCCTCGGCAGCGCCATCAACGCCAACGCGAAAACCATCGTCGCCAAGGCTGGGGAGATCCCAGCGGGCACGTACACGGGACCTGCCACCCTGACGGCCACCACGACTGTCACGCCCCAGGGCGGGGGCACGCCCGTGACTCTGACGGCCACCACGCAGCTTTATATCGTTCCTCCTCCGAGCGGGGACGAGAGCCCTGGCGCAACGACGGGCGCGGGTCTCCGCATCGCGCAGGGGTTCGTGGGGTTCCAGCTTGCCGTAGACGGCCCTGGGCCGTGCGTCGGCGAGGGGAGCGCGAGCTCCTGCTATGGGGTCCCATCCGGCATAGGCGTCCTGCCGCTTGACCTCATCGTGCCGGCGGGCATCGGCGGGGCGTACTACGTCTCCAGTGAGACGGCGAATGCTAACGGAAGCATCAGCACGGTGTACCAAGTCGTTGAGAACGATAAAGTGGCTCTGCATCTTGCGGTTGGTCCCTACCCCCTACTCGGCAACCGCACTGTCTTCTTCGCCGTGGACTCGGGAGTCCCTAAGGGAACGTATGCCGGTCCAGCGACCGTGGTCGCCACAACGACGGTAGCTCCCCGCGACGGAGAACCCCCGCTCCCCACGCTTACTGGCGGCATCACCCTGCAGATTATTCAGTAGCGGGGCGCTAACTGGAGGATACCTGCATGCGTAATACGCTACTCGGTCTGGCTTTCCTGGGGCTCACGCAGTCGGTCCTAGGACAAACGACGCCGTTCTCGAGCATCTCGAGCGGAACCAATACGACTGCCACTATGACCGTAGGGAACGGGGCTTCCATGGCGGCCGCAGGTACGGGCACAATCAACGCCACCTTCACTAACATCGGCGCGGGCGCAATGCTGAACCCGTTGGCCACCAGGCTACAAACGAGTGGTTACGCCTACCCGGACTTCTGCCCGACCGTCGACGGCGGAGTCACCGCTAATAACACTGGCTGCCTGACGAACGCGCTGGCAGCGCTTGGGACCAGCTTCGGCGTGCTCGAGATTCCCGCAATCGGGGCGACCACATCGAGCAACTACTATTGCTTGTCGCTGGGCACCACGTGGGCCGCGGCGCAGAGCCGCGTCCGCATCTGGAAGGGCGCGACGCTTTCGTGCGCGCTGCCGCCCGCCGACGCCACCCACATGATCCAGGATGACAATCTGGCGATGGATCGGATCGCGAACCAAACCTATGCCACAGCCGTTGCAAACGGCAGCTTGCATAGGACGCCCACTTTCTATTTCCTGCAGTCGCTAATCAAGTGGTTTCCGGTTATCCAGGCCGGCATGCCTCTTCCTATATAGAGGCGCGTATCGCCGGCGTGCCTTGCATATTATTACGAGGGATGGCGCCCTGATCAGACGGCAAGGCGCAGGACGCTCACGAGGTTCAAAGGGCCGAGGGTAGGGAATCGCTCGGGCGAGGTTTCGATGGCCATACGGATGGTTTCGAAGTCGCGCGGGTTGTGGTGGACCAGGGGCATGTCGGCGACCAGCGCCGTGGCGGCAATCAGGATGTCGCATCGCCAGCGGAACAGTCTTTCCTGGCGCACCTCGGCGATCCGGTGCGAGCGCTTTAGCGGCGTGGGCGGTTGAGGCAACAACGCGGCCAGTTCGGCGGCGTACAGAGCGACCGAGGCATCGACCGGAATAACCACGCCCAAAGAATCCAGGTAATTCTGCCGTGTCAGCTCGATGTTCGCGCGCCGTTCAGGTGCGTCACGCTTCAGGAGCAAAGCGAATCCCCTCATCCTCTCCATTACAGTGATCGCGGACACATGCATGGAATGGCGTTGCCTATGGCTGGACACCCAGCGTCGGACTGAGGCGTCAGTCGATCGGCCGAGCCAACTGTCGGCGCTGGTATCGAACAGGTAAGGGCCAAATGCGGGTTCGATCAAGTCTACTCGTCCACCGGTTCCATAATGATGCCATCGAGCAACAGCATCTCTTCATCGGTAAGCTGCGAGAGGGACTCGCGGTACTTTTCCCACGCCTGCACGCGCCGCTGGCCCTCGAGTGCGGCCGCCTCCTTGGCGCGCAAGCCTTCATCGAGCACTTCGGAGATGACCACACTCAGATTGACTTTGCGCGAGCGGGCGATCCGCTCCGCCGCCGAGAGCGCCTTGATCGGGAGGGTGAGGGTGGTACGGCGCGTTCCGTTCTTTGTCCCGTTCTTCATAGATGCATTGTAGCATCAAGAAGTGCATCAAGGTGCATCACGATATCCGCGGCAGGAACTTGGGCGCGCGGCGATGCCGGGTGGCCTGCTCGAAAGCGTAGGCCAGCTTGATCAGCAGCGCCTCGGAATTCGCCGCGCCGAAGAAGGAGATGCCCACCGGCAGTCCAAAAGCATACCCCGCTGGGACATTGATATTCGGATAGCCGGCGACGGCGGCGGGCGTGGAACTGCCTCCCGGATCGTGGTCTCCATTGATCAAGTCGGTACACCATGCCGGGCCGGCGGTGGGCGCTACCAAGGCATCCAGACGATGCTTGCTCATCACCGCGTCGATGCCTTCGGTGCGCGAAAGCCGGTGGTCCTTTTCGAGCGCGTCCAGGTATTCTTTGCTGGTAAGCGGACCTCTGGCCTGCGCCTTGATCATGAGGTCCTGGCCGAAATAGGGCATTTCCCGATCGCGATGGCTTTCGTTGAAAGCGATCACATCGGCGAGCGAATGCACGGGCGCCTTGGGTCCCAGCGCGCCGAGGTACAGGTTCAAATCGTTCTTGAACTCGTAGCTCAAGACTTCCGATTCGGAATCGTCGAACTTGCCGGCGGTGGGGATATCGGCAGGGTCGACGATCTCCGCGCCTTGCCGCTTCATTTCAGCGATGGCCGCTTCCATCACGCGGTCGGTCTCTTCGCTGAATCCGAAGAATTTGTCGCGGGCCACGCCGATGCGTGCGCCACGCAGGCCGTTGGGGTCGAGCGACTTGGTGTAATCTGCGCCGGTAAGCGCGCCCAGCAGGATAGCGGCATCGGCGACCGTGCGGGCCATCGGTCCCGCGGTGTCCTGCGAGTGCGCGATGGGGATGATGCCGGTGGCGGGAATGAGGCCGAGCGTCGGCTTGATCCCGACCACGCCGTTAGTCGAAGCCGGGCACACGATGGAGCCATCGGTTTCCGTGCCGATGGCCAGCGCGCACAGGTTGGCGGAGACCGCCGCGCCCGATCCGGAGCTGGAGCCGCAGGCATTGCGGTCGAGCGCGTAAGGGTTGCGGGTGAGGCCGCCGCGTCCACTCCAGCCGCTGGTCGAGTGGCTGGAACGGAAATTGGCCCATTCGCTGAGGTTGGTCTTGCCCAGAATGACGGCGCCGGCCGCGCGCAGACGCTCGGCCACGATTGAATCTTGCGCCGCGATGGAACCGAGCAACGCCAGCGAGCCGGCGGTGGTCATCATGCGGTCGGCGGTGTCGATGTTGTCCTTGATCAGGACGGGGATGCCGTGCAAGGGGCCGCGCGGGCCTTTGGCTTTGCGTTCGGCGTCCAGGGCGGCGGCGATCGACGGGGCGTCGGGGTTGAGTTCAATCACCGTGTTGAGCGCGGGGCCTCGCTTGTCGATGGCGGCGATACGATCCAGATAGCGCCCGGTGAGGGCGTGCGCGGTGAGGCTGCCCGCGGTCATGCGCTTCTGCAGATCGGCGACGGTGGCTTCTTCCAATTCGAATGCGGGCGGCGCGGCCAGGGCGCCGGTGGCCAGGGCGACGGAGTTTAATAGGGTGCGGCGGGTCAGGTCCATAATCAGTTCTTGCGGGGCTCAAGCCCCGCGCGGGCTGAAGCCCGCCCTCCATTACTCGGTGATTTCGATGCGCGGGCTTTCCAGCGGGCCGATCTCTTCGATGCGGGCGATGGTGTTGCGCGCTAGTTCCAGGAAGCCGGCGCCGGGCCCGCGCGGGTCTTCGTCCAGCGCGATGGGCTTGCCGCTATCGCCGCCCACGCGAACCGCCGGATTGAGCGGCAGCTCGCCCAGGAAATGCACCTTCATCTCGACTGCGGTGCGCCGGCCGCCGCCATGGCTGAACACATCGATACGCTCCTGGCAGTGCGGGCAGACCAGGTAGCTCATGTTCTCGACGATGCCCAGGATCGGCACTCTCACCTGGTGGAACATGTGGACGGCCTTGCGCGCGTCTTCGAGCGAAACGTCGGACGGCGTGGTGACCACGATGGCGCCGGTGATGGGGGCGGTCTGGATGAGGGTGAGCTGCACGTCGCCGGTGCCGGGGGGCAGATCGATCACCAGGTAGTCGAGCTCGCCCCAATCCACGCCGCGCAGAAACTGCTGGATGACGCTGTGCAGCATGGGGCCGCGCCAGACCAGGGGCTTGTCGCCGGGATTCAGGAAGCCCATGGACATCAGCTTCACGCCGAATTGATCGAGCGGCTGGATGCGCTCGCCGTAGGCCATGGGGGTGCGATTGATGCCCATCATGAGCGGGACGTTGGGGCCGTAGACGTCGGCATCCATCAGGCCGGTGGGGTGGCCCAGCTTGGCGAACGCCACGGCCAGGTTCACCGCCACGGTGGTTTTCCCGACGCCGCCTTTGCCGGAGCCTACCGCGATCAGATTCTTTACACCAGGAATGGGCAACTTGGGCGGCTGCCCCGGCTGATTCGGACTCATGCACTCCATGGTAGCAGTGTGGGGCAGGCCCCCGGCCTGCAGCGGCCTCTCAGGCCGCACCTTCCCGCCGCGATGTACGCTGATTTGGAGGGATCGTGCTGCGCGAATTGTTTCCGCTGTTGACGGCGCTTACGGCGGCGGCGGTGGTGTACGTCATGCGCGAACGGCGGCGGCGCAGGATGCGGATCGCCCCGCTGCGGCCGGATCTCGTCATGCGCGAAGTGTGCGATGCGCCGCAGTTGCTGGAGATCGAGCGGGCGGCTCTGGCGACGGACGATCCGCGGGTGGCGTTCCGGCGGGCGGCGATCGAGAACGCCGTGGCGGCACTGTATCTGGAAACCATCGCGGAGTGCGGCGTGGAGAATACCGGCGAGATGCTGCGCGCGCATACAGAAACGTGGCGGGCGCTGCGCGAATACCTCCGGCTGAAATACGACGATGCGGCGCCCGACGACTGGTTCGATCATTTCACGGGCGTGGCGCGTCCCTACATCCGGGAGAAGGTCCGGTTTACGCGCGAATTCGCGCTGCACTTGGACGAAGGCGCGGAACGCTACGCGCGCATCTATGACGAGTTACTGCAGGAGTTGCTGCAGGAAGCGCTGGCGGCGCCTCAGAAGAAGTCGTTCGTGCCGCCGGATTTTTCCCACTCCTGAAGCTCGACGCTGGCCTGCTGGAATTCCGCGGCCAGGCGGCCGTCGAGCTGGCCGTAGCGCCCCACCACCTGGCGCGCCCAGCGCACGTATTCGACGCGGCGTTCGAAGCTCCAGTTGGCCGGGGGACTGGTGGCGATGCTGCGCACGTTGGCGATCTTGTCGGCGGTACTGAGGGCCTGCGCGCGGGCCGATTTCTTGGGCGCGTTTTCGACCTGCAGCGCTTTGCGGGTTTCCTTGGGGAGCGACTTGTCGTCGGTCACTTCGACGACCAGGGAAGCCACGTCTTCGCCGAAGCGCTCCGCGAGCTCCTGGCGCGTGACGCCCACGTCTTCGATGGTGTCATGCAGCAGCGCGGCCACGATCAGGTTGGTGTCGAGATGGGCGGCCGTGCGCGCGAGCAGTTCGGCGACTTCGAGCAGGTGATTGACGTACGGCTCCGCCGTGCGGCCTTTGCGCCGCTGGGCGGCGTGGCGTTCGGCGGCAAACCGGGCGGCGGCGAGGATCTGGCGGACAGGGGATAGACAGTCGGACATGGGCACCTGTTTTTATTATGCCGTCGCCGAGGGCTTCGCTCGCCGGGGCTACCGATCACCGCGTCGGCGATTTCAATTCTGCGGCCGCTTCGTCGAGCTGCGACCATGACCTCCGCCCACCTCAAGACCAGGTCACGTGAGGAACGAACGATAACGAACCTGCCGAGGAAGAGCCGCAGCCATTCGACACGTTTCGCGCCCCAGTTTGCCAGGAGGCCCCATTGCTCCAATTCCGCCTCGGTCATGAACGAGATGAGCCACGGTTGATTCTCGAGACGCGGCAGGTAGATTTGCGCGCGGCTGTCGTCTTTGAAGAGAAACGAGACGACATCGGTGTCGAGAACGGCTGGCCTCATGCTGCGGGATTAGTGTTTTCGCGACCCCGCCAAGCGCGTAGAGCAGCCAAGAAATCATCGATGGATTCCTCTTCTGGCCAGAAGTTGCCTAGCAGATCCGCCGGGTCGCGGGGAAACGACAGGTTCTGCGCAGCAATCAACTCGTCCACCGTCGGATGACCGCGGCGGGAGTATTTTTCGGTTAGCGCTTCAATCGGTTCAGGCATCGCTGTTCTCTGTAGTATAGCTCCGCGTCCCGAACCCGCTCTACCGACAAAAGAGGCGGCCTGAGAGGTCCACTTCAGCGGCCCGGGACCACGTCGATCTGCAGCATGGGATCGGCGGCGGGCACGTAGGTTGCGGGCAGGCCCAGCTCGCGGCGCACGATGTTGGCGCCCTGGGCGATGGCACTCGCCTTATAGAAGGCGATCTCGCGGTTGCAGCCTTGCCGGCCGAAGCCGCAGTCGCTCGATACGATCAGGCTCTCGGGCGGGATGTAGCGCAGCGCTTTGCGGATCTCGGCCGCCACGTCTTCCGGCCGGTCCGCCTGCAACGTGCGATGGCTCACCACGCCGATGCAGATCTTCTTCTTCAGATCGTTCTTGAACGGCTCGAACAGCTCGAGATCCTGCTGGTTGCGATCCTTCATCTCCAGCGTCCAGACGTCGCCGCGGCAGCGCTCCAGATAGATCTCGAGCGAATTGGCGTAGCCGGTGTCTTCCATCACGCGCTGCATATTCGGGTTGCCCCAACAGGTGTGAATCCACAGTTCCACGTCGTCGAGCCCCTGCACCTCGCGGTTGAAGGCGTCCACCATGAACTTCACTTCCTCGTGGTCTTTGCCATAAGTGTTTGCCATGAAGTGGAAGGTGGGTTCCTCGATTTGGATGCAGCGGCAGCCGGCGTCGCGTAGGGCGAGTAACTCCTTGTTCATGGCCTCCGCCATGTCCCAGATCACCTGGCGTTTGTCCTGGTAGTGGGGCGTGTGGATATCGAGGAAAAGCGCCATCACCTGGGAACAGCACGTGCCGAATTTGACCGGCTTGCGCGTCTTGGCTTGGGTCATGCGCCACAACTTGGGATAGTCGAGCGGGCGATGCTCGATTTTGCCTGTGACGTGGGGCCAGCGCCAGCCGGTGTAAATCTCATTCAGCAGCGTGCCGGGCGGATAGTGCAGCCATGGCGCGGTGGTCTCTTCGGGCTGCAGGTGGTCGCCCTCGAAGCCGGCCCAGCGCTGCAGCGGATAGTGGTGCCAGGCGCGGCCCGCCAAGTCTTCGTCCACGTGCAGGTCGCCGTGCGTGAGGATGTCGAGGCCGGCGCGTTCCTGGTCGCCGATGACCACGGCCATGGCGTCCTGGAGTTTTTCGCGGAAGCGGACGTCGAGCATGCAGGTGTCCAGCGGGCGGCCCCACATGCTGACGTCGAACCAGCGCGGGCGGGGGAAGGATCCGGTGGTGGTACTGGGGAGAATCAGATCGGCGGTGGCGGTGAACATGAGTTCCTCCATCCGGCATTGTAATGGGTAGCGAGGGGGCTGCGTGCGCCTCGCGGTGATGTAAAATTCGGAAATAGCGCTTGCTCCGGAGGTCTGTATGCGGAGTTGCCGGTTCATCACCTTGTTTCTGATTCTGTCGTCGCGAGCGGTCCCGCAAGCCACGCCCGATCCGGTCGTGATTCAAGGCGGGACACGTGTCGTCCTGGTGAATGTGGTGGCGAAGGACAAGCACGGCAAACCTGTTGCCGACCTCACCCGCGACGATTTCGTGCTGCGGGACAATGGCCAGGAAGAAAAGATCGCGCTCTTTGCGCTGGAAGAGGCCAGCCAGACAGCCACCGCGGTTTCGAGTTCGCCGGCCCGGTTGACGTTCACCAACAGGCCCGCGCCGGGGGTCGCGGCTGTGACTGTGTTCCTGTTCGATGAGTTGAATACGAAACTCACCGACCAGGAGTTTGCCAAGAAAGAGTTTCTCCGTTACTTGCGGGAGTTGCCGGCGGACAGCCGGGCGGCTGTTTTCGCGCTGGGCGACTCGCTGTCGCTGCTGCACGATTTTTCGCAGGATATGGCTTCGCTGCTGGCGGTGATCGAGAAGCACAAGAATCGTGTGAATCCGGAAGTGGACGCTGCCACGGCGCCGCCTGCGTCGGCCAATTCGCTCACGGGCGACCAGAAGACCACCGCAGAGTGGGATAGCTTCATGCAGGCTTCCAACCAGCCCTATGTCGATTACAGCGAGACGGTGCGCGCGACTCGAACCGCGGCGGCGCTCGAAACCATCGCCGGACATTTGCAGGGCATTCCCGGCCGGAAGACGCTGATCTGGATTTCGGGCGGGTTTCCGATTCAACTGGGCTTGCGCAACAGCGTGGACAGCATTGCGCAAAGCAACACGAACGCGCGGCAGGCTGGCGGCTCGGGCGGCGGAAGGGGCGGCGGGGGAGGCGCTGGCGGAAAGGGCGGTGGCGGGCGATCGGGTGGCGGCACCGCGTCGGCGTCGAATACGTCGACTGCCAGCCTGGCGACAACCGAGTTGCCGGGCGCCGGTCTGTCGTTCGAGAGCGACGTCGCGCGCGCCATTCGCGCCTTGAATGAAGCCGATGTGGCGGTCTATCCGGTAGACGCGCGGGGCGTCACGGTGGCGGCGGCCTTCCAGGCGGACCGCAGTTCGATGGGGAAGCGGAGTAAGCCGGCCAAGGCGTTCACCGGGCCCGATTTCAATTACGAAACCCTGGAGACGCTGGCCGTGGAGACTGGCGGCCAGGCGTTCCACCACATCAACGATCTGAGCACCGCAATTCGGGAGGCGGCCGGCGACGCGCGTGTGAGTTACTCGCTGGCGTTCTCGCCCGCGGCCGGCAGTTTGGACGACTCATATCATCGGCTGGAGGTGACCGTGAAGCGGCCGGACGTGAAGTTACGGTACCGGCCCGGTTATGTCGCGGCGCGGGGCGCGGCCGTGGCGCCGTCGCTGGCTGAGGCGATCGCAAATCCTGTGGCGCTGGTCGGCATCGGCTTCACCGTGCATCTGGATGCGGTGGAGGGGGGCTACAAGGCGTCCGTGACTATCGACACGCGCAACATCACGCTCGAACCCAAGGACGGGAAGTGGATAGGGTCGCTGCAGTTTCTGGTGGTGGTGGGGAAGGTGGAGCAACTCACGACGATTCCGTTGAATTTCAGCGAAGCCATGTTTCACCAGATTCAGGAGAAGGGTCTGGTGTTGGGCGCGCGCGTGAAGACGCCGCCGGGGACCACGGGGTTCAGCATGGGGTTCCGGGACATCCCGTCCGGGATGGTGGGGACCTTGCACGTGCCGCTATAGGACGGGCGCTGCCAAGATTCTACCACTAGTCCCGAGGCCGCATCATGTTAGAAAGTAGCTATGCGAAGTGACTTGGCGCATTACACGTGCTACAGGACAGCCGGGCCGATCCGGATCGACGGCAAGTTGGACGAGCCATCCTGGCGCATGGCGCCTAAGTCGGCGTCATTCGTCGATATCGTGACCGGCGAGCCGGCGTGGTTCGATACGCGCGTGGCGCTGCTGTGGGACGACGAGTGCCTGTATTTCGGTTTCACCGCCGAAGAGCCGGAGGTGCGCGGGTACCTCACCGAGCGCGATTCGCGGATTTACGAAGACAACGATGTGGAGGTCTTCATCGCGGGTGAGAATGCGTATTACGAGTTCGAGATCAACGCGCTGAATACGATCTATGAGGTCTTCTGGATCTGGAAGGATGAGCTGGCGCCGGGGAGTCCGTATTACGGGCGTCCGGAGTTCGATCCTGCCACCCAGCGCACCATGGTCCTGGATGGCGTCGGGGGGCACGTGCATCCGCGCGGCGAGCGCTGGGGTTTTCTTGACTGGGACTATCCCGGACTGCGGCATGCCGTCGATGTGGAGTCGCCGGGCTGGACCGTCGAGTTGGCGCTGCCGTGGGAGGGATTGCGCGGGCTTGCCGATGGGCGCGCGCTGCCGCCCGGTGACGGGGATGTGTGGCGCATCGACTGTTCGCGGTTCCAGCAGTGCGACCGAGCGGGGCGCAAGCTGGAGCCGAGCGCCGGGTGGACCTGGAATCGGCACGGGCATTACGACTCGCACATTCCGGAAGTTTTCACGTATGTGGAGTTTAGCGGGCGGATGGTGACGGAGCGGGGTTGAAGCTTCGCGCGGGTCGCGGCTACTCGATTTGATTACGTCGAGAATCGGCTATAATCGGTCTTCGCTTGCTGCGCCTCTCCCGTTACGCCTGTTTGGTGCTCCTGCTGGGGCTCGCAGCCCTGTCGCCGACCCAGCCAGCCACACCGCCGCGCCCGCATTTTACCGATATCGCCGCCAGGTCCCGCTTCACCTACCGCAGCAATAACAACTTCACGGGCAGGAAGTATTTCCCCCAGCCGATGTGCGGCGGCGTCGGCATCCTGGATTATGACCAGGATGGCAATATGGACATTTTCTTCACCAACGGCGCGAAGTTTCCGGAGATGAAGAAGGCCGATCCGTCCTATTACAATTGCCTGCTGCGCAACCGCGGCGACGGCACTTTCGAGGACGTCACGCGACAGGCGGGTCTGGCCGGCGAGAACCTGAGCTTCAGTTTTGGCGTGGCGGTGGGCGATTACGACAACGACGGCTATCCCGATCTGTTCGTGTGCAACGCCGGGCGCAACACGCTGTATCACAACAATGGCAACGGCACGTTTACCGATGTGACCGAGAGTTCCGGCATCGGAGGCAAGCCACCGAATACCTTGAGCGTGGCGGCTGCGTGGTTCGATTATGACAACGACGGCCTGCTCGACCTGATCGTCTCGAATTACACGATCTGGAGTCCGGAAACCGACATCCGCTGCGCCGCGGAAGACGGCGAGCGCTACTGCAATCCGCGACGCTATGTCAGTGTGCCGCACCGGCTCTATCACAACCTGGGCCACGGTAAGTTCGAGGATGTCACCGAGAAATCCGGGATCGGCAAAGTTCTTGGCAAGGGCATGGGCATCAGCATCGCGGATTTCAACCAGGATGGGTGGCAGGACATTTTCGTGGCCAACGACACGGAGCGGAACTTCCTGTTCCTCAACCAGGGCGACGGCACGTTCAAGGAAGCCGGCTTGCAGTGGGGCGTGGCGTACAACGACGAAGGGTCCACTGTTTCGGCTATGGGCTGTGACGCCAACGATTACGACAACGATGGCTGGGTGGATATCTTCTACAACAACCTGGTGGGCCAGATCTGGGCGCTGTTCCGCAACCAGCAGGGGCGCTCGTTCCGTTACGTTTCGCAACACTCGCGCGTGGCCCAGCTCAGCGAATCCATGTCGGGGTGGAGCAATGGTTTCATCGATTACAACAACGATGGCTGGAAGGATCTCTATTCGGCGAACGGCGACATCGACGACGTGATTGTGAACGCTCGCCAGCACGACACCCTGTTCGAAAACGTGGAGGGCAAGGAGTTCCGCGACGTCTCCCAGGAGATGGGCAAGGATTTTCTCGTCCCAGGATTCCAGCGCGGTTCGGCCTTCGCCGACTTGAACAACGACGGGTTTCAGGACATTGTGGTCACTTCGCTTAACGAGCGGCCGCGCATCCTGATCAACTCGGCGGATAACGGGAATCACTGGCTGACGCTCGACTTGCGCGGGCACGTTAGCAACCGCGACGCCATCGGCGCGAGTGTCAAGGTGACCACGCCGGCGGGCCGCACGCTCTACAATCGGCCCAATGTGAGCGTGGGGTTCATGTCGTCGAGCGACCGGCGTGTACACTTCGGCCTGGGCGCGGAGACGTCCGCTGCGACGGTCGAAATCCGGTGGCCTCGCGGTGCGGTGCAGACGCTGAGGAATGTTACCGGCGGGCGGATTTTGAGGGTGGAAGAACCTCATTGAAGCGCTACTTGCCAGCCGCGCTATAATCTGGCTATCGGGGGTTCGAATGTCTGCTATCGGCCGCAGAGCGCTCTTGAGATTGGCCGCACTGGCTGTCGCGCGGCGGGTGGCATCGGCCCGTCCGGCGCGCGGCGAGAGCCTGCCGCAGAAAGTGGTTCTGGTCACTATCGGCGGCATCCGGCGGCAGGAGAGTTACTCGCCGGACGGTCTCGAGAACATCCCGCACATCGTCGGCGACCTACTGCCTCAGTCGCTGTTCTATACGCATGTCTGGAACGAAGGCGTCACTTCGCATTTCAATACCGTCTCGAGCATCCTGACCGGCGTCTGGCAGCATGTGGACGATTGGGGCCGCGACGCGCCCGCGAATCCCACAATCTTCAGTTACGTGCAGGACCAGTTGGGCGTCAGCCCCGCCGAAACCTGGGTCGTGACCAGCAACAAGGCCATGACCAACAAGATTGGCGTGGGCGCTAACGTGATCCTTTCGAAACAACTGCTGGTGGAAGCGGTGGAGCGCATCGTCATGGGCTACAGCAAGCGCAAGAGCCTGGACCGCGACATGCTGCTGGAAGAACTGACCGCCGTCATGCAGGACGATTACGAGCGCATCGGCTGGAGCGTGCCGTCGTCCTCCGCCATCCTGGATCCCGAAGTCAAGAAGGCCTTTCTGACCGCGCTGGCCGAATTCATTCATGGCCCGGACAGCCCGGTCAGCGGCGATGAGCTGACCTACTTCGTGGCCACGGAGGTGCTGCGCCGGGTGGCTCCCAGCGTGTTGCAGGTGGGGTTCTCGGATGTCGAGGTGGCGCATTCCGGAACGTATTCGCTGCACGTGGGCGGCATCCGGCGCGACGACCTGCTGATCCACCGGCTGTGGCAGTTCCTGCAATCTTTGCCGGAGTACCGCGACCGCACCACCATGGTGGTGATGCCCGAATTCGGGCGCGATCCGGATGGATCGAGCACCAACGGGTTTTTCAATCACCGCAGCAACACCGAAATGTGCCGGCTCACCTGGATGATGGTGCTGGGCAAGGCTGCCGGGCAGCCTGCGCTGATCGAGCGCGAGGTCCGGCAGATCGACGTGGCGCCTTCCCTCGGCGCATTGTTCGGCGTACACTGCGGTGCGTCTACCGGAGCCCGCCTGCGGGAGTTCGCGGTGTAATATGCAGGTCGATAAAGAACTACTGGCGCGGTTGCCGCGGACCTTCGTGCCCGCGCTGAACGAGCAGATGCGCGGTTGGGATCTGTTGTTCCCGGCCGAGCAACGGTCCATTCGCGCCCAGCTCGACTGGCTGGCGCGTCAGCCTGGCGCGGAATTCGACAAGCTCTTCGAGCCCATCAAGCAACTGGAAGCACGCATGGAGCTGCCTCGGTGGGACCTGAACGCGCAGCGGCTGAGCATCGACGACACCAGCATCCTGGTGCGCTCGCCTTATTATCCGCAGTGGCGCGCGGCGGTGGAGAAGGTCTTCGAGCAGATCGATGCCGGGATCCTGAACGGGCGCGCTCAGGCGCTGCCCAACCGGTTGCTGGTGTGTACGCTGCCCGCGGGACTGCCGCTGGGATCCGGCCCGCTCTGGCCGCGCCTGGAGAAGCAGGGACGGTGGATTGGGCTGACTGCGCCGTTTGGCACGATGTTCGAGCCGCTGGTGGAAGCTGTGGCTGCCCGCAAGCCACGCGCGGAGGCCGAGCCTTTGGAGCGCACGTGGGCCTTTGAGTGCGACAGCCGCATGACGCAAATGCCGGCGGCGGCGCACCTTGTGGCGCTTTCATTCGACGCGCTCGGCCCGGTGCGCCGCGAGTTTCTGAAGCGCTTGAACGCGATCCACAAGGACTTGCGCGACATGGATGCCACCTACGACGATTTGCGGCGGCTCGACTTCAAGGCGGGAGCCCCATTGGGCACGCCGCGCATTCGCGAATTCGTCCGGACCCTGTTTTTGAGCGGCAACGGCACGATGCTGTTCGGGAATTCGTTTGTCGAGTGGGGAGCGTCGGAAGCGCTGCGGCGCGTGCAGCCGTCGGCGCTTTTCTGTTGTTTCGGCATCCGCTCGAAACTGAAGCCGTTCAGCAGCGTGGTGCTGTTTGAGGATCAGAACCGCGCGAATCCGACGCCGGACCAGCCCGACCCCGCGGGATCCCTGATGGACATCCGCCCGCTGGCGGAATACGTTTATCTGAAAGCCAGCCGCCAGCCTGCGCGCACCGCCGCGATCTTCGCTGCGCCTGAGTTGGACCGTGTACTGGTCCTGGCGCCGCCGGAGTTCGTGCCGCAGGGCAGCCGGCTGGCCGGTGCGGATCTTTGCGCCGCGGCGGTCGAATGGCTGGCGTAGGTTTCTTGAGTTATTGAGGCTCGCATAATACAGTGACAGCAACTTAGCCCTTGTGGGGCGGGCAATTTTGCCCGCAGCCGGCTTTCAGCCGGCCCGAGCCGCCTAAAAAGGCGGCTGCGGCCAAGATTGGCCGCCCACATCACCCCGATGCAGAGGGGCGCATTTCTCGCAAAACCGTCACCGTATTACGCGAGACTCAATAGTTCCGGAGCGGAACCTGGAGGTCCCGCGCAGGACTGGAGTCCCGCCCCACGAGGCTGGATGTTACGGTTTCGCCGGCATGGCTTCGCCCTGTTTCAGCCTACCGGAACGCCGGGGCGCGGACTCCTCCGCATCGATGAGCTGCGTCTGGATGGCGTATTCCTTCTTAGCATCATCGGGCTGGCCCAGGCGGTCATATACGCGGCCCAGGCGGAAGTGCGCTTCCGCGCTTTTCGGGTTTAGTTCGATGGCCCGCCGCAATTCCGGTGCAGCGTCCTCCAGGCCGTCCTTCTGCTCCAGCGCTTTGGCCAGTTCCAAGTGCGATTCCCAGTAATCAGCCTTCAGCGAAATCGACTTGCGCAGCAGCGCCTCGGCCTTTTCATCGTCGTCGCCGCTCATCAGCAAGGCCTTGCCGTAGAGATAATTGCTCCGGTAATTGTCCGGGTCGTGGCCGGCAAGCGCCTTGTACGCCGCCAGGATCTGAGGCAAGCGGCTGGGCGTATGATCCATGGTGCGCGCGATGAAAATGTAGGGCTGCTCCACTGTCGGATCGATCGCTATAGCGCTCAGAAATGTGTCGAGGGCTTCCGCGTAACGTTCCAAGGCATAGTAAGCGATGCCCAGAATCAACTCCAACTGCGCGCTGCGGGCGAAGATTTTCTTGCCCGCCTCGACCACCCGCACAGTCTCGGGCGCTTTGCCGGCCATGAGGTAGTCGCGCGCAGCACGGAAATAATAGTCCTCTTCGTAGCGGTTCAGGCGGATGGCGTGTTCCAGTTGTTCGGCCGCTTGACTGGGCCGCTGCGCGACCTCGTAAGCGGTCGCTAGCAGGGCCCGCAGATCCGCGCGGTCCTCGATTTGGAGCGCCCGGTTCACTAAATCGATGGCGGGTTCGGGCGTGCGAGCTTTCAGGTATAGCTCCGCCGCGCGCGCGGCTGCCCCGGCGTCCTGGGGTGCAAGTCGCGCGAGGCGCGCGGAGAACTCCGCCGCTTGCTCGTAGTGGCCGATCTCGGAATAGTAGAACGCCAGCCCCTTCAGCGCCGTCGGATCGTTGCCCGCCAGCGACGCGGCCTTCCCGATGGCCGACTCTGCCGCAGCGGCCTTATCGAGTTTGTGATAGGTGTGGGCCAGCGCCAGCCAAACGTGGGGATTGTCCGGCTTCAGCTTGGAGGCTGCTTCCAGTTGCGCCTGCGCAGCCGCAAGCTGGTTCTGCTGGAGCGCGGCCAGCCCCGACCGAAACAGGGTTTCGAAGGAAGATTGGCCAGCCCACAACAGCAGCAGGAATAAAGGCAGCATGAGGCGTTGCTGAAAGCTGATAGCTGAAAGCTGAAAGCTCCTTCCTAGTGAGAGCTTAGCACCCCCGAAAAAGTCCTGGCTGGGTCCGCCTGGCAGGTGGTCTGCCGGATCACCAGGTGCGTCTCCATGGTGCAATCGGGCTTGGCGGCTCCCTCCGGCGCGGCGCCGAGGTCCGCCAGCAGGGCCCGGAAGGCTTTGTCGGCCATCTCGCTTTGCGATAGCCGCACGGTAGTCAGGGGAGGCTCCGTAAACTGAGCCAGCCAGATATCGTCGAATCCCACAACCGAAATGTCGCGCGGCACCTCGAGGCCCGCGCGGCGGAGGGCGCTCAGCATGCCGATCGCCGTGAGATCGTTGGACCCCAGCACGGCCGTGGGAGCTTTGGTTTGCTCCAGCATGCGGGTCATGGCTGCGATGCCGCCGTCGACTTTGTGGTTGCCCTCTTGTACCAGGGCCTCGTCCTCCCGGATGCCGTAACGTTCCAATGCCTGCAAAAATGCCGACCGCCGGACCTGCGCCGATTTCAATCCCAGTGGACCGCTGACGAACCCGATGCGCCGATGGCCCAAGGCGACCAGGTGCCCCACGGCCTCGTTCACACCCATGGTGTAGTCCACGAGCAGGTTGCTGATGTGTTCGCCCGAGGGCCCCGTGTCCAGGAACACCATGGGCACCTTGCCGTGCGCCAGTTGCGCGATCAAATGGTCGTTCATCTCCGAGGTCATGATGGCAACACCGTCGACCTTGCGTTCCAGCATACGCCTGACGCAGGCAGCCATACGGGCCGAATCGTAATTGGTGGAACTCACCAGGATGTCGTAGCCATGCTGCGCGGCAACTTCCTCGAAACTTTTCACTAACTCGGGAAAGAAGGGATTGGTGATGTCCGATACAATCAGGCCAATAATCCTGCTGCGCCCCGAGACCAGGGAGCGCGCCTGCGTGTTGGGATAGTACTCCAACTCCTTGATGGCCTTCCAGACCCGCTGGGCGGTTTCCGCTTCGACCAGAGACGGGCTGTTAATGGTTCTGGATACGGTGGACGTAGACACGCGCGCGCGCCGGGCTACCTCGTGGATGGTGCGCCGGAGCGGGCGCCGATTCGAAGGCCGCGTAACAGGTCTCACGGCTCGTTTATACCTCCGCTGTGGCCCACAATCAAGGGCGAAATGAGGGTTTAGTAGAAAAATATTAAAAACCCTTGACACCGGGCTCGGACTCGCATAAAATCGACTGCAAACGTTGTCATTTGCGCCGGCTTTGCGCGACTCCGAACGGGAGCCACACGGAGCCGTTGGGGTTGTTTACACTTTTATGCAGTTTCGTGGTTTTATGCGGGCCTATTTGCTTCTATTTAGGTAACCAGGGAGGAAAACTATGCGCCGTGTTGCGGGCATTCGAGCAGTGCTTTTGGGGCTGCTCCTTGTAATTGCCGTTTTTGCTCAAAGAGATCTTGGAACGATTGCGGGCACCGTCACCGACCCGACGGGCGCCGCTATACCAAACGCTAAAATCACCATTACCGAAGTTGCGACCAATGAAAGCTACACGCTGACATCTAACTCATCCGGCGAGTACGTGCGTCCGGCGCTGAAGCCGGGCACTTACACGGTTGCGGCGGAAGCTCAGGGATTTCGCCGTGTGGCGCAGGAAAACGTGCTGGTCACCGCCGGCGACCGCATCGGCGTCCCGCTGACGCTGCCGGTCGGTAATCTTAGCGAGTCGATTGAAGTCTCGGCCAATGCGCCGCTGTTGCAGACCGAGAATACTTCTCAGGGCGCCGATCTGAACGCCTCGGAAGTGAACCAACTGCCGATGGGCGGCCAGCGCGTGTTCGCCTATCTGGCGCGGCTGTCGCCCGGAGTCCTGGTGGCTGAACCAGGCGCGCGCGACGCGCAGAACGGCGGGTTTTCCGCCAACGGCGTACGATCCACCGGGGAGAACAACTTCCTGCTGAACGGCGTCGATAACAACGTCAACGACATCGACTTCATCAATCAGACTTCGTACGTGATCGGACCGTCGCTGGACGCCATCGGCGAAATGCGCATCCTGACCAACGGCTACAACGCCGAGTACGGCCGGGCCGCGGGCGGCGTGATCGACGTGTCTCTCAAATCGGGCACCAATGAACTGCACGGCTCGCTTTTCGAGTACCTGCAGAACACCGACCTGAATGCCAACCGTTGGGAGAACAATCTTGCCGACGTGGGGCGCCCCCCGCTTAAGCAGAACCAGTTCGGTGTTACCGCCGGAGGACCGATCATCAAGAACAAGCTGTTCATATTCGGCGATTATCAAGGCACCAAAATCGGTACTGCCGGCGGCGTGGTACAGAACCTGGGGTACGGCGAGTTCTTGACCATTCCCACGCCAGCCATGGTGAAGGGCGACTTCTCCGGGCTGTTGGGCGGGGCTATCGGCACCGATCCGATTAGCGGTAACCCCATCCTGCAGAACGAGCTTTTCGACCCGACCACCACGACGTGCAACGCCGCGGGCGCATGCACGCGCAATCCCTATCCCAATAACCAGATCCCGACGACTGCCATGGACCCGTCGGCCGCCAAGATTGCGGCTCTTTATCCGGCCCCGAACCAGCCTGTCGTGAACGGAAACTATCCCCAGAACGACTACTATGCGCTCACCGCGGGGGCCTTCCGAACGGATCAGGGAGACGGACGGGTAGACTACAGGATCGACGACAAGGACAGCCTCTTCGGCAGTATCAGTTGGTCCGATACCAATAAATCCAACGTGCCGCCATTTCCGGGCGCGCTGGATGGCGCCAATTTCTACGGCGCCAGCGAAGAGGACCTCGGCCGTAATGCGCAGATAGGCTATACCCGTATCTGGTCTCCGACGTTCATTTCGGAAACGCGCATTGCTTACAGCCGCCTGGTGACCGCGCGCACGCAGCCCAACGCCGACACCGACGAATTCAAGGCATACGGTCTCGGCGGTCTGGATCCCACCACCACGCTGAACGGCGGCCTGCCGCAGTTCGGCATGGGGAACTACAGCCAGATTGGCGCTAACGACTGGCTGCCGACGAAAGAATACAGCAACGTCTATGACTTTATCCAGAACGTAGCTATTACCAAGGGAAGTCACGCGTTCAAGTTTGGCGCTGAAGTGAAGCCCATTGGATTCCCCTTCTTCCAGGTGCCTTATCCGCACGGCGAAATGAACTTTTCCCGAAACGAAACCGCGTTTCCGTCGACCGCGACAGACAGCGGCGGCAGAAACGGCACGCTAGCTGGTGACACGGGCGACGACTTTGCCTCCTTCTTGATCGGCGCGATCGATAACGGGCAAATCTCGACCACCAACTTCGTCTCCTCGAAGCGGCAGTCGTACGACTTCTATGCCCAGGACGACTGGAAGGTGACACGGAAGCTAACCATTAACTATGGCCTGCGCTACGAACTGTGGTCGCCGATCGGCGAGTCGTTCGGACGCCAGTCCAATTTCGACTACAACACACTGACCCTGCAGATTCCGAACGGGCCAAGTTCCAACGCGCCCCTGCCTCCGAACTTCAACACGCCGTACACGCTGGGCGGGGTCACCTTCCCGGCCGATTTCCCGAACGTCACCGTGTGCCGCGGCTGTGTTTCCAAGTACCTCATCCCGTGGGATAAACACGATTTTGGCCCGCGCCTGGGCTTCGCCTATAACATGCGGCCCAAGACCGTGATCCGCGCCGCCTATGGCATCTTCTATGGCGGCGAGGAACAGCAGGGCGGCAACCCCAATCGCGGCGAGTCGGCGCCTTTCAACGAGTCGCCGCAACTGAACCGGCCGGCGGGCGTCGGCAATTTCCAGCCCGATCCGTACTTTGCCAACGGACTTCCCACCGGCGGAATTGCCTACGGGTATCCCCAAACTGTGTTCACCACCTATCCCGTCAGTTCGCTGCAGTTCCGCGAAGTGTCGCAAGACTTCCGCAACCCCATGGTGCAGAAGTGGAACATTGCGGTGCAGCAGGAACTGGGGCATCAGATGGCCCTCGAAATCGGCTATCAGGGCAACCACTCGTCGCACCAGCTTTTGCAGCCAGACGATAACCCTTGCCCCAACTACCCGACCTTGAATTCCAGCATCACCTGTCAAGACCTCCGCGCGTATCCCGATATCGGCTTCATTTCGGGAACGGCTTCGTTCGGCTACGGCAACTATAAAGCTCTTACCGCGAAGCTGGAGAAACACTTGTCGAGTGGGCTGCAGTTCATCAGTTCTTACACGTTGGGCCATGCCATGGCCACCAGCGGCACCACGCTCAGCGGTTCGAATAATTTCCAGACTATCAGCAACATCAACTTAAGCCTGAATTATTCCAACGCGGCGTGGGACATCCGCAACAACTTCACCACTGGCTTTACCTACGATCTCCCCTTCGGCCGGGGCAAGCAGTTTGGCGGCAGCCTGAACAGAGCCGTGGATACCGCGCTCGGCAATTGGCAGATCAACGGCATTCTCACGCTGCACAGCGGCCAGCCGTACACGGTCAGCGCGGGCGGCTGCCAGGGTGTATGGGCCGGCTGCTTCCCCAATTATTCCGGCGATCCCAACGCCGCGCCTTCCGGGGGCCGCACGCCCTCGGAATGGTTCAACACCGCAACCTTCAGCGCCCCAACTTCGCTCACTGAGGGCACTATCGGCGACAACAAGAACTACGGGCCTCCGCTCCACAATCTGGACTTCTCCGTATTCAAGGACTTCCCGTTTACGGAGCGCTTCCGGTTGCAGTTCCGGATGGAGGTTTTCAATCTCACCAACACGCCGCAGTTCAGTTTCCCGGACAGCGGCTATGGCGACTCTGACTTCGGCAGGATCACCAGCACCTTGCCTGGGACGGAACGGCACATTCAATTCTCGCTGAAGTTCCTGTTCTAGCCACACCGCTTACTGACGTGCGCGGCTCAGTAGACTCCGTACCGAGCCGCGACCGTCAGGGAGCGGTTTCGAATCAGGGCCCGGCCGATCCTTCGGCCGGGCCTTTTCGTTGTTATCGGGTATGATGAGATTTGTTGAAGCGTCGTGAGTTCCTGGCCGCGCTCGCAGCGTCCGGTTTTTGGGCTTCGAGGGGACACGCCAGCGCGCCATTCCCAGTGAAGTTCCGGCAACCGCCGCCCTACGCCTCGGCGCTGGCTTTTGTCGAGCCGGGGCTGGATGAGTTTCCCGGTGAGAAGACGGCCATTGAGATCGAAGCGCGCCTGCGCGAGGGCGTGCTCAGCGGCCATCCGGCCTTGGCCCCCGGTTGCCGCGGCATTTCTCCGGCCGTGCGCGAATATCGCCCAGTCGCGCCCGGCGTGGCCCAAGCGGTCTTTGGCGACGGTACAGACGTCGCATCCGGATGGCAGAAGTGGTGGGCATCGCTCGGCGATATCGACAGAGCGCGTTTCTATTCCCTGCCTGGCGAGGTCGTGCGCTACGAGATCCGCGGGCGCAATGCGGGGCGCCTCGAGTATCGCGTAGGCTACTGGAAGCTGGCATGGGAGAACGGCGCGGTCACACGCCTGGAACCGGTCGAAGAAATCCTGACCTATGCGGACAAGCCGTGGTTCCGGGATGTTACTGGCTCAGTCTTCGCCGGCGAACCTTCCTTTGCGGAGCAACTCGCGCGCGGCATCCCCTATTGGCGGTCGCGTCTCGATCCGGCCTGCGGCATCGATCTCTACGGCGAACTTGGCATCGCGGTGGCGGACATCGACGGCGACGGCTGGGATGAGATCTATCTCCTGCAGCCGGGCGGACTGGCCAACCGGTTGTATAAGAACGATGGACACGGCGGGCTGCGCGATATCTCCCGGCAAGCCGGTCTGGATATCCTCGACAACACCCCCAGCGCGCTTTTTGCCGATCTGCGCAACTCCGGCCATCAGGACCTGGTGCTGGTGCGCAACACCCAGCCGGAGTTGTTCCTGAACGACGGCACGGGCCGGTTCACACACGTTCCCAATGGCTTTCGTTTTGCGACGCCGCCGCAAGGCGCATTCACCAGCGTGGCCGCGGCCGATTATGATCGCGACGGCCGGCTGGATCTCTACCTTTGCTGCTATATCTTTTTTCAGACCGAGGCGCAATACCGCTATCCGGTGCCTTACCACGACGCGCGGAACGGTCCGCCCAACTTCCTGTTTCACAACCGGCTGGACCACGACCCGCCCTATTTCGAAGACGTCACGGCCGTGAGCGGCATGGACCACAACAACAACCGCTTCAGCTTCGCCGCGACTTGGTGCGATTACAACGGAGACGGCTGGCCGGATCTGTACGTCACCAACGATTTCGGCCGCAAGAACCTGTACCGCAACGACCGCGGCCATTTCCGCGATGTGGCCGAGGAGGCCGGCGTGGTGGACCTTGGCCCGGGGATGAGCGCGGCGTGGCTGGATTACGATGGCGACGGCCGGCCCGATCTGCTGGTCTCCAACATGTGGAGCGCGAGCGGCCAGCGCATCGTGAACGACCCCGCGTTCGGTCCCGCCAAGAAAGATCCAGCGCTGAGGGAAGCCTACCGCAGCCACGTAAAAGGGAATTCGCTCTATCGCAACAACGGCGACGGGACGTTCACCTACACGGGCGATTCGCAGGGCATCGAGATCTGCCCGTGGTCATGGTCCTGCGACGGTTTCGATTTCGACAACGACGGCAGTCCCGAGATCTACATCGCCTGCGGCATGCTGAACAACGGCGGCGCGACCGATCTGATGAGTTACTTTTACCGCCAGGTGGTGGCCAAGTCTCCGGTGAGCGACAAGCCTGCGCCGGAATACGAGAATGGGTGGAACGCCATCAACCAGCTCATCCGCCAGGACTATAGCTGGGCGGCTCCCGAGCCGAATCTGTTCTTCGCGCGGCGCGCCGGGCGCTATTACAATTTCGCCGGCGTGAGCGGACTCGACCGGGCCGAAGACAGCCGCGCGTTCGCATTTACCGATATCGACGGCGACGGCAACCTCGATATTGTGCTGAAGAGCCGCCTCGGGCCGCAGGTTCGCATCTTCCAGAACGATTGCGGCGCGGGCCGCAACACGATCGTGCTGTCGCTGCGGGGAACGGAGTCGAATCGGGACGCCATCGGCGCGCGCGTGGAAGTGGATGGGCAGGCGAAATGGCTGGCGGCCGGCTCGGCATATCTTTCGCAGCACACCAAGCGGCTGCACTTCGGGCTGGGCGCCCGCGAGCGCGCGGAGAAGGTTCGCATCGCTTGGCCGTCGGGAAAGGTGCAGCAGTTGCCGCCTCTCGCCGCGGGCTTCCTCTATGAAGTGACCGAGGGCAGCGCGGAGGTGCGGCGGAAGCCTCTCGTGCCGCGAAAGGAATGGCCGGCGGATGTTGAGTTCGCGACCGACAACCGCGCCCGCCTGCAGACCACTTGGTTCTGGGAGCCCGTGCCGCTACCGGAGAAGCGCCTCGGGCCGGCGCTGCTGGTGCTGCATGCGGGCGAGCCACTGCCTCAGTATGGAGCGCCTACCCAGGTTTTGGATCTGCGCAGCGCTCCATCCGAACTGGTGGCGGCCTACGCGATTTTCCGGCGCTATCTGTTCGACCATCGCGTGGACCTGGAAACGCCGCTGTGGATGCTGATCGATTCGGCTGGCCGGGTGCGCAAGATCTATGCCTCGGCGCCGGCTGCGGCCGCCCTGGAGGCCGACCTGCGGACGGTCGACGGGCCGCTGCCGGATGCGCGCTCGATGCCATTCGACGGCGTGTATTACGGTCGGCCAACGCGGGACTACTTCAAGATCGGCGGCGCTATGTGGATGGCCGGTTACGGTGAGCAGGCGCTACCGTATCTGGAAGAGGCATTAAGCCGGTCTCCGGACAATACCAGGATTCTGGTGGCTATCGGCCGCATCCAGCTTGAGGCGAACCGATTGGGGCCGGCACGGGAGGCGCTGGAGCGGGCTACGCGGCTGGACCCAAGATTGGCGGAGGCCTGGAACGATTTGGGCGGCGTGGAATCCGCGGCGGGGAATTCGCAGACAGCCATGCGGATGTACGAGCGGGCGCTGGCGATCAACCCCGACCTGCCCTACGCGCTGGTGAATGCCGGCCAGGAGCAGGAAAAGCTGGGCAACCCCGCGGAAGCCGAGAAGCTGTACCGGCATGCGCTGGCCGTCGATCCGCGCACCGGCGACGCCGCCAACAAACTGGGGCTGCTGCTGGCCAAGGCAGGCCGCACCGATGAAGCGTGCCGGTTATTCGAACAAGCAATCACCGTGCAGCGCGACGACGCCTCGGCCATCAATAACCTGGGCGTGCTGTACGCGAATCTGGGCCAGGCCAACGACGCCATTGCCGCATTTCAGTACGGCATCCAGGTAGCGCCGGACGTAGATATACTGTACTTGAACCTGTCGCGGGCGTGGGTGCGGCTGGGGGAGCGCGACAAGGCGCGCGAAGTGATGCGCGCGTTGCTGGCTCGCAAGCCCGGCTATGCTCTGGCCGAGAAGGCGCTGCGGGAGTTGGAGGAACGATGATTATCCCGATCTGTTTCATGCTGGCTGCGAGCGGCGGCAATCTCGACCGGCTGACGCAAGAGGTTGCGGTTTCCGGGCAGGCCGTCGAACTGGCCATGCCGCCGTCGGAGCGCGTGGCCCCGCCGGCCGAGATCGCGCCTGGACCGCCTCCGCTGCTATCGTTCCGTTATTACGAAGGACAACAGCGGCATCGTTTTTCCAATGCGGAGTTAATGCTCGATGATGCCGGACATTAGCAGCCTTTCTTGTGGGGCAGGCCCTCGGCCTGCGGCGGCCTCTCAGGCCGCCTCTGGAGCGGGGCTGAGAGCCCCGCGCAGGCTAAGAGCCTGCCCCACAATGGTGCTGTTGGTGGCTGGCGCCCTACTAGGAGCTGAGTCGGCCACCGAGCAGGGCGTGATCGCGTTTCAACAGGGCCATTACGTTCAGGCGAGCCGCTTGCTCGCGGATGCCTTGCGCAGCAACCCGCATGACGAACATGCGCGGACCTTCCTGGCGCTGACGCGCGCGGCCACCGGCCATTGCCCCGAAGCTGTCCCGGATCTTACCGACCGTTTTCAGAAGTCGGAGAATCGCGACTTGGCGCGCCTCGCCGGGCTGGCCCTGGCACAGTGTCTCGGCGCTCAGGGCGACACGGCCAAAGCGGTGGCGATTGCCGATCAACTCGAAGCCAAGTATCCCGACGACGCCGACGTGCTCTATCAGGCTGCCCGCGTTCACATGCGCGCCTTCAACGACGCGACGCGGCGGATGTTCGAGAAGACGCCGGCCTCGTACCGGGTGAACCAGCTCTCCGGTGAGATCTTCGAAACGCAGAATAAGTTCACCGAAGCCGCCGCCGAGTATCGTAAGGCGATCGAGAAGAACCCGCGGGCGCTCAACCTGCATTTCCGTCTGGGCCGCGCGCTTTTGCTCGAGTCGCACAGCCCGGAAGCCATGGCCAAGGCGCAAAAGGAATTCGAGGCCGAACTGGCGCTGAACGCCGAGGACGCCGCGGCCGAGTTCCAGATCGGGCAGATCCTGGACGCCGGCGGACGGCGCGATGAAGCTCTCGGGCGTTTCCAGAAGGCGCTGGAGCTGAGTCCGGATTTTGCCGAAGCGGCCCTGGCCGTCGGCCGCATTCGCGTGCAGGCTAAGCAGTATGCCGAGGCGATCCCGCTGCTGGAACGAGTGGTCGCGCTTCAGCCGCGCAATGAAACCGCGCACTACAGTCTGATGCTGGCCTATCGCAATTCCGGCCAGATGGACAAGGCGCGGCTGGAGCAGCAGGAACTGCAGAAGCTGCAGCATCCGCCCGAGGGCGAGTTTACCGATTTCCTGAAACGGCTCGGCGAGAAGGCGCCCGATAAGTGAGAATGCTCGCGGCCGTTTGCGCGGCGGCCCTTTTCGCGGCCACCCAGCCGGGACCCGACTTCCGCGATATCGGCAAGCAAGCCGGCCTCACCGCGTCCTTCCCCAACGGCGGCGACAAGAGCAAGGCGTACATCATCGAGACCACGGGCAGCGGGGTCGCCTTCATCGATTACGACAACGATGGCTATTTGGACATCTTCGTCCTTTCCGGCGACGGCGGAACCAACCGCATGTACCACAACGACCACAATGGCCACTTCACCGACGTCACTGCTGAACTCGGCCTGACCTCATCCGGCTGGGCCGAGGGCGTCTGCGCGGGCGACTATGACAACGACGGCTACACCGACTTATTCGTCACTTACTGGGGTCAGAACCGTCTCTACCGCAACGTGGGCGGCAAACGGTTCGAGGATGTCACGGCCAAGGCTCATCTGACTCAGGACCGCGTTCGCTACAATACGGGCTGCGCGTTCCTGGACTACGACGGCGACGGGCACCTGGACCTGTTCGTCGCGAACTACCTGAAGTTCGACTTCGCCACCACGCCCAAGGCGGGCTCCAATCCTTACTGCTTCTACCGCGGCATGGCGGTCAACTGCGGACCCCGCGGGCTTCCGTTCGACACCAACCTGCTGTACCGCAACAAGGGCGATGGCACCTTCGAAGACGTCTCGGAGCGGTCCGGGATCGCGAAGGCCGACGGACACTACTCGCTCGCCGTCCTGGCGCAAGACGTCAACGGCGACGGACGGCCGGACATCTATGTGGTGGGGGATCAGACGGCCGCGACGCTCTTCATCAACCAGGGCGACGGCACCTTCTCGGAAGAGGCCGTCATGCGTGGCGTGGCGTTCGACGAGAATGGCCGCGAGCTGTCGGGCATGGGGCTCACCTCGGCGGATTATAACGGGGACGGGCGGCTCGGCATTTTCCGTTCGGACTTTTCTGACGAGCGCTCCCTGCTCTATCGCAACGATGGCACAGGGCAGTTCGACGACGTGACTATGGCGGCCGGGCTGGGCCACAACACGCGGTTCGTGAATTGGGGCTGCGCCTTCCTGGATTTCGAGAACAGCGGCTGGAAGGGCCTGGTGTTGGTGACCGGTCACGTATACCCGGAAGTCGACCGCCAGAATATCGACATTCACTTTCGCGACCGCGCCATCCTCTATCGCAACACCGGCAAGGGCACCTTCGAGGACATATCGGAGCAGGCCGGCCCCGCGATCCTGGCGCGGCACTCGGCGCGCGGTCTCGCGATCGGCGATATCGACAACGACGGCACGCTCGAAATCCTGGCCAACAACCAGAACGAGCCGCCGTCGCTGTGGAAGCAGAGCCGGCCGGCAGCGGGTCACTGGCTGTTGCTCAAGCTGATCGGTACGCGCTCGAACCGCAGTGCGATCGGGGCGCGCGTGGCGTTGTCGACCGGGGGCCACACCCAGGTTGACGAAGTGCGAAGCGGCGGCAGCTACCTGTCACAGAGCGATCTGCGGCTGCATTTTGGCATGGGCAGCGCGGCGCGCGCCGATTCGATCGCCGTGCGCTGGCCCTCCGGCCAGAAGACGGTTTTGAAGGATGTCGCGGTCGACCGCGTGGTCACGATTACTGAGCAGCCTTGATGGCCGCATGCCGCGCCGGTTGGGAGCCTGTCCTCATGGCCCTGCGGGCCACCAAAAGTGATGAAAACCAGGCGGAGGGCGGGCAATTCTGCCCGCAGCCGGCTTTCAGCCGGCTCTGGCCGCCTAAAGGGCGGCTGCGGCCGAGATTGGCCGCCCTCCAGCGTGTTTTCGACGGTGCCCCACGAAGATAATAGACTTATGAGCTTAAATCGACGCGACTTCATCGTGGCGCCGGCCGCCACCATGGCCGCTTCCTTATTTGCCGCCGAGCCGGCGGTGCCCTGGCAACGGAAAATCCACCGGGTCGGCCAGACCAATATGACCGAGCACGATCCCGCGGTGCTCGACATCGAGCAATGGGCGGATTACTGGGCCAGCCTGAAAGTCGACGCCGTGCTTATCAGCGTCACCGGCATTCTTGCGTTTTACCAAACGAAGGTGCCGTACCATCGCAAGGGCAAGTTCCTCGGCGACCGTGATTTCTTCGGCGAGTGTTGCGCGGCCGCCAAGAAGCGCGGCCTGCACGCGATCGCACGCATGAGTCCGGACCTCAATTGGGAAGACGCAGTGGAGGCCCATCCGGAGTGGTTCCAACGCGACGCGCAAGGCAATGCCGTGCATCACACCGAAGACCCCAGGCTATTCCGTACTTGCATGTTCACCACCTACATGACCGATTACGTGCCCGCCATCATGCGGGAGATCAACTCGCTCTATGATGTGGACGGCCTGTACACCAACGCGTGGCCGCCTCTGGGCACGCTGCCGGTTTGCTATTGCCAACAATGCAAGCGCCTGCCGCCGCCGGGGACCATCGATTATTGGGACAAATTCAACGAGCGCACCATGTATCTGTGGAAGCTGTACGATTCCATCGCCAAAGAGAAGAAGCCGTCGAATTTCTATTTCGGCAATCTCGGCGGCGGCATCCGCAGTGCGGCCAGCCTGGTGAAGCTCGGCGAGGTCTGCGAGTGGTTCCAGTGCGACAACCAGGGACGCGGCGGAGACGATACGCCGATCTGGGGATGCGCGCTGCAAGGCCGCGTGTGCCACGCCGTCCAAAAGGGCAAGATGGCGACTAACGTGACGGGAGCGTGGTCCACCGGCACGCCCCGCTGGCGCAACGTGTACAAGTCGCGGCAAGAAGAGCAGATGTGGTTTAACGAGACGCTCGCCTCGGGGATGGCGCCCTATCATCACATCATCGGCGGCGAGCACGGGATGGGCGAGGACCGCCGCTGGCTGCAGCCGGCGCGGGAGTATTTCAATTGGATGGCCCGGCACGATGCCCACTTCGCCAACAAGCGCTCGATCGCGAATCTGGGCGTGGTGATGGGCCAGCGCACCCACTTATTCTACAAGCCGCCGCGCGGAGCGCTGATGCGCGAGTATATGGACGGGATGTATTACGCCCTGCTGGAAGGCCGCTTCCTGTTCGATTTCGTGCATGAGGACAAGCTTGCGCCTGAGGACTTAGCCCCATACTCCGCGCTGGTGCTGCCAAACACGGCGCTGCTCAGCGACGAGCAGTGCCGGCAGTTGCGCGCCTACGTAGACGCCGGAGGATCGCTGCTGGCCACGTTCGAGACCGGCATGTACACCGAGCGCAACGAGCGGCGGTCCGACTTCGGCCTGGCGGAGGTGTTCGGGATTCGCAAGGCCGGGGAGATCGTTGGCACGACCGGTAACGCGTACCTGGCCCGCATCGAGAAGCAGCATGCCATTCTCGACGGCTTTTCAGATACGAGTTGGATCCCCGGCGCGGAGAACCGGATACCTGTGGCGCCCGTGGAGGACCCCATCCTGACCGTGGTGCCCGGCTTCGTGGCTTACCCTCCGGAACTGTCGTATCCGCTGCAGGCGCGGACCAACGAACCGGCCGTAGTGGTAAGGCAGAAAGGCAAGAGCCGTCTGATCTATTTCCCGGGCGATATCGAGCGCACCATGTGGCGATCCGGCCATACCGATCTGGCGCGGCTGCTCCGGAATTCGATCCGCTGGGTGGCGGGAGCGAATTCGCCAGTGACGATCCAGGGCGATGGTGTGATCGAGTCCTTCGCATGGGAGACGCAGGCGGGCTTTGCCGTACACATCCTCAATTACACCAACCCCGCCATGCACCGCGGATGGATTCGGAATTTCTATCCCATCGGTGAGCAGAAGGTGAGGATGTCACTCCCGCAGGGCCGGCGAGTGACTCGGGTGGAACTGCTGCGGGCCGAAAAGGACATCCCGTTTACCGGAGGCGCCGGCACAATCGAGTTCACGATTCCCAGGGTCTTAGACTACGAAGTCGCGGCGCTCTATTCGGCGTGAAAATGCCCCTGCTGGCCAGCTCCCCGACTTCTCGCCCATTTGGTTTCCGTGGGCGGCGTTTCACGGGAGAGATAGCTTCGAACGGAAATCAGGTGGCATTCGGACAGCTATGCGGCCACAGTTTTCCGCTTGCGTTTGCCGCTCGAATCCGGCTTGCCATCGGAAACAGTTTCCGTACATGGTGGCGACTGGCGGTAACTGTCGAGCGCCGTCATCGCCGGAATTTCGAGTTTCTTGCCGATGGCTCGCCAGGACAATCCATCCACGTCCCGAAGCCTGACAACCTCATCACGCCTGAAGATGCGCCGTGGACGCCCGACAACTTTACCGGCAGCCTGGGCGGCTCTGATGCCTGACAACGTGCGTTCACGGATCATCGAACGCTCGAATTCGGCAACCGCAGATAAGATGTGCAACAGAAGCGCAGCAGTCGGATTCGATTGGTCCGTGTCAAGACCCTGCGTCGTGGCAACGAAGCGCACGCCGTAGCTCGTCAGTGTCGCCAACTGCTGACTGAGGTTGAGAACTGAGCGGCCAAAGCGGTCCAGCTTCCACACCGCCACGCAGTCGAACTTCCGTTTGGCGGCGTCGGCCATCAGGCGATCTAACGATGGACGGCTTGCCTTGGCACCGCTGAACAGAGTATCGATGTACTCGCCGCCGTTCTTCCAGCCACGGGCAGAAATGTACTGCCGAAGCTCCCGCAACTGCAAATCACAGTGTTGGTCGGTCGTCGAAACTCGGCAGTACAAGGAGCAGCGCATGTTCTTATCGTATAGGGTTGCCGTACGCAATGTCAAGGACTTTCTGGAGCTACCGATTGTTAACATTTTAAGCATCTAAGTGGAGCTATTCGGATCTGAATATTGTTAAAATCAGTAAATGCCTACGAAGAGACCTCCCAGAAAGCACACCGTAAAGGCTTCTGTGTCCAACATCGATCTGACGAAGGCTGGCACCTCGATTTCGCTAGAAGTGTTCTTCGACAAGGAGAGAATTGGAACCGTCGAACTCGGCAGGGGCTCATTCCTTTGGTACGGCAAAAACAAACAGAAGCCAACTCAGATTTCGTGGTCCAAATTCTCTGATTGGATGGACACTGTGTAGCGTGCGCCGGGGGCAAGTTCACATGAAACGTGATTGTTAAAATGGACGCCTACAGAGGGTCTGAGTAAAGTGGCGGAATTGAAGAAAGATTGGAGTGCGAAAAAGGTTGCGGCTGCGAAACGGCAGGCGACAAAGCAAAAGTCTATCGTCAAGAAAGCCGCCGTGCGGAAGACAGCACCGAAGAAGCGCTTGGGAAGGCGGCGACGATCAGGCATGCTACCCGAAATGGACGATTATCTGGTGGAACGAGCGGACGGCACGATAGTGCCCGTATCCGAATTGACATCCGCCGAACTGGCGGACAATGGCGATGATGATCCCGAGAACCATCAGGACGAACCGGCGACAGCAGCGATGATTCAGTTTCTTGGGTTCAACCCCGACGATCCTGAAGAGTGCAAGGATTGAGATATGCTGGATCTTTATCGAACTGTCCGATGCAGAACCGGCGGATAATGGTGATGATGATCCCGAAAATATGGACGAAGCAACTGCCGATTCTTGAGTCCACAAACTAGAAGTTCGGTTTGAGTCACCGATGCTTTCGTGAGGACCGCTTTTCCGGCAGCGTGGCAAGCAATGCGATTAACTGATTCCAGTCGCCACGGTGGACGTTGACGGATTTATGATCCGGCCACCACTCGACTGAGCCTTGCCCGAATATCACAGTTCCCCCGGTGGAATCGGGAGTATCCACCTCAACCCGCAAGTCATTCTTGGTGGTTCGTTTGGTTAGCTCCACAGAGGTGGGCAGGTGGGCGATAACTTTGAATCTCTTGGACATGGTGCCATAGTATCATGCTGGCATTTAGTCATTGGACAATCAAACACCGGGGCCGCTACAAGTCGCTGTCGGTCGCCGGGATGCCCGAGGTCCACCGTGAGCGTGCGGAGCGAACTGAGAGGCGCTGGGCGTGATGGCGGGGTGCTCTGGCTCGTTACTCCAAATCGAAATCCCCGGCGATGATTCCTGAGCAACCCGCTATCCAAAGGCAATATAAGCTATTACTACCTTTAGATAACCCTGAATTCCAGGTGGACTGTTGATACGATAGCCTCGGTGATGCGTGCCCGTGAAGAAGGTGGCTTGACCTTTCTCGACCCATACGGCGTCACGATGCCGTGCCGGTGCGCCGCAAAGCGCTCACACGCTCCCGAAAGGACCCTTCTCAAATGAACCCTGTGCGTTCTCACGTCTCGATGATTCTCTGTGCGCTGCTGATCCTGCTGCCGGTCGTTGCTTCCGCAAGGGACAACGGATACACGATCAAATACGACGGCGGCTCGGTAACCGAACTTAAAGCCGGCAGCGACCTTCGGCTCTACATTGACTCCAACCAAATCCGCTTCATTTGGCACAAGGAAGAGGTACTGGTGATCCCTGCAACGGCCATTACGGAAATCAGTTACGGCCAAGACGTTCACCGACGAGTGGGCACCGCTGTTGCAGTCGGCCTATTCACGCTTGGCGTTGGCTCACTGGCAGCACTGAGCAAATCGGAGAAGCATTTTATCGGCTTGACGTGGGCCAACGGCGACCAGAAGGGCGGCTTAGCTATGCAATGCGACAAGGGCGAATACCGTGGCATCTTGGCCGGGATCGAAGGCATAACCGGCAAGAAGGCGTTCGATTCCACAACGGCAACAGCAGTCGCATTTGGACAGACGGATTCACAGAAGGACGTAGGGGGATTGAGCAAGGCTAACGGGGAAGAACAACCATTTACTATACAAGGCCAAACGCTAGGACAGACACTCCAAACCTACCTTCAACGAATACGAGTAGGGGGGCAGGGGGAGCGAGAATTGGCGAAGTACGAACATACTAAGAATACCCAGTTCTCGGGCGACCAGGCCCTTGGAGCGTGTCGAGATCCACGGTCTGACTTCGCCCGACATTTCTCTAAGTGGTGTGGTAAGTTGATTGATGCTGTAGATAGGGGCGAATCTTTCGTTACCAATCTTCAGTTTATATTTCCTTGCGACTTTTGCGATTCGCTCGGGGTAACTATCATAACGGGCACTTTCAAAGACAAGCTCTTAGTCGAAATCGACGCACCCCTGTACCACGAGTATTCTGAAGTTCTGGCCGACGTAAAGGCTCGTTTGGGAGAGCCGACCGATACTACGGATGTTGTTTCGCAGAACGCTTATGGGGCGACGTTTCATAATCCGGGCGCAATCTGGGTTCGACCATCAATTGTAGTTTCCTTAATATCCGTCACGAAATGGGGAAGTACTGGGGGCTACAAATCCGAGGTTCATGTCAAAGCTCGGACCGCCGACTATGATGCCATCCAACGAGCGAAGGAGCGGGAGAACCGAATCGATACGCTCAAATAGCTAGAGTGTGTAGCCGTGGAGCAGGCTGCTGTCGGTTGTTCCGATCACGCATGAGCGGCAGGAAGGCTGAAGTTCGTTCAGTTTCTCGCCAATCAAAGAAGTTGAACGTCTTAAGCCCGGTCAGATTCCGAAGGAACGCAAGGCGTGCTGCACCGTGTGTTTGGGGGGTCGCCAGTTCGTGTCCGTCCTCGGAGATGTGCTATACTGAACGCTTAAACAACTGAATACCGAAGAATCCGAAGGCCCGGATCGCTGAAAGCGAGACTCCGGGTCTTTTTTGTTGGGGGTGCTTCATAATGATGGATCTCTCGCAGATCGCAAAGATGGCGGCAATCGTTACGGCGATTTCGACGGTCGTCACGGCAGCTTGTAGGGGGACGGAGAAGGTGCTCTCGTGGTGGCGCAACAGCAAGTGGGGGATGAAAGAGATCGAGCAATGCGATCCGTGGTGGACCGCAAGAGAACGGAACCCGATCCTTTCAAGGCGGCGGCGGTAACAATCGGGAGACAACTTTGTAACGAGCGGCTGGATCGGGATGGCAGAATTTGAATCTTGGAAGCAGTATCAGGAATTCCGACGGTTCGTCATGAGAACGGCGCGGTACCAAATGGATGCCAGGAGTCAGCGGTTTGTGGATACGGTCATACAGACGAGCGCAAGTCGAAAGGGCGTGATCGAAAAGGGTGCCGTCTTGTGGAGAGCGCAACTCGATCACAGTTGGTGCAGAAAAAAACTTTCTGGCTACAACGGGCAGGAAATCTTAGTCGATGTCGGAGTGCCAGTCTCGCCAGAGCGCATGAGGCCACAGCCGGATCGTGCGATTGAAGGCAGAGTGAATCCGAAGGGTATTCCCTGCCTGTATTTTTCGACGGATAGGGATACGGCTATGACCGAAATGCGTCCGTGGGTCGATGCCTGTATTTCCGTGGCGCAGTTTGTGATCCTCAGAGACTTGACTGTCGTAGACTGCTCGACGGTAGAGACGTTGAACTGGCATTCGGGCCTCGGGGAACCCGAACCCGGCAAGAGAGAAGAACTCGTCTGGGGAAGCATCAACCGGGGCTTTTCCGAGCCTGTCACCCGGCAAGACGATATCGCTGAATATGCTCCTACGCAAGTACTAGCCGAAGCGCTCCGAAGCGCTGGCTACGATGGGATCGTGTATAGCAGCAAACTCGGCAGTGGAAAGACAGTAGCGATCTTCGATTTGGCCGGTGCCGAACTTGCCAACTGCCAACTGTACAGGGTCGAGGCCGTCAACCTGACATTCTCCGTGGCGACAAGACCTTACTACTTGGAGAAATAATGCGAGCCCGACGAGCAAACTGGCACTCCCGGCAAGAACAACGGAGGGCCAATTTGTCCAAGGCGAGAATTGATGCGCTACAAGCTGCTACAGCGGACGCGGAAAAATCAGAGCGGCCAGCCGTCGTATTTTTCAATTTGCGAAAACGAGGCGCTGATGCGGTCGCCGTTCGCCGGCATGCTGCGAATCCACCGGGCGGGCTTCGAGCGAACCGGACGGCCCTGTGAGGCCTGGCGGGGTGTTCTGGCGAGTCGGGCCGTCGTGATCGGAGCTTTAGCAAGTGCGGTCGAACAGTGAAATCTGAAAAAGCTACAATCCGTCCAGGTTTACTACAAACCGCCCAGGCGTATTCAGGGAGGGAGCGAAGTTCCAGATGGACACCCCGGCAGAAGAAATCTCGACGGGACTCCAAGACATGGAATCTCGGTGGAACTCCTGCCGGTTGGAAGTTGAACACTAAGCCGGTACAGCGGACCCGAGCCGCCACACGCCGCCGCCCGGTTCCGGCCAGCCGGAAGTCGGTTCCGGCGCTGTAGAGCGAACTGAAAGGCGCTGTACGCCGTGTTGATGTCTGGCGGCTCGTGGTTGCGCTCTGGCGTGCCCAAGGTGAAGTCGGTTGGCCTTGGCGATCTCTCAGCACAGCGGCTCCGGGCGGGCTGCGTGACCGTGGTGGCGCTCGTGCGGTGGTCGGTGTGGTTTGGCTCCGGGCCGGCTGCGTTGGTTGGACCGCTTCATCTCGCTGCGCCGTGTGGCCGAAAGCAGGGTGAAAACAGCGGTCGTTTTGCAGAAGAACCCTCACTGCCTTGAAGTTCGGGAGCAATGGGGTGCAATACCATATGCGGATCGTGTCGATTCTGCGCATGTGGCACGTTGAGAACATAACTTACTGATTCTGAATCTCGGGTGAGGCTCCGAATCCCACCCTCACCGCCCCGGTCCTCATATTGGTCTTATTAAGTCCGGCTCACATCAAGTGGACGGAAAACGCGCGACGGTTGGATTGGCCCTCCGTGGGTTCAGACCTCGCCTGCGAGAATGATCCTTCACAGCCCCCGCTGTTCGGACCGCCAGATTGCGTCAAATCCGCTGGCCGGGGTTCCTCGCGTTATCATTGCGGACAGATGGGACCTTTTTGCGTTGGCTGCCGGGTCCTCAATCCGGTGACTTCCAAGTCAACCGCCGTTCGGCGCCTGATGGTCGACACGGGTGCCGAGTCCACGTGGATCGACGCGACGGCATTGGAGGCGATCGGGATTGACCGGCGCAAGAAGGATCTCCAATTTCAGTTGGCGAACGGCCAGATCGTTACGCGCTCAGTTGGCTACGCCGTGCTGATGGTGGATAAGTCCGAGACCGTGGACGAAGTCGTTTTCGCCGAAGCAGGCGATCTCCAACTGCTCGGTGCGCGCGCTCTGGAAGGTCTGAATCTGCAAGTGGATGCTCGCCGGAAAAGGCTGGTGGCTGCCGGCCCGATCGTCAGTGCAGCCGCCGTGCCTCCGCGATTCGGACGGTTGGTGCAGGTCCCCACAGGCGCACCGACTCGCGGAAAGACCCGGACCAAGAGGCCGAAAAAGGTTCGGGACACCAGATTGAAAGCTCGATGAGTGGCCAGAGGCCAGGTTTCGAGTTCATTTGACGCATCACGCGCATGTCGGAAATTTGGAACCTGGGCGGGCCGGAAGTCCCTTCGAGAATTAAGCAACCGACCAACCACTCAGAGAGCGAGGTTCGCCGGGGCGAAACCGACGGTCACAAGCCGGCGAAATATTTCCATCTCCTCCATTTTCAGTGGCCCGCCGCCCTTCCCGCCGCCGTCGGCAGCCGCCTGGCGGCCATCCCGATGCTACGCTGTAATTGGAAGAACCCCGCGCCCCCCCAACCGCGCCTGAGCGTCTCGGCAATCCGCCCGCCAGCGAACCACCGACGAGAAATACTAGGATCCAAATCGCCGCATGGGCGCCTACAACGGGCATCGAACGGCCAGCGGAAATGTAAGGCGCCACAGCCGTCCGCTCGTGCGCCGCGGGTTTTGTACACTTCGTCCGCCCAGGAAAACTTCGTCTGGCTCGTTTTAATCGGCGTTCATCGGCGTTCATCGGCGGCCAATACGGGGTTTTGGTTTTCGCGTCGGACCGGAGAAAAAGCACATCGGGCCGCCGAGGTGCTGCCATCCGGTGGCTCAGGTGGCGTTCCCATAATCTCCACTCTTATGTTGCGCACCCGCTCATGCCGCCGCGAACCATATCGCTTCAGCGCTTGTATTATCAATATGTTGGGCTTCGTTTGTCCAAAACCCACCCCAAAATCCGACGCACAAGAGAGCACAAAAACGCACAATTCCGCCCATTGACCGGCCAATTTCTCGCCATTTTTGGGGGGTGGGGACGGATGGTCCCAAAACTATTATCGCGCAACTCGGAAGAGGTGAGAAGAAAACGACTGGAAAAAGATAAGTTATTCAATCCGCGAGACTTGGTCACTTGCGGCCGCAGCCGCCTTCTGCCTGCGCCCCCAGCGACTTCGGCTTTTGCTCTCCCGTATTGGCCGGTTAACGGCCCAATCCCGCACAAACCGCCATGCACCGCGGGTGGATTCGGAATCTCTATCCCATCGGCGGCCAGAAGGTGAGGATGTCACCAGGATGCAGGGTTTCTCCGAGTGGCGCGTGATACGGGAAGAGCGGCCCGCCGCCCCCCAGTTGGCCCGCCACGGCGGCCGTGCTTGCCGCTTCCCATATCGAAGCACCAGGGCGGAATCAAACCCGTCGCAGCGCTCGCCTTCATATGCCCGTTCCAAGAGCGGTATGATTCTAGTATGACCAGGTCAAAGATCGCCATTAGTTTGCCCAAAGATCAACTGGTGAGAGTCCACCGCGAAGTTCGAGCCGGACGTGCCGATTCGGTTTCGGGTTACATTGCCCGGGTCTTGGCGGAACACGAGAGGCGCGAGTCTCTCCGGGCACTGCTGCGGGATCTGATCGAACGATATGGTGAACCGGCCGCTGAGGACGTCAAATGGGCAGAACGCGCACTCGCACCGCGGCGGGGATAGTGCTGGATGCCGGCGCGCTGATCGCCTTGGATCGCGGTGAAAAGCGCATGATCGCTTTGCTCCGTCGGGCGTTAGCTCAAGGCCGGGCTTTTCGAGTGCCCGCAGGCGTCGTGGGACAGGCCTGGCGCGATGGCCGCGTTCAGGTGACCTTAGCGCGGTTCTTGCGGAGCGAGGAAGTGGAGATTGTTCCTCTTGATGAGCACCTTGCTCGTTCGTGTGGAGAACTATGCGGCGCCGTCAACTCGGCGGATGTTATCGACGCTTCGGTGGTGATCCTCGCCAGGGAGCGGCGAGACCCCATCGTTACAAGCGACCCGAATGACCTGCGGCGCCTGGATCCGGGAGCCCAGATTATTCCTGTTTGAAATTCGCGAGGGCGGCTCGTCTCCAAGCTGGTGGAGGCACGTTGCGGGTCGCCCAGGCCCGCTCAGAGAGCGCGGTTCGCCGGGCGAAACCGACGGTCACAAGCCGGCGAAATATTTCCATCCCCGCCATTTTCAGTGGCCCGCCGCCCTTCCCGCCACCGCCGGCAACCGCCTGGCGGCCATCCCGATGCTACGCTGTAATTGGAAGAACCCCGCGACTCCCCAACCGCGCCTGAGCGTCTCAGCAATCGGCCCGCCAGCGAAACACCGACGAGAAATACTGGAATCCAAATCGCCGCATGAGCACCTACAATGGGCATCGAACGGCCAGCAAGCTGTACCCAAAGGGAGTGCGACTCCTCCGGGTCTGAGGACCAGACACTCAAGGTTTTGGGACCTGGTCGGAAGCATACCGATAAGTCCGACCTCATCAGGCAGGCTGATGCCGGCGCGAACCATATCGCTTCAGCGCTTGTATCAATATGTTGGGCTTCGTTTGTCCAAAACACGCCCCGAAACCCAACGCACAATGTCACTCCCGCAGGGCCGGCGAGTGACTCGGGTGGAACCTGCGGGCCGAAAAGGACGTCCCGTTTGCAGGAGGTACCGGCGCCATCGAGTTCACCGTTCCCGGAGTTCCGGACTACGAAGTGGCGGCGCTTTATTCCGCGCGAGCGGGCTCCGGATTACCTCACCGCGACGAGGGCTTCGAGCAGAGTCGGGCCGTCGAAACTGCCCCATCCCGTCACCAGGTCGTAGTCGACGACTGCGGAGTACTTGCCGTTGCTGCCACTCACGATGTCATGGAAATACTGGCCGTAATTCGCCCGCACGCCCAGCTCATAGATCGTCGGGTTGAGAAAGCCAAAGGTCGCTGCGCCATTGGCCACGGCCTGTTGGTTCACCATCGCCATGAAGCCGGCCCATTGCGGCGCGGCATAACTGGTCCCGCCATTACCCCCGCTGCATGATCCGTCGTAACAACTATATTGGTTGGTGTTGGCTTCCGCGGCGACGTCCGGAATGTTGCGCAAGGTCGTCGAGCCGGCGTTCGACGCGTCGATCACGCCGGGGAGCTTCTGATATGCGGGGATGGGGATCTTGTTCTTGGAAGGCCCACCCGCGCTGCCGCTCCAACCGGTCTCCGAGTACCAGCCGCCGCCAGGGCCATTAGTGGTCAAGTCCGTGCCGCCGACGGCGGTAACATAGGGATCGTCCGCGGGCCAAACCGAGTTGCCGGGAGTGCCGGAGCCGTTGTCGCCGGTCGCCACGAACACAGTCTGCCCCTGTGCGGCAAACTCTTTGAAGATGGGGTCCAGGCTGCTCTCGTCGTCGGTCCACCCCCAGGAACAGCTTAGCTGCTTGGAGGTGTTGTCGGCCGCCATCTTGCTAAAAATCGAGACATCGCTGCTGCCCACGTAAACGACTACCTGGCTCAGGCCAGGGGCCATGGAGATGGCCATTTCGATATCCAGGACCTGTTCGCTGTCGTCGCACGAAGTGGGTGGACACTGCAGGGGCACGCCGTTCAGCCTGACACCGGCAACGGGTACGTTCAGCGGCTGGTTTACGTTCTTGAAGAAGAGCTGGACATCGCTGATTTCGTACCCGGCATATTCAAACAACCCGACCGATTGGCCGGCGCCCGTGAGCGGGCCAGACCCATAGTAGGCC
>Ga0224558_1000287_pt1 | contig 60296 bp, 50 predicted proteins | sample 714S32024metaG_FD_180682 | JGI IMG/M metagenome (GOLD analysis project Ga0224558, IMG submission 180682) | Peat soil microbial communities from Stordalen Mire, Sweden - 717 S3 20-24 | ecosystem: Environmental > Terrestrial > Soil > Wetlands > Peat | place: Sweden: Norrbotten County, Stordalen... | reverse complement strand
AAACGCCATCATTAGTGATTTGCAAGTCAGTCATCGTCAGGGTGGCGTTGGTCGCGTTGGCTATGTTGGTTCCATCGAACTGCCACTGGTAAGTCAGGTTGTTGGAACCAATCTGGAAGTACTTTTGCCCCAGGTAGTTTGTCACCGCCATCCGATCTGCATCGGTCAAATAGCCACGGTAACAAATGAGCTCCGCAATGTCGCCGTCAAAACACCGGCTGGTGGCGACGTATTGCACCGAAGGATTCAGGCCACCGACGTAATAGCCGGGTGCAGGCGCAACCGCGTTGGCCATCGCCAGGGCGAAGTTGGTCGAACCGTGAGCGGAGTTATCAAACATTTCGAGCGTGGTCAAGTTGGTATTGATGCGGTCGGTCCAGATGCGATAGGTGTTGGTGGGGACCGCAAAGGATGTGGGGTAATCATAGGTCCAAGTGGAGAAGAGCATATCTCCACCGCCGATCACACAGTCCGCGCGGGAGGCGCCGTAAACGACACCCGGCACGCCGATCAGCCAAACCAGGTCGACGGCATTGGTGGTTGAAAAAACGTTGTAAACGACAAAGGTAGTCATGGCGTTGGAGACGCCGACGTCTCCAGCGCCCTGAAGATAGTCGCCATTGACGCCGTCCTGAATGCCATTAAACCGGACAACGGGATTGCCGGCCAAGCCCGTGGCGGAGGCCAACAGCGGTTGTTCATTCGCGTCGGTTTGCGCCGCATGGTTGGCGTTGCCCGATTGGTCCTGCCACTGGCTGACATGGCCGGCGGAATTGGTAATCACACCGGTGTCGGCCTTGAGCCAGAGGCGCAAGTTCCCTGAGGTGGCCGCCGGAAGCGGCGGCGGCGCCCCGCCTGCCGCGATGACCGAGAGCGTGACGTTGGTCCCGGCTATTGCCGCTTGGCTCTGCGGTTGGGTGAGGACGGTGGGCGCGGTTTGCGCGAACACGTTTGCGATGAAAAATAGCGGCGCCACCCATCCCGCGCACGAGCGCACGGTCTGTAACTGGTTGTAACGACTGCTCCTGTCCCAAAAGCTCGACTTCATTGTTTGGCCTTTCATTTTGCCTCCTCGTGTGGGGGGGGGGCGCAATAAGACGTTAAAGCTTTCCCGACTAGCTACCAATCTATCAGGCCGCGCAAAGTAGTCAAGGTAATTTGGAAAACTATTTCACGAGCGCAATAACTTATACATCAACAACTTACACACGCCGACCCTGAATACCCGCCTGCTCAAGCCTTCCCGGAGGTTTCATAGAGGCAGACGATGGGGTTGGGCCAGCGCAGGTGGTCTTGGATTTGGGCCTTGATTTCCGATTCGGCGACTTGGGAGGAAATCAGGATCGTCGCAGTTTTGGATTGAAACTCGGCGGGCGTGATGATGGGGATTCCCCGCAGCGTCTTGCCGTGGTAGCGGGAGTTGGAGTCGATGAACGCGACAATGCGGGCAGTGCCCAGCTTGGAGGTTTCCAGCAGACGCAAGGTATGGGTGCCCACCCCCCAGACGGCCAGGGGCGTCTGGCTGCCAGCCATGCGCGCGATTTTCTGTTGTATCTCCTCCTCCAAACGGCGGCTGATCTCCAGATACTTCAGCAACGCAGGCTCGGTTTCCAGGTCGTGTTGCGGAGGGGCGCATCGGCCCGTGAATGAAAACAAGGCGGCCACGGCCGGCTCGACAGAATTGGGTCCCAAAGGACTGGCCATTTTCTGGGAAGAAACGCAATCGAATCCCCGCCGGGCCATCAGGTTGCGCAGCGACGCGGGCGAAAAATAGTTGACGTGCTCCATGCTAAGGAATTGATATGGGGCGCTGAACCACTCGTGGTAACTTGTGGCGTCAGGAACGCCAATAAAAAGGAATCCGCCGGGTTTCAAAATCTTGACCAGCGAAGTGATCGATTCGTCCAATTCGGGCAAATGCTCGAACACACCGGTCAAGACCGCCACGTCAAAACGTTCCTCAAGCGCCGTCAGCTCATGTATCGTCATGGTCCGGACGTCGATTCCATAGAGCCGCCGCGCCGCCGCCGCGCAGCCCGGCGAAGGGTCCAAACCGAGCAGATGATGGAAGCCGCGCCTCTGCAACTCAGCCAGCAACCCGCCAGTGGCGCAACCGACATCCACAATGCGGTATTCCGGTCGCAATTGGGGCGCCAGCATGTCGGCGATGAGGGCGAAACGCGCCTTGTCGGTCGGGCCAAGCTCGCCGCTGCGCTGGCTTTGTTCGTACTTGGACATCCGGGCGTAGTAGGTGTCGAAGACTTCGCGGGCGGGAATTTTGTCCGCGTAAGCCGCCCCGCATGCATCGCAAACCACCAGATCAAAACCGGTGAGCAGGCCGCCCTCGGAAAACGCGGAAAACACCTGGTGAAATAAGAGCCGCGCCTTGCGGCCCAGACAGACCGGACAGGGACGAGCGGGGACGATTGGAGCCGTGTTGGGCTGGGCGGGAGAACTCATAGTATCATTTTGGTGTCCAGAGAATGGTCCTGGCGATGGCGTCGTTGAGCGCGATTCGGGTTTGGAGGCCCAATTCTTCACGCGCCCGCTTTGTGCTGGGGACATAATGTTGGGGCGGCGCTCCAGGAACGGGCTGTTTGTCGATGATCACAATTCGTTCGGGATTGAAGGCCGCCGCCGCCGCCCGCGCCACTTGGGCGATGGTCAACGCCTCTTCGGAACCGACATTGTAGGGATGGCAGGATTTGCCGCGCAACAGAATTGTCCAAAGCCACGCCGCAAGATCAGCCGCGTAAAGATACGAACGAAATGGCGTCCCGTCTCCCCGCACCCGGATCGGGCCGCCCCGCAAGCCGTCGCGGATGAAATTGCCGATGGCAAAATGGGCGTCCAACGGGAGGTGAGGACCGACGAAAGCAAAGCCGCGGGCGATCTTGGTTTCAAATCCGTGTTTTTGGCCCGCAAGCGCGCAGGCCAGTTCCGCCGCGCGTTTGCCTTCCCCATAGGCCGAGGCCGGGTCGAGCGGATCGGGAGCGCCCGCATAATCTTCCGGCACATGGGTCAGGCCAGCCGGCTGCCGGCCATAAACGGCGCCGGAACTGACAAAGAGCAGCTTGCGAGTGCTGCGGGTAGCGGCCAACTCGAGCACGCGCCGGGTACCATCCACGACAGTGGCAAACATCTCCAGCGGTTCCACCGGCGCGCTGGATGTGGTACCGGCATGGATGACAAAGTCAAAGGAGCCGGCCGGAAAGGAGAAGTTGCGAACGTCGCCTTCATGAAAAATCAAATCGGAGCGCGCGGCCAGATGCGGCATTCTGGCGGCAAACGTTATGGGGTTGCGAGACAACACCGTCGCCGAAGCCCCCAAATCCAGTTTGTCATTGGCCCAAGCAAAGCTCTCCAAGAGCCAGGCGCCAATAAACCCCGTTCCTCCCGTGATGAAAATCCGCTTGCCGCGCAACTCTTCCCAAAGACCCGTCGTGGAGGCAAGGATATGATCGAGGTCCAGGGGATTCATTGGAGAAACAGCCGCGGAAGAGTCCATGTCAAGAGCGTTTGACGAAACGGGTGATGGTTTCGATGAGGTAATCCAACATGGCATCGGTCAGGCCGGGATAGACTCCGATGAAAAGGGTTTCATTCATAATCTGGTCCGCGCCCGCCAGATCGCCGATGACGCGGAAGGCTTTGGGATATTCCTCGCGCAGCCGCACAAAGGCGGGCTGGCGGACAAGATTGCCGCCAAAAAGCATGCGGTTGCCGATCTTGCGCGCGTCCAGATGCTGTGCCAACTCCCTGCGGGTGAAGGGAGCGGATGGCTTGACGCGCAGCGTAAACCCAAACCAGCACGGCTGGCAACGCGGACCGCCGTCCCCTTCCCAAACAAAACCGCCCGGAGTCCACGCGCGGGCGTGCGTGGGGAGTTGGAAGGCTAAGAATTCCTCAAGGGGCGCCAGGCCGCGGCGGAGGGTTTCCCAGTTACGCATGCGCGCCTGGATGAACGCGGGCAGTTTGCGGAGTTGCTCGCGTCCGATGGCGGCCTGGATGTCCAGAGGCTTCAAATTATAGCCGAGATGGGAATAAATGTATTTGTGGTCATAGCCTTCGGGCAATTCGCCAAGTTTCCAGCCGAAGCGTTTCTGGCAGGTGTTGTCCTTGCCGCTGGCGCACCAGCAGTCCCGGCCCCAGTCGCGGAAGCTTTCGACAATGGCCTTGAATTTGAGGCTGTTGACGATGTTGACCGCCCCGCCCTCACCAAGCGTCAAGTGATGGGGCGGATAGAAGGATTGGGTCGAGAGGTCGCCGAAGGTCCCCGTCAGCTTGCCGTCGTAGGCGCTGCCCAGCGAGTCGCAGTTGTCTTCGATGAGCCACAAGTCGTGCTTGCGGCAGAACGCAACGACAGCCGAGACATCGAACGGGTTGCCCAGGGTATGCGCCATAATGAGAGCCTTGGTCTTGCCGGGACAAAATGCGGCCTCCAGGTCCTGGACTTTGGCGTTCAAGGTCGCCGGGTCGTTGTCAATAAACACCGGGACGAAACCGTTTTGCAGAATGGGTGCGACGGTGGTGGGAAAGCCGGCGGCGACGGTGATGATCTCGTCGCCCGGCTTGAGGCGGCGGGCGCCCAGCTTGGGGCTGGAGAGAGAGGAGAGAGCCAGGAGATTGGCGGAGGAGCCGGAATTGCAGAGAATGCTCTTCTTGACTCCTAGGAACGCGGCCAGGCCCTCCTCGAACGCCTCCCCTTCCCCGCCCAGCGTCAGCCAGAAATCCAGAGTCGAGGCCACGGCGGCGGCCACCTCCTCCTCGTCGAAAACGCGGCCGGCGTAGGGCACCACAGTCTCCCCTGGAACGAATGGGCGGCGCGGCGCGGCGCCGAAGCCCGGCAGATTGGCTTGATGCGTCTGGCGCGAGTATTCGCGCGTCAGCCGCAGTATCTCCTTTCGGATTTCTTCGGTAGAATTCATGGGCGCGGGCCGGGCTGGGTCCAGGGTGCCTGGGCCTTGGCGGCGCGCTGAATGTATTGGGCGATTTGCGCCCGCGTTCGTTTTTGAATTTCCTTGGCGCTCTTGCTCTGGCCAGCGTCACGATACCACTCCACCGTTTCTGCAACCGCTTCCCGGAACGACCAGACGGGAAACCATCGCAGCAGCGCGAAGGCCTTGTCGATGGATAATTGAAGAAAACCCGCTTCGTGGGGCGCCTTGGGATCGGACTTGTCCAGCCACTTGCCCGGCCAGTGGCGCAAGACTTCCTCCACCAAATCGGCGACCGTGCGGTTGGCGTCGCGGTTCGGGCCAAAGTTGAACGGAGCGGCCAGCAAAGACAAATCGCAACGGCGCAATTTCGGATCGGCCAGCGAGGCGGCCAGCCAGAGATAGCCGCTGAGCGGCTCCAAAACATGCTGCCACGGACGCGTGGCCAGGGGATGACGGACTGGGATCGGCTGGCGCGCCTGGAGCGCCCGAATGCAATCGGGCACAATCCGGTGCGCGGCCCAATCGCCGCCGCCTATGACGTTGCCGGCGCGGCAACTGGCGAGCTTGACCGGGTGGTCCTGGAAGAAAGATTGGCGATACGAGGCGATGATCAGTTCCGCGGCCGCTTTGCTGGCGCTGTAGGGGTCGCGCCCGCCCAAACGGTCGGCCTCGCGGTAACCGTGGAGCCATTCGCGGTTTTCGTAGCATTTATCCGTCGTCACCAGGATCGCCACGCACGGCTTCTTGGATTCTCTGAGGGCGTCCAGCAGGTGCAGCGTGCCCATGGCGTTGACGTTAAACGTCTCGCACGGACGGAGGTAGGATTCGCGCACGAGCGCCTGGGCGGCCAGATGAAATACAAAATCAGGCTGGCCGTCGGAGAGTGCCTTGGCGAACACAGCCGGGTCCTGGATGTCGCCAATAATGTGCCGCAACCGGCGAGCCAGGCCGAGTTGGTTGAAGAGCGACGGGTCGGTGTTGGGCGGCAGGCTGAGGCCGGTGACTTCGGCGCCCAACCCCAGCAGCCATTCGCACAGCCAGGCACCCTTGAATCCGGTGTGGCCGGTAACCAGGACGCGCCTGGCGTGAAACGCGGAACCAAATAGCGTCGTCATTTCCAGATTTTCCACGGCGCATTACCATCCGCCCACAACCGGTTCAACAGGCTGGTTTCGGAGAAAGTGTCCATCGGCTGCCAAAAGCCGTCATGCGGAAAAGCCATCAACTGGCCCTCCCTGGCAATGGTCTGCATGGGCTTCTGCTCGAACATGACCTGGTCGGCGTTCGGGTCAAGATAATCGAAAATCGCGCGGGACGCCACGAAGAACCCACCGTTGATGCGGCCCTCGGCGGCCTGCGGTTTCTCATTGAACGCCAGCACGCGCCCATCCGGTCCGATGGCCAATTCCCCAAATCGTCCCGGCGGATGGACTGCGGTGACGGTGAGTTTTTTTCCGTGCTTCCGATGAAAGGCCACGGAGGCCGCCAAGTCGATGTTTCCCACGCCGTCGCCATAGGTGAGGAGGAATTCGGGGTCGTCGCCAATGAAAGGCTTGATCTGGAGAATGCGGCCGGCGGTCATGGTATCCTCGCCCGTGTCGGCCAGGGTGACCGTCCAATCTTCTTCGCCGTGGTGATTGTGGAAGCGGGCATCGGCCTGTTGACCCAGGCGCAACGTGACGTGGCTGGTCATCCAGAGGTAATTGCGGAAGTAATCCTTGATCATGTCCCCCTTGTAACCGAGGCAAAGAATGAATTCCTTGAATCCGAAGGCGGCATAAAACTTCATGATATGCCACAAAATGGGGCGGTCGCCGATATGGACCATCGGTTTGGGACGATACTCGGTTTCCTCCCGCAGCCGGGTTCCCTTGCCGCCGCATAGGATGACAACTTTCATAAATGCCGGTTTACAAAGAAGGTGCAAGATAACAACCGCCCGCGTCGTTGCAAGCCTGATGTTTGGCATAAAAACGCTTTCCGGTTGACATGGGCGGGAGGCTCCAGCATAAGGTCGCAAGTGAAATTGTGGCGCAGTGGCATTTTTTGGACGGTCCTCAGCTTTGTCGGCGGGCTGGGGAATTATGTGTTCAGTTCCATAATCGGCCACCGCCTTTCCCCCGCGGAATTCGGATACGCCAATAGCGCGTTCGATTTCATCGGCCTTCTTGGATTGCCCCTGCAAATGGTCGGCATGGCGTTGGTCCATTACATCGCCTACTTTCGCGGGAAGAATGACGACGCCCGGTTGCAGGGCCTGCTGGCCGGCTGTCAGAAGTTCCTTTTGAAAGCCACCATTGGCGGTTCCATTCTAGTCCTCCTCCTGGCCAATCCGCTGGGCCAATTCTTCCATTTCCAACGCGGCAGCCTGATGCTGGCGACGCTGATCTGCGTGCTGGTGGCGTTGTGGTCGGGCTTCGCGGTGGCCCTCTGCCAGGGCATGGCTTGGTTCAAGAGATTGGCGGTAATCGGATTGGCCGCCGTGGGCCTGCGGCTGATCTTCGGATGGTTTGTGATCGCTAAAGGCGACGCGGCTGCCATCGCTGTCTCCGCGACGACCTTCTCCCTTCTCGCCAACCTTGCCCTGCTTTACTGGTGGAAGGATATTTTCCAGCACGGAAGAGAAAAGATTTCCCCCTGGAACCGCGAGTTTCTGAATTTTCTGTTGGTAACCGGAGCAACGGTGGCAGGGACCTATTTTTTTACCACCGGAGACGGGTTGGTGGCCAAACGCTACTTCACGGGAGACGACAACGGGGCGTATCAGGCCGCCGCGCGCTTGGGGCGGGCGATACCGGCGACGGTCGGGCCTTTGCTCCTGGTGATGTTCTCATCGCGTTCGGGGAGCAGGAAAGCCGCCGCCATTTCCGATCAGCGCATCCTGCTGATCCTCTATGCCATCGGGTTGAGCTGCGGCGCGGCCGGCTTGGTGGTCTTTCGAGAATTATTTGTCAAATTCCTGATCCACCCCTATAATCCGGAGGTTGCCAAAATGGTGATTCCCTATTCCATAACGATGGTGGCCATTGGTCTTAGCCAAGCCATCGGCATGTGGAGCCTGGCCAATCGCTGGATGAAAATGGCGGTGGGCTACGGAGCGATGGGGCTGACTTACTGGCTGACGTTGCTGCGCGTCGGAAAAACGCCGGCGGCGATCCTTCACGCCATGCCGGTTGCCGCCGCCCTGGCCTGTTGCGTCTTGTGCGCCTGCTGGCTGCGCGCACTGCGGCGGGAACCGCCGCAAACCGCATGATGAAACTCCGCACGCCGTCGTGAACACCCCCCTGGTTTCCATTTGCATTCCGACATATAACCGGCCCGAGTACCTCAGGCGGGCGGTTGAATCGTGCCTGGCGCAGACGTATCCCCACTTCGAGATCATCATCACGGACAACAGCACGAATGATGACACGGCGAAGATAGCGCCGATGTGGACCGACCTGCGCATCCGCTACCATAATAACGGCGGCAACATCGGTGCCACCAACAGCGCCAATCGTGCGATGGCCTTGTCCAAGGGCAAGTACATCAAGTTCTTGATGGACGATGATTTGCTCAAGCCGCGCTGCCTGGAATTAATGACGCGGGCGCTGGAGGAGAATCCGACCGCGGGAATCGCCATGGCCCCGATGGAATTGATCGACGAAACCGATCGCCGGATTTTTCCGCGGTTCTACCTGTTCCGCACCATGCGCCACCGCTACCGCTACCAAGTGGGCGACGGCCTGATCGACCGGCGGCGACTGCTCAAGGATTTTCTGACGCGTGATTATCCCTGCACGGTTCCCAGCGGCCTCTTGTATCGCGTCGAGGCATTGCGCCAGACCAGCCCTGCGTCTGGCAAGGCGGGAACTGCCGCAGACTTGGAGTGGTGCATGAAAATCGCGCAGAAGTGGGATTTCTATTACATTGACGAGGTGCTGACCTCCTGGCGCTTAATACCCGACTGCGACACCGCCAAAAGTCACCAGACCGGCATGGATATCAGCGCATTCTACTTCATCACCCGGCAATGCCTGGCCGACGAAACTGTTCAGGAATTATTTCGGGATGATTGGAAGAAAATCGTGCGCGACGGTTACTTTTTCTGTTCGTGCCGGGCCTTGCTCAACTGCATAGCTGGGCTGCGGGCGCGCGAACCCAAATTGATCTTCAAAACCTTCAGAACCATCCTTCGCGAGGACCCTTATCCGATCAATTGGCTGCGTCTCCCGTTCTGGGTCGCCGGCCAGATTTGGATTTCCATTTTCCCCCAGAAATGGCCGCCGCCGCGGGGAGAATTACAGAACTGCGATCCTTTGGCATTGACAGGCAAAACATCCTCGGTTAACAGAAAGCAATGACGACAATCAAAATCGGTGGCATTCCAGTTGGCGATGGACACCCCTGCTTTATCATCGCCGAAATCGGCATCAACCATAACGGCGATATTGAGCTGGCCAGGAAGTTGATCGAACTGGCAGAGGCGGCCGGGTGCCAGGCAGTCAAGTTTCAGAAGCGCACCGTCGATGTTGTTTATACCGCCGAAGAACTGGCCAAGCCCAGGGAAAGCCCCTTCGGCGACACCAATGGCAAGCTCAAATACGGCCTGGAATTCGGCCAGAAGGAATATGCCGAGATTGATCGCTGCTGCAAGGAACATGAGATTCTCTGGCTGGCCTCCTGCTGGGATGAGGCCTCGGTGGATTTTATTGATCAGTTCGACGTGCGCGCCTACAAGATCGCCTCCGCCTCGCTCACCGACGATGGTTTGCTCAAGCATACCAGGGCGCGCGCCAAGAACCGGCCCATTCTCCTCTCCACCGGCATGAGCACGCTGGCGCAGGTTGACCATGCGGTGGAGGTGCTGGGCAAGGACAATTTGATTCTCCTGCACACCACCAGCACCTATCCGGCCACGCACGAGGAGTTGAATCTCCGCTCCATTCCCGCCTTGCGGCAGCGTTACGGCGTGCCGGTTGGTTATTCCGGGCATGAAACGGGCATCGTTACCACGGCGGCGGCGGTGGCCTTGGGGGCCTGCGTGGTCGAGCGCCATATCACAATGGACCGCGCCATGTGGGGGTCCGATCATGCCGCCTCGCTTGGGCCTTCAGGGTTGATGAAGGTTGTGCAATATATTCATTATGTGGAACAGGCCCTGGGCGACGGCGTCAAGCGCGTCATTGACCGAGAAGTGCCCAACATGAAGAAACTGCGCCGCAAGTAATGCCCGCCCCAAGCGCCATAAAGGCCATCGCCATGGACGTTGACGGTGTGCTGACCGATGGCACGTTCTGGTGGGGACCGGACGGCCAGGAGTGGAAGCGTTTCAGTTTTCGCGATGTCATGGGAATCTCGCAGGCGCAAAAAGCGGGGATACTCATTGCCTTGATCTCTGGAGAAAACAGCGCCCTGGTGGATCGCTTTGCAGCGAAGATGAACATCGCCGCAATCTTCAAGGGGTGCAAAGACAAGGAGCTGGCCCTCAAAGAATTTGCAGCCGGCAGCGGATTGCCCTTGGAAGCCATTGCATTTATGGGCGACGACATCAACGATCTGGATGCCATGAAAGCGGCAGGCTTGAGCGCGGCCCCGGCTGACGCGCACCCATCCGTTCTGGGGCAAGCGGCCTTTGTCGCCAAAAACTTCGGCGGTCGCGGCGCCGTGCGAGAGTTGGTCGATCATCTCTTGCAGGCTCAACCGCGCGCGCCGAACCTCAAAAGAAAATAACCGCTCTCAGCACAGGTTGACTTGCAATATGGCCTCGACTGTCAAACTCTCTCAATATGTCATGGATTTCATCGCCGTACAAAACGTGAAGCATGTTTTTGTGCTGGTCGGCGGCGGTGCCATGCATCTGAACGACGCCTTGGGACGATGCCCCGGTTTGAAGTATGTCTGCAACCTGCACGAGCAGGCCTGCGCCATCGCGGCCGAAGCCTATTCCCGCGTGACCAATCACCTCAGCGCCGTCATGGTCACCACAGGCCCGGGTTCCACTAACGCTGTCACTGGCGTGACCGCCGCCTGGCTCGATTCCACTCCCGTCATTTTCATTTCGGGCCAAGTCAAACGCGCGGACCTGAAGCGGGATTCCGGCGTCCGCATCCTGGGTGTGCAGGAGATCGATATTGTCTCCATTGTCCGTTCGATTACCAAATACGCGGTCACGATCGAGGACCCGGCCACCATTCGCCATCATTTGGAAAAGGCAGTCCATTTGGCTCTCACCGGGCGTCGCGGCCCGGTGTGGATTGACATTCCACTCGATGTTCAGGCCGCGCAAATTGATCCAGGCGCGTTGCCCGGCTTTGCGCCGCCCGCCGGTCCCGACAAGGGGAACGCTGCCGGGCAGCTTCGCCAGGAGGTTGGCCAGTTCGTGCAGATGCTCAATGGTGCCAAACGCCCTGTGTTGCTGGCGGGCAACGGCGTCCGAGCGGCAGGCGCAAAGCAGATTTTCGTCGAGATTGTCGAAAGCTTGGGCATCCCGGCCCTGGTTTCGCCGCTCGGGTGCGACTTGATTCCTTCCGATCATCCATTGTGTTTCGGCCGCCCGGGTTCCCTGGCACCGCGAGGGGCCAATTTCACCCTGCAAAACAGCGATCTGCTCCTGGTTGTCGGCGCGCGTCTGGATATGGCAATGACTGCTTACGCCCACGAGCGGATGGCCCGCGCGGCCGTGAAAATCATGGTGGATATCGATCCGGCGGAGATTCGCAAGATGAAAACGCCGATTCATTTGCCAATCGTGGCGGACGCAAAGGCGTTCCTGGAGGAATTCAAAGCGCAGGCCGGCGCGGTAAATTGCGGCGGCTGGGAGGCTTGGGTACAGAAGTGCCAGGAGTGGAAAGCGCGTTATCCGCTCGTTCTGCCGGAACATCGCAACATGCCAGGCTCCTTGAGCATGTATCACTTTTCTGAAGCCTTGAGCGATGAACTGGCCGAAGGCGACGTCATTGCGTCGGGCAGTTCCGGTTTTGCCATCGAGATTTTCCTGCTTTGCCTGAACATCAAGCCTGGCCAGAGATGCTTCCATAACCGCGGCACCGGCTCGATGGGCTTCGGCTTGCCGGCGGCCATTGGCGCAGCGGTGGCGTCCGGACGCCGGACGATCTGTGTCGATGGCGATGGCGGTTTTCAGATGAACATCCAGGAGCTGGCTACCGTGGAGCGTCTTGGCCTGCCGATCAAATTCTTTGTCGCCAACAATGACGGCTACGCCTCGATCCGGGCCTCGCAAAGCACTTACTTCAAGCAATTGGTCGGCGCCGACCGCACGAGTGGCATGACGTTGCCCGATCTGGGCGCGGTGACGCGGGCGTACGGGCTGCCGTTTGCGCGGATTGCCGACAAAACCGATCTGAACCGGCAGATTCGGGCCGTTCTGGACACGGACGGGCCGGTCGTGTGCGAAGTCATGGTCGCGCCCAACGAGGAAAGAACTCCGCGGGCGGCGTCCTATATACGGGCTGATGGGTCGATGGGATCGAAGCCTCTTGAGGATTTGTTTCCATTTCTGGATCGCGATGAATTCAAGCAGAATATGCTGGTGCCGCCAATCGAGGAATAAACGGAAGCAGCGCACACTTGACTTTCGAGGTCGGTTCATCAATAAAGCGCCTTACAATGAACGAGGCTAGGAATGAATAACACGGAGTTGCGCCGACTCACGCTAAAGGAGCTGGATCGCTTCGTCAGCCGCCGGCACGAAGCGGCGCCGTGGGCAGGCCGAGAAGTCATTGTTTATGGCGCAGGGAGTTTTGGGCGTGACGTGGCCAGGGCGCTCTTGGTTCAACCCAATGTCACTTTGCTGGGCTTTTTGGATCAGAACGGCTCCGAGCAGGGGGTCTTGGATGATTTACCCGCGCACCGCCTGGATTCCGCAATGGCCAAGAGATGGCTGACTGAACGGCCCGTCGTCATTATCGGGATATATAACCATTTGACCAGCTTGCGGGAAATCAGAGCGCAACTGACCCAATTCGGCTTTTCAACTGTTCTGACGCCGATGGAAGCCTATCCGCACCTGAGCCGGCAACTGGGCAAGCGTTTCTGGCTGGGAACACCTGAGGACTACGCCGCCGCGGCCGGCCCCATTGAAAAAGTGAGCGCGCTCTGGGCCGATGAGGAAAGCGAAAGCCTGTTTTTTGAAACCTTGCTGTATCGGTTCGGGATCGATCTGGATGCGGTTACTCCGCCCATCGACGTTTCCTTCCAATATGCCGACCCCACACTACCTCGGTGGCAGGAGCCGCTTCGCTTCATCGACGGCGGAGCCTACACCGGGGATACGCTCCAGAGCCTGCTCCAGCATGGTTATCATTTTGCCGCTATTCATGCCTTTGAACCGGACGCGGAGAATTTCCGGAAACTCAGCGTCACCGCTTCCGCCTTTCCGGAGGAAACGAATATTTCACTCTGGCCGTGCGGGCTTTGGTCGTCCACCACCAGGATGAGTTTTTCCGACGGCCTGGACACAGGGAGCAAACTCACTGAGGCCGGTCCATCGTTGGTGCCAGTTGTCGCCCTGGACGACGTATTGCACGGACAAGCGGTAAGCTTGATGAAACTGGACGTGGAGGGAGCCGAACCAGAGGCCCTGCGCGGCGCCCGGCATCTCATCGAAAAGCATCGGCCCGGGCTGGCTGTTTGCCTTTACCATGAGCCTAAGCATCTCTGGTCGATACCGCTGTGGGTCAATGATCTGAGTTTGGATTATCATCTCTACTGTCGAACATACCGACACAGTACTTTTGAGACGGTTCTGTATGCCATTCCCCAAGCCCGCTAAAGCGGCCGCCAGCTTCCAAGACGCCACGACAACATCTGCCCTTGCCTTTGCGGGGCGGCGTCAATTTTGAGGCAACCATGAATCTGGGTTTTTACAACTTTTATCACCAGCACAACCAAAACCGGATGTTTCAAACTGCTTCGGCGGAGATTGGAGATGATTTGGGCTATCCGGGCGTATATCTGGCCAAACGCCTGCGATCTCAGGGACATGGCATCGCCACCATCGACACGGCGCCGCTGGATAGTTTCGACGCCGTGATCTTCCTGGATTATCCGACCAAACTCAACTCTTATTTCCGGCGCCTCGTCAGGAGCGGCAACAGACCCCTTTACTTGTTCCTTTTTGAAAGCCCGGCGGTCCGGCCGGACAATTGGAACCGCGCCAACCACGCGCCATTCACGAAGGTTTTCACCTGGCACCCGGGATGGGCGGACGGGCGAAAGTATATCCGGATGCACATGCCGCACAAGCTCCCCGAATATGTCCCTTACGCGCCCGGCACCGCCTCCAAGTTTTGCTGCCTCATCGCCAGTCAGAAATACAGTTGGGTGGCGCAGGAGTTGTATTCCGAGCGCGTGCGGGCCATCCGCTGGTTTGAAGAGCACCATCCCGACGAGTTTGACTTGTATGGACAGCGCTGGGACAGGTTTTATTTTCAAAAGAAGCTCTCGATCATCAATCCCGTGCTGAATCTGGTTTACCGCCGATGTCCGTGCCTGCCCCACCGCCGGAGTTTTCCTTCCGCCCGCGGGAGCGTCGCATCGAAACGGGAGGTCATGCGCCAATATAGATTCTCCATCTGCTACGAAAACGCCAGTTACCCTGGATGGCTGACGGAGAAGATGCTCGACGCCATGTTCGCGGGCAGCGTGCCGGTCTATCTGGGCGATCCCGAGGTCGCCAAACTCGTCCCGACCGAGGCCTTCATCGATAAGCGCCTGTTCCCTGGCTATGACGCTCTCTATCGCCATCTTAAGGGGATGACGCCCGATCAATACGAAGGCCACCGCCGGGCAATTCACGCTTTCGTCCATGGCGATGCCATCAAACCCCTCGGGGCGGAAGCATTGGCAGACATGATCGAACGCGAAATCATTAACGCCCATCCAACCGCCTAAATAAAATCAACGTTCTGCCCCTGCTTCCCACAGTTTGAATTTCTCAGTTGGCTTTTCCGGGGATTGACGTATTCTCAGGGCAAATAGCTATGAACGGCGACCCAAACAGATCGAATCCAAAGGCCAGGCGCGGCCAACTGCTGCTCTTGCTTCTCCTTCTCGGAGGCACTCTGGCGGTGCTCTGCCATCAAGGGTTCCTCCCTTACCAGGTGTTCTTCGCCAACGACTCCGCTCTTGGCGCGCTAAAGGAAAGTTCCGAGCGGCTCCCCGGTACATTCACCGGCTGTTGGGCTGATTTCTGGTGGATCGGCGGATCGCCACCATCCCCTTCCCCGTCCTTTTCCATTCTCCTGGCCACGGTTCTGTCTCCCGAACATTACCTCAAGGTCTATGTACCCTTCACCGCGCTGTTTCTGGGTTTTTGCGCCTGGTTTTTCTTCCGGCAATTGCGCTTTTCGGCGCTGGCCTGCGTCATCGCCGGCGTGGGCGCGGGGCTGAACATGCACTTCTTTTCCAATGCTTGCTGGGGGCTTGGCACCTGGTCGGTCTCCACCGGCATGGTCTTCGTTGCCTTGGGCGTCCTGGTCGGCCCTCATGTGCGGCCGCTCTGGGTCAAAGGCGCGCTGGCCGGCTTGTCCGTCGGCATGGTCGTGATGGAAGGCTTCGACGTTGGGGCCATCTACAGCGTGTACATCGGCCTGTTTGTGGTCTTCCTGTTTCTGAACACGGAAACCAACCTCGCCAGCGGAGCGGCCAAGGCGCTGGGAGTTGGAGCGTTGGTGGTGCTATTCGCGTTTTTCATTTCCGCAAGCACGCTTTACACGCTGGTTGACACCCAAATATCGGGCGCCCCAACGCTCGGAAAAAGCGCCCAGGAAAAACAATCGCACTGGGAATTCACCACCCAATGGAGCATTCCGAAGATCGAATCGTTGCGCGTCATCATTCCGGGCCTCTTCGGCTACCGCCTGAAGGAATTCACCACCTCCACCAACAAGGCCGGGTCCTACTGGGGCAAGATCGCCGAAGACCCGCGCATAGATCAATTGGAGAGCGGCAATCCCAAAACTCGCGCCGCCGCCGCAGCGGCACTGGGAATGCCCCAGGAAATTCAGGACCTGATGGCCAGCAACGACGTCAAAACGCGCGACACGATCATTGATCGAATCAAAGACAGCGGCCTGCAGCGCCGGCATACAGGCTCCGGTGAATTCACCGGCGTGCTGGTCTGTTTGCTGGCGATTTTCGGCGTCGCCAGCGCGGCGCGGAAGGTCAACGGGCCTTACACTCAAATCGAGCGCCGGATCGTCTGGTTCTGGGCTGGGGCGGCGCTCATTTCCCTTTTCGCCGCCTGGGGGCGCTACGGCTTGGTCTATAGGCTCATTTATCATCTGCCGTTCTTTGCCAACATTCGGAACCCGATGAAGTTCATGCACCCGTTGAATGTGAGCCTCATCATCCTGTGCGGCTTTGGCCTGGAGGCGCTTTACCGCTCTTATCTCCAGCCGGAGGCCAAGGTCTCCGGCAATTTGTTCCGGCATCTGGCGGGCTGGTGGAAAAAGGCGGCTGGCTTTGACAGATGCTGGGCCATCGGAGCCGCCGCTTTCCTTATCCTTGCGGCGGCCGGTTATTTCGTTTTGCGCGGCGCGAAGCCCGATCTTGTCAATCACCTGCTTCACAACGGATTTGACACCACGCTGGCGCCGCAGATCGCCGGTTTCTGCATCGGCGAAGCGGGGTTGTTCATCCTCTTTTTCGCCCTGTCAGCCGGGACGATCTTTTGCATCCTCACCGGGGCGTGGGCCGGAAACAAAGTCGCGTGGGCCTGGGTCTTTCTGAGCGCGATCATGATTTGCGACCTCTTCCGCGCCGATGTCCCCTGGATCCGCTATTTCAACTACCAACAAAAATACAGCATGAACCCCGTCGTGGACTTTCTCCGCCACGACCCTTGGGAACACCGCGTCGTCTCCCGCCTCTCGCCTCAGGGCGGCTACGACATTGTGCCCGACGGCAACACGGGCGCCCTCTGCCATTGGTGGCTGGAGAATGATTATCCCTACAACGACATCCAATCGTTGGAAATAGACCAGGCCCCGCGAATGCCGGCGATGGAGACCAGTTATCTGGGCAACTTCGTGGTCCGTTCCGGGGATGATCTCACGCCCGCTGTCCGCCTCTGGCAATTGACCAACACCCGCTACATCTTCGGCGATGCGCGCCTGGAGCCTCAGCTCAACCAGCGCGCCGACCCGCCGAACAGTTTCCGCACGATCATGCGCATGGACGTCGTCGTCAAACCGGGAATTGAGCTTGAGAAAGTTGAGGACGCGGGTGACATGACGGTCCAAACCAACAGCCAGGGGGCGGTCGCCCTCATCGAATTCAAGCGCGCCCTGCCGCGAACCAAGCTCTATTCCAACTGGCGCATGGCGGACGACCCCCACGCATTGCAGACTCTGGCCGCGCGGGACTTTGATCCCGAAAAGACGGTATTAGTCGCGACAAACACACCCATAGCGCAACCCTCGGGCGGCGCCGAAACCGATCCCGGCACGGCCAAGATCACGCATTATCAAGCTAAAGACCTGATTCTGCAGGCAGAGGCCAAAACGCCTGCCGTGCTCCTGCTCAACGACCGAACCGGCGCCGGCTGGAGCGTGACGGTGGATAACAAGCCGGCGGAAGTGCTGCGTTGCAATTATATCATGCGGGGGGTGTTTCTCCCACCCGGCTCGCATACCGTTGAGTTCCGCTTTCGCGCGCCGCTCAAGTATTTCTACATCAGCGTGACGGCCTTTGCCATCGGCCTCCTGCTGGGCGGCTACGTCATTTGCACGCGCTTCCGGGGCGAAAAACAGCCGGCCGTCCAACAGCCGGCAAATTAGGTGTCCGTCAGCCTCCGCCCCGTCTCTTTGAGCTTATTTTACCGCGGCTTTTCCCCTGCCGCGGGACTTCAGGCGCCGCACTTGCTGGGCGCGAATGCGCGGGGACAGGCGGCGCTTGGAACGGACGCTCTGCTCCAGGATATAGCTGGGCGACTGGCGGAGCCGGCGGCGGTATTTGAGTTTGCGCCGCATCCGCTCGCGAGCGGCGATGGTGTGTCGCAGACAGTAAACTCCCACGGCAGGCTCGCCGCACGTCAAACAAACCCCATGCGCCTTCTTGCGCGCCATGTGAATTTGCTGGCGGGACATCGGAGTGCCATCCGCTTTGAGCAGTCCTGTGAACTCGTCGTTGATCTTCTTTCGGCTCCAAGTCTTCTGTTTCATAATTAGGCTTTACCCAAATGTTACATTCAATATACATGATCTTTTGCCCCGCGAAAGGGCAATAGTCAATTATTTTCGCCAAAGTGTCAAAAAATCAGGGATTCCCGCATGTCATTCGCTCGGACCCCTTTTACGTCGCCGGGATGAACCGTTGCAGCAGCAGCGCCAGCAGGAACCACAGGCCGAAAAGCGCGCACCACGGCTGGCTGGTGTCGGCCACGGCCAGCAAATCCACCAGCACAATGCCCGCCAGCAGCCGCGAGACGGTGTAAGCGACGTTGGACCCGGCCCAATCCAGGCTCCGGCTCAACGCCCAGCAGGTCCATACCGCCAAAACCATCGAGAACACCACCGCCCCCTTCCACGAAGGGCCGTCATCGGCCAACGCCGCCATCACCACGGGGGCTGCCAGCAGCAGGCCCGGCCACAATGGAACAGGCCCGCGCCTCTTCTCCCCGCGCGCCAGGCAACTCAGACCGGCGACGTACGCCCCCAACGCCAATCCCTTCCACACCGCCTCCCCTCCGACTCCCCGCGCCCCCGCCGCCGACGCAACCAGATAGAGCCAGACCCGGCAGGCGCCCATCAGGACCGGGGAAACCGGGAGGAATTTATGGCTCGCATTGTAGAGCAGAATCAAGACGCACAGAACCACCGCCAGGACTATCGCCGTGGCGCCCAGGAACGACACTCCGGCCAGGCCCAGCGCCAGCCAGGCGAAGCCCCACTGCCAGACCGCGCGGCGGCTTATGGCCCCGGAGGGAATGGGCCGCGAACGGCGGTTGTTCTGGTCGAATTCCGTGTCAAAGGCGTCGTTCAGAAACATCCCGCCCGTGTAAAGAAAGCTCGCCGAAAGACAGAGGCAAGCGAGCGCCACCCAATTGCCCCCGCCACCCAGCCACCAGCCCGCAAGACAATCAGACCAGACGGTGGGAAGGTTCGAAACCCGCCCCAGAACAAGGAGCGTGCGCAACTTCGATGGACGACCGGCGGGATTCATACTGTGTCACCCTGCGCTTCCGGCCGCGTCGCGCCGCGATGGATGTTGGCACAAAAGGCGGGATGGTGTCCTTGGGAAAGCCGCATGGGTGTGCCCGCCGCCTCTCAGGGAAACTCCCGGAATTTATCTGATTGACGGAGAAACCGCGCCGGGTTCCGGTAGATCACCTCGTCCACCGCGTCGGCGCTGTGCCCGCGCCGCCGCAGTTCCAGCGCGGCGCGCGGCACGGCCAGCGGGATGCTCACCCCCCAATCGCAGGCGCTGTTCATCCACAACCGCTCGCGCCCATACAGTTCGATCATGTCCGCCGCGCGCGCCGCCGTGCACTTGGAGTCCGGGTAGAGAGTCATGCCCGCCCAGAATCCCGCCTCCAGCACTGCCTTGATGGTGTGCTCCTCAACGTGATCGACCAGGACGCGCCCCGGTTCGAGCCGCCCGTCCGCCCGCAACGCGTCAATAATCAGGCGCGTGCCCTTGAGCTTGTCCTCCAGATGGGGCGTGTGGATGAGCAGCAATTGCCGGTGGCGCGCGGCCAGATCGACGTGCCGCTCAAAGACCGCCAGTTCGTTGCGGCTGTTCTTGTTTAATCCAATCTCGCCGATCCCCAGCACCGTGGGGCGATCCAGGAATTGAGGGATGATCTTGAGGACTTCCCCGGCCAGCGCGAGGTCTTCGGCTTCCTTGGGATTGAGGCAAATCCAGCAATAATGCGCCAGCCCGTGACGCGCCGCCCGTTTCGGCTCAAACTCCGTCAATTGCCGGAAATAATCGAAGAACCCCTCCGCCGAACTCCGGTCGAATCCGGCCCAAAAAGCCGGTTCGCAGACAGCCTGGCAGCCCGCAACGGCCATCGCCTGGTAATCGTCAGTCGTCCGGCTGACCATGTGGGCGTGAGGTTCGATGTAGCGCATGAAACGAGGCGCCCGGCTACTTGGCGCCGGGCCAGGCGCCGGCCGCCGCCTTTGTCGTGGCCGCCGCCAGCGGTTCCAGAGTGGGGTCGCTCAACGCCAGCAACACGCGGCTGGCCCGATCAGGCTGGCCGCCGTCGAGTTCTTTCAGCGCCTTGCGCAAGGCCGCCATCCGAAAATCATCCGCGCCTTCCGCCCGCTCGACCCGGTCCAGGAACGCGGCCAGATCGACCAGTTTCGACCGCGCTTCCATGAAATAAAGCTCCAGAACCTGCTCGCGCGTGATTGCCATTGCGCCCCCATTTTGGGCCGCTTCCGCCAGGGAAACAAGCCGCATCTTGTCTCGCGCAACAGACCGAATCGAAAGCTCCAGCCGTTTTCGCCCCAATCGCTTGTCAATCGCGCGGTTTGATCGTCACCCCGCCGCCGGCGGCATCTTTGACTATCATCAGATCATAATTCACGCACAGCGCGACGATGGCCTGCCGGGCGGTTACCTTGTTCCATCTCCCGGAAACGGACGGCGTGTTCGCCATCGGAACGCCAGAAATCTTGGGGTCCAGAACCACGTTCAATTGGCCCTGCTTGATGAGAGACTTCAGTGCCTCACCCAGCGGAACGGAGTCCATGCTCAACATGAGGCAGATTGTCCAACCGCCCGGTGCCAGTCAACCTCATTCCAATCGAACCCAGACGCCCTGCTTTCGACAGCCACCGAATCACACTTTATCGTTATCGGCGCCCTGTTCTCTCCCCCATTTTGTGCCCATGCGATTCTTGCAGGCCGGGCCCCCGGCCATAGGGAGGAGGGGTGGCCCGCGCCCGCAAATTCGCTTGAGCCGCAACAAAACTACCGTAATTTACCGTAATTTGGCGTAATTTACCGTAATTTACCGTAATTTTTTAACCACGTCCGCCTTCGCGCCATCCGCTCCGGCGCGACAAGGATGGACCCGGATGAACACGGATCGGACCTCTTTGTCGTTAATCCGTGAAATCCTTCCCGCGCCGAAGCGTGGCGCGGGCGGACGAGGTGAAGACCCCCATTTTTCCAGGACCCGGCGCGGAGGCCGCCCTCTTTTTTGGGTGCACAAGGGTGCACAAGGGTGCACAAGCCTGCATAAACGGCCATTTTTGCGGTGTGGCTCTCGCTGGAACGGGGTCGCCGCTCCAGCTTTCCGCAAACCGGCCTATGTCAATGAACATCCGCCCTTTTCCGGCCACTTCGCCAACATACAATAACAATTGCGTAACGCAACACATTTCTCGATACCGGCCCGGGTGGACGCTGATATTGCGGAAAACAAAACTGGCGGCATGCCGTGATTTCACGGACGCACGCGCAATTCTGGGAGTGCTTCAACGCTCTGGCGGAGGACGTCCAGCGGTCTGCCAAATACTGAGATTTCGCCCGATCGTTTCCGACCGTCGCCAAAGTGGAAAAAGGAAAACGAGGAATTGCAACCGGCGAAGGGGACCCCAGGCCCTTGCGATGGTAAAAAAATGGCGGCAGAAAAATGAAACCGGCCCGCTTCGCTCGATAGGGAAGCTGTATTATCTTTTTGCCTCGGATTTTTCAGCCCCCCGTGCATTCAAACGCACATTGACGCCGGTTGACAACGGGAGTAGAATCCATTTTTCTATGAAAATGTCGAATACCTTCTCATTGGTGGTCGGCAGTTTGCTCCTGATCGGATTGCCGATTTTCCCGAACCTCACTTCCGCGGGTCCAAGTTACGCGCCGTTGGTGGCCAGCAACACGGACTTTGCCTTGAATTTGTATGGCCAGATCGCGGCGACAAACGATGGAAATATCTGCTTTTCGCCGCTCAGCATTTCGGCCTGTTTCGGCATGGCCTATGCTGGCGCGAACGGGGAGACCGCGCAAGAGATGGCGCTGGCGCTGGACTTCAGCACCAACCAATCGGCGGTCGCCAGCGAGTTTGGCGCCTTGCAGGTGGAATTGAACGCGCAGCAGGGCACCAACGGCGTCGCTTTGAGCGTCGTGAACGGACTTTGGGCGCAGACCAATTATCCTTTCCTGCCATCCTTTCTGGATAACGCCATCAGCAATTATGACGCGAACGTGCAAGAGGTGAATTTCATGACCAACGCTGCCGGGATCACGGACCAGATCAATGAATGGGTGGCGGATGAGACCGACGGCATGATCAGCAATCTTCTTGCGTCGGGTACACTGAATCGCTACACGCGCCTGGCGTTGGTGAACGCGATCTATTTCAAGGCGCAATGGGGCAGCCAATTCGCCACTAACTTGACAATCTTGCGACCCTTTCATACTTCGTCCGGCCAGACAGTCAATGTGCCGTTAATGGAGCAGGAGGAAACGGTTCCGTATTACGAGGACAGCTTGCTCCAAGCGATCGAACTGCCGTACACCAATAGCAATCTTGGCATGGTGGTTCTGCTGCCCAAAAACACCAACGGCCTGCCATCGCTGTCGCTGCCGGAATGGCAAGCGGTCGTCGCCGGCTTGACTCCCCAGGCTACAAGCGTGTTCTTGCCGAGATTCACGGTGGAAACGGCCACAGACCTGGTCCCCATTCTGCAAAACATGGGCATGATTGACGCGTTCATTCCCGACGTGGCGGATTTCTCTGGCATCGACGGAGCAAGAGACTTGTCCATCGACGCTGCCCGGCACCAGGCCGTCGTCCAGGTGGACGAGGCTGGAACAGAGGCAGCCGGAGCAACAGTAGTCACGTTTGTTGGTCTCGTTATCCCTCCGTTTACCTTCCGCGCCGATCATCCGTTCCTCTTCCTGATCTGTGACACCAATTCTGGCAGCATCCTGTTCGTGGGGAGCGTGGTGAATCCCGCGTCAAATGGAGGAAGCGCCGGGCCTTCCGCGCCAAATCCCCTCATTCAGACCGGCGATGGCAGTTTTGGCATTAACAGCAACCAATTCGGCTTCAATGTCGCTGGGACGAACCTCACGCTGGTGGTGGAAGCCTGCACCAATATCGCCACGGGCGGCTGGTTTCCCGTCCAGACCTTGACGCTGAGCAATGGCTCGGCCTATTTCAGCGAACCGTGGTCATCCAGCAACACCAGCCGCTACTACCGCGTCCACTCGCAGTAAGAAGTTTTGACAGGATAAACAGGATTGACGGGATTGGGAACGATTGAAATGAAGAAACAAGCGCCGGGCTCATCGTGAAAAGCAATCGGGAGGGCCTTTAAAAGTGACAAGGTGGATAGTCAACAAAACATAGTGCAAGCGATTTCTTCAGAAAACGTGGAGCACTCGTAGTTCATGCGGCGCGCGGCGGGTTCTGGCCTGGCAACAGGGGTGTGCGCTGGCGTTTGGCGAGAGGAGAGGTTCCGGCGGACTTCGACCGGCGACCGCGCGCCTTGGGCGTGACTGGCAGCAACGGCGCGGTGAGTTTTTCGTAAAGCGAAAAGAGGAATTCCACGCGCTGGCGGTCGGAATGGAACGGCTCTGAGCGGTAACATTTCTCCACGGCGCGATCCAGTTCGGCGTGGGCGCGGACCAGTTCACGCGGCATTGTAAGCGGATTGTAAAGATCGGCCAGCGTTGCGAGTCCGCGGGGCGGCAAATGGGGTCTGCGCGCCGCGAGAACCGCCCGCCCTTTTTCTTCGACGCGCTTGCGCTGCTCCGCCATGGTATTCGGCCATGGGAAGTTGTTGTAAACAATCTGACTCGAATACTGGTAGCGGCTTTCGAGTCGGCCGCCAGTGTATCGCATCCAAGCCATGTGGATTGCTGACGACAACACTCCAAACTGGTACAGTCCAGCACTCGGGATAATCAGCGAGCTCCCGTTGGCAATGAACCTCGGTTCCATAAAGCCAAGTGGCATGTAGGGGCGTTCCTCCGAAGACACCTTTGGCAGCAGGAGGTAGTCGGTATTTGGTTGGCGGATCTCTCCGAACAATGCCGGTGTTGTCGCCAGTTTGATCGTCTCCTTGCGCCCGCTCTCTAACCTTGCCTGGCGGACCGCTTCAATTCGCTTTTGCACCATCTTGCTTCTGCGAATTAGCGGTGGAGGCGCGTCAACGAGCCACAAACACCAGCGTTCTGTCCCATTTAAAAACTCCTCGCTTCCAACAAAAGGGCGTATGAACGGATCGAAGTCGGGATCTTCAGCAAGGATTGCCGCTCGACTTTCCCTATCCAATATAAGATTCCCCAGGCCCTTGTCGTGTTTTCGCCGGTCGTTTGCCATGCTGCCGTAATTTATTTCTGGAACGCTGCAGATCGGTTTGCCACGTTTGAAGAGTAACACATCCACCGCATCCGCGAGGTAAGGATTGATTCTTGAAGCGGAAACTCGCAACGGCTCCGCTTTTGAGTGGGCGTACTCAAAAATGACTTTGTCGGCCCGGTTGAATGACGCGAAACCGATTATAACAACGTGAACGTGTGCTTTGCCTCTCGCTTCACTCATCCAAGCGAAGCTGCGGTGGGCGAAATGAATATAGAGGGAATAGCGACGGCGCAAGCCGCGCCAAAACACGCCGACCTGCTCACCCTGACTGATTGAATTTGTGGAGACGAATGCGACGCGTATATTTGTGTTACGGATGTAATCGCCAGCTTTAATATACCAGCAGGTCACGTAGTCGAGCACACCAGTGCCTTCCTCCTCGCCCCAGATAAGTGCCATGTCGGCTTTTTGTTCGGCGTTTTGCTCCTTCTTCCCGACAAATGGCGGATTGCCCAGGACGTAGCTGCATTTTTCGGGCGGCAAAACTTCCCTCCAGTCCAGCCGGAGGGCATTTCCGCAGCGAATGTGGGGTGATTTCTTGAGCGGCAGGCGTTGGTAGATCTGGCCGAAGGCATCGGACACCTTCTGGTTCATCTGGTGATCCATCATCCAAAGCGCCACCTCGGCAATCCGCGACGGCCATTCGCCAATTTCGATGCCGTAAAACTGGTCAACGTCCACTTGGGAGAGCTTGGTGATTTCATCCAGCGTGAGTTCGGTCTGCTTTCCGAAAATCTCCCGGAGCGTTTCGAGTTCAAGCTGGCGCAGTTCCCGGTAGCCGATCACAAGGAAATTGCCACAACCGCACGCCGGGTCGAGAAAACGCATTTGACAGAGTTTGTCGTGGAATTCCTCCAACCGCGCGCGGCGTCCGGTGGAGCGGTCGGCCTTGCGGTTTTCAAATTCGGCGCGCAGGTCGTCCAGGAAGAGGGAGCGGATCACTTTCAGGATGTCCCGTTCGCTGGTGTAGTGCGCTCCAATCTGGCGGCGCTGCTTGTCGTCCATGATGGCCTGAAACAAGGAGCCGAAAATGGCGGGGGAGATGCGCGACCAATCCTTGCGAGTGCAACCAAGAAGCGCGTTGCGCATGTCGCGGTTGAAATCGGCAAAGCCCAGATGTTCGCTGAACAGGTCGCCGTTGACGTAAGGGAAGGCGGCCAAGGTCTCCTCAAGGTTTTTCTGGCGTTTGTCCGGCGGTGTGTTCAGGACTTCAAAGAGCCGGGCGAGCTTTTCGCCCAGGTCCGATCCGTCCGGCGCGGTGCGGTTTTCGATGAAAAGACGGAAGGATTCCGGCTCGAAAATGGCAGTGTCCTCGGCAAAAAGGCAGAACAGGACGCGAACCAGAAATCGCTCAAGGTCGTGGCCCGTGTAGCCGCCGGCTTCGAGCGCGTCGTGAAGCTCGCCCATGATCTGGACCGCTTCGATGTTGATGGGGTCTTGCTCCTGAAACGTGTGCTGCTTGTAACCGGGAATGAACGCGAATTCATGGACGTTGCGGTGGAAATCGGCAAGGGGGAATTCATGGGTGACGCCGCGCCGTTTGTCAAATAGCGGCAGGTCGCGCTGGTCTTCCGGCTCAAGGTCGTGCAGGGCAATCCGCGCGAAATCGGAGACGATGATGTAGCGCGGTATTTCGTCGAGACGGCCCTGGTTGGCCAGCTCGCGGACATAACCGAATGCCTGTGATTCCGCCTTGCCGAGGTCTTGCCCGAACGATTTGTGCTCGACGAGCAGTTTGCCGGGCCAGAGCAGGTCAATAAAGCCATAATCGCCCGAGAGTTTTTTCACCGGGTCTTCAAAGGTGGCAACCAGGCGTCGTTTGATGCCGAAAACCTCAAAGAAGTCGTTCCAGAATGACTGCTTTTCGGCGCTCTCTCTTCTGACCCCTGTCCATTCGCGGGAGAACTTGATCGCGTTGTGGCGGATTTCGTTCCAACTAATCGGCATGGCTGGAGAGTGTGCGCCCAAGATTTGGCAGCGTCAAGAAGTCAGCAATCGCCAACAATCGCCCGGGCGCAGGACAGAATTCTTCATACCGTCGGTAAGGCGGTGCTGCTGCGCCGCCCAAGAATTCAGGGCAGAGCGGCAGCTCTGCCCTACCAGCAAGGTGAAGAATTCTGTCCTGCGCCCGAATCGCCCTTGCTCGACTTTGCGGGGTTCGTTGGTTATGTTGAGGCCGTGAGTTTTCTTCGTGAGTTTGAGGCTCTTCGGATTGAGGAGTTGCTGGAGTTGTCGCGCAACACCGGCGCCGCCGACGCGCGCCAGGCGGCGGGCAAGACGCTTCTGACGCCGTCCGATTTCGCGCGCCTGATTTCGCCGGCGGCGGCGGGCGAATGCCTGGAGGATATTTGCCGCCGCTCGCAGGCGATGACGCGCCGCCGTTTCGGCAAGGTCATCCGGCTGTTCGCGCCGCTGTATCTTTCCAACGAGTGCATCAATAATTGCAAGTACTGCGGGTTCTCGCGCGACAACGCGATCTTGCGCGTGACGCTGAACGTGGAGGAGGTGCTGCGCGAAGCGCGCGCGCTCAAGGAACAGGGCTTCCGCAATATCCTCCTGGTTTCGGGCGAGCATCCCAAGTTTGTCTCCGGCGGCTACATGGCCGATTGCATCCGCGCGCTGCACGCGGAGGTTCCGAGCATTTCCCTGGAGATCGGCCCGATGGAAACAGCGGAGTACCTCCCGCTGGCTGAGGCGGGCGCCGACGGGCTGGTGGTTTATCAGGAAACTTACGACCGCGGACTCTACGCGGAAATGCACACCGCCGGGCCGAAGCGGAATTTTGATTGGCGCCTGGAAACGCCCGAACGCGCCTACGCGGCGGGGTTCCGGCGGCTGGGCATCGGCGCGCTATACGGTTTCGGCGATTGGAGGCGCGAGGCGATCTGTCTGGCGGCGCACGCGGCCCATCTCTTGCGGCACTGCTGGAAAGCGCAACTGACGGTGTCCCTGCCCCGCCTGCGCCCGTGCGCCGGGCAATTCCAGCCGCCGGCGCCGATGTCCGACCGGGACCTCACGCAGTTGGTCTGCGCGCTGCGGCTGTATCTGCCTGACGCGGGGCTGGTGCTTTCGACGCGCGAGGCACCCCAGTTGCGCGACGGGCTGATACCGCTGGGCATCACGATGATCAGCGCGGGGAGTCATACCGAGCCGGGCGGTTACACTGGAGCGGGGCGCGAGAAACTGCATCACACCGAGCGCGGGCGGATCGTGGAACTGGCGGCGGGCGCCAGCGAATGGGCTGAGGGCGCGACCGGACAATTTGAGATTGCCGACCCACGTTCCTCCGGCGAAGTGGCCGCCTTGTTGCAACGGCTGGGTTACGAACCGGTTTGGAAAGACTGGGACGCGGCCTTGACCGCCTGATGCGTCCGGCAATTTCCCAAAGAACATTCTCGAATGGTATCATGGAAGACTCGTTCGTCATCGCCAACGGTGGGAGAATCAGCGCGGAACTGCCGTGCTCCATCGAAGAATTCCTGCTCGCCCGGCAATTGCGCCCGCGAAGCGTGGTGGTCGAACACAACGGGGAGGCGGTCGCGCCGAGCGAGTTCGCCTCGCGGAAGCTGGCCGCCGGGGACCGCCTGGAAATCGTCAACATAGTGGCTGGCGGATGAACCCGGATTTGTCGGCATTGATCGCCGGGATGGGTGAGGAAATGGTCTTCGGCCAGGCGCTGGCGCGCCGGGCCGGGCGCGGATTTGAGTTGCGCCACGTTGCCGACCGCGACGCCGCCGCCCAATCATTGCAGTCGCTGGCGGTGGAAGAGCTTCGCGGCTGGGCGCAATTCGCCCAGGGCGGCGCTTTCCGTCCGCTCAAATCCGCGCCCAATCTTCGGCGCGGCTGGCGCGCGACCGCCGTGGACGGGACGGCCTTGGGGCTGTGTCTGCATCATCTTTATCCCGGCGCGGTGGCGGATTGGCACGCGGCGCAGGCCCAGCCGCCCCCGGTCACTTCGTATCGGGAGTTTGCGAAGCGGCAAACTGGCATGTATCGGATCACGGCAAAGCTCAACGACGCGGCGGCCGGCGCCGTCGTCCGCGCCTGTTGCCATCCGGATTCGTGCCTGAAAAGGCGGCTGTGGACGGTCGGGCAACTCAAGCTGGATGGGGTTGCGGAAAAGAGCCTGATCCCGTGCCTGGAACCGTGCGCCATCCTTGTTGAATTGGCGCGCAAAGCGGCGCGGTGGGAGCAGGAGGCGGCGGCCCGGCCGGCGCCGACTCCGGCGGAGAGGGAACTTCACCGGCAGGAGGCCGCGGAGCGACTGCAACATCCGGACACGGACTCGCCGGAGAGCGATTTCGACGCGCCGAACAACCCGCGCCGATTGCGATTTATCTTGGAAAACAGCGGGGGGCCGGTTACACCCGGCGTAAGTTGAATCAGCGTTTTATGAAAACTGCCATTGCCGTCCGAATCCTGACTATTATTTGTCTGGCCGCCATGCCGCTTGCAGGAGGGGTGCAATCGCTGGCCGCCGCGCCCAGTGCCGCGCAGACGAATTTGCTCTCGCACGCGCTCCAGGCCAAAGACGCCGAGGCGGCTTGGACAGAACTGGGTGAGTCGGAGCACCGGCCCGCGCCGCCCGCCGCATGGGAAACGTCCGCGCCAACCAAAGAGGAAGAGGCAAAGTTTCTGATGCCATACATTGTGGCATTGGAGGATCGGACGAAGGATTTTTATACCCGATTCCCCAAGGACAGCCATGCCTTGGAGGCCAAAATGCAGGAAGTCGATATGGCGGAGATCGGGATGCAATTGGGCGGCAGCAATCAGCAGGCCCGCCTTGAGGGAGTGGAGAAATCGCTTTTGAGCGATCCCACCCTTGCGGAGAAGGACAGGTTCAGCCTCCGCCGAGGTGACGTGGGGCGGGCCGCCGCAGCCAGGCAATCTGAAAGCGAGGCCGCCGGCCTGGCTGAATTCGAGAAGGGCGCCCGCGACTTGCAGAAGGAGTTTCCAAATCAACCCGGAGTTTTTGACATGCTTTTGACCGTGGCCGTCAACAGCGAAACCGACAAGGCGCGCGCGCTGTTGAAGGAGATCGCCGCGAGCAAGGCATCCGACGAAGTGAAGGCCGCGGCCGCCAGCCAGATGAAGAAATTCGACGCATTGGGCAAGCCGTTGGTCTTGCAATTCACCGCGGTCGATGGGCGCGAGGTCGATGTCGCGACATGGAAGGGCAAAGTCGTGCTGCTCGATTTTTGGGCGACTTGGTGCGCTCCGTGCGTGGGCGAAGTCCCCCGCGTCGTGGAGACCTACGAGAAATTTCATGCCAAAGGTTTTGAAATTGCCGGCATCAGCCTGGACCGCGAGAAGAGCAAATTGACGGAATTTGTGGCCGGGCACAAAATGGCATGGCCGCAGTTTTACGACGGGCTGTTTTGGGAGAACAAATACGCGCAGCAATTCGGGATCGAAAGCATTCCCGCGATGTGGCTGATTGACAAACAAGGGAACCTGCGCGACCTGGACGCGCGCACCGACCTGAGCGGCAAAGTGGAGAAGTTGCTGGGCGAATAGGCGCCGCGCCGCCATGGATTTACTTCACCATGCGCTATGGCCTGGCGGGAAGTTTCTGGGCGTGGAGTGGTCGGTGTGGAAGGTCGTGGGGTGGGTGGGAAACGTGGTTTTTACCTCGCGCTTTTTCGTTCAGTGGTATGCCACGGAGAAACGCAAACAAGTGGTCATGCCGGTGATATTCTGGTGGTTGAGCCTGGCCGGGTCGTTTTTGATTCTCGCCTACGCCCTGTTCTACAAGAAGGATTCGGTGTTTATTTTTGCCTACGCCTTCGCGTGGATTCCCTACATCCGCAACCTGGTCATCCATCATCGCAACGAACGGGCGCGGCGGCGGTGCCCGGATTGCGGCGCCGTCTCGCCCGGCACGGCCCGCTATTGCAGCCAATGCGGCGCGAACCTGTCCCAACCGGCCGCAACATCCGGCCCGGCGCAGTGAAGTGAATTTTGGGCTTTGAATTTGCGCTGCTTCCCCCCATTTTGGTGTGCGTCATGTTGAAACTATTTCAAACCGCTGTCCTGGCGTTGGCGGCGGCCGCGGTGACGGGTTGCTTCTCCAAAACCAGGACGACTTACCACGCGGGCGATGAAGCCCCGCCGCCCTTCATGGCGGGACCGGCGGCGGTCTTGCTGACCAACCTGGACGGCTTTAGCGCCCATCTGACCGCGTCGATTCCACAGCGGGACGGGCAACGGCGGCAGATGTCCGGCGACCTGCTCGAGCGCGAGGGGCGGCTCATCTTCCAGCCGCAGACCGGCGTGAAGGGAAAACACGCCCGAAGCGAAGGGGGGATGTTTTTCATCTGGCACGAGGACAGGAACACGGGCTATATTTTGAGCGATCCATTGCAAGCTTACGCGCCGGTGATGTCCAGAGTCCAAGTGACCAACATCGCCTGGAACACCAGCGGCGCAACTGAAGAACAGGCGGGCGGCCACCCGTGCCGGCGTCTCGAAGCGATCCTCCAGTCCAGCGATGGTTCCTCGGTCCGGTATATGGTCTGGCAAGCCGAGGACCTCAAACGGTTCCCGATGCGGATTGCGCAGGTCGGCGGCGGGCCGGGGTTGACCCTGGATTTCACCAACGTCCGTCTGGAGTTGCCGGCGCCCGAACTATTCTATCCGCCCGAAGGATTTACCAAGTACGAATCCCCGACGGCGCTGATGAACGAGTTGATCGTGCGCCAGAGCGCCTACGTCAAGAGCGAGAGCATCAATCCTCCAGGCGGCGAGCCGCTGCCGGTGACCGGCCCTGCCAACATGCATCCGGTCCAGACTCCTCCTTGAGGGCGCCCTTGGGTTATTGCATGAATCTTTTCCCGGCATTCCAGGTCTGAGGAGAACTGTGAAACTGACAAACGTATGCTGACAAACAAGCCGTCCAAAGGCCCGCGCGGCGTTTCTGGCCTTGTCCCCATCATCCTGGCTGTGCTCTTTATGGGCGGAATCGTTTGGCTCATCCATTACCGTCAGTCCCAGGCCATAGCCCGGACGATCGCCCGCGGGCGGGCCGATGCCACCATTCCGGTTTCCGTCGGAAGGGTGACGCGCCGGGAGGTGCCAATTTACCTGGATGGCCTGGGCACGGTTCAGGCCTTCAACTCCGTGACCGTCAAGACGCGTGTGGATGGGCAACTGAACCGCGTGGCTTTTACCGAGGGGCAGGATGTGCGGATGGGGGACTTGCTGGCCAAGATCGATCCCCTGCCCTACAAGGCGGCGCTCGAACAGGCGCAAGCCAGGAAAAAGCAAGACCAAGCGCAATTGGCCAACGCGAAAGTCGATCTGCGCCGCGACCAGGACCTTGTCAAAGACAAGATCGTCACCGAGCAAAGCCTGGCGACTCAACAAGCGCTGGTCGATCAACTGGAAGGGTCTGTCCAGGCCGATCAAGCCGGAATCGACAGCGCCCAAGTCCAACTGGATTACACCACCATCAATTCGCCGCTGGAGGGCCGTTGCGGCGTCCGCTTGGTGGATCAGGGCAACATCGTTCATACGACCGACACCAACGGCTTGGTGATGATCACCCAATTGCGTCCGATCTTTGTCGTGTTCACCCTGCCGGAGCAGGACGTTGGCGTCATCGCCCGCAAAATGGCCCAAGGCCCCGTCACCGTCCTGGCGTTGGATCGCGACAATAAAACCGTCCTGGACACCGGAACGCTGGCGGTCATTGACAACCAGATTGACACGACCACCGGCAGCATCAAACTCAAGGCCGCCTTTGCCAACCAGGACCTCCGCCTTTGGCCCGGCCAGTTCGTCAATCCGCGCGTCCTGGTTGAGAAGACCAACGGATTGGTCGTCCTGGAGAATGTCATTCAGCGCGGTCCGGAGGGCGAGTACGTCTTCGTCATCGTCCGGGAGGGAACCAATATGACAGTGAAATTGACGCCCGTGACAGTAGGACAGATGCAAGACGACTGGGCGTTGGTGGCAAAGGGATTGACAGAGGGGCAGGAAATCGTTGTGGACGGCCAATACCGCTTGGAGGACGGTTCCAAAGTGAGTGTGCGGGAGGCCGATCATCCTGCCGCTACTCCGGTGGCCCCAGTCCAGGGCAACCGGAGCGGGACTGGCGGCACAAGCGGCCGCCTGCCCGGCGACCATCCGCCCAAAGAAGCCGGCGCGTGAGCATCTCAGAGCCATTCATTCGGCGTCCCATCGCCACCTCACTGCTCATGGCGGGGGTTCTGCTTCTGGGATTCCTGGGCTATGAACTGTTGCCGATCTCCGCGTTGCCGCCTGTGGATTTCCCAACCATTCAGGTGATTGCGCAATATCCCGGCGCCAGTCCGGAAGTCATGGCATCTTCGGTGACCACGCCCTTGGAGCGGCAATTCGGCCAGATCAGCGGGCTGTCCCAAATGACCTCCATCAGCGCGTTTGGAACCGCCAGCATCACGCTCCAGTTCACCTTGGAGCGGAATATAGACTCCGCGGCCCAAGACGTGCAGGCGGCCATCAACGCGGCCAGCGGGGTGCTGCCCGGCGGCATGCCCAATCCCCCCGTCTATAACAAAGTCAACCCCGCCGACACCCCGATCCTCACCCTCCAACTCACCTCCAAGGAACTACCCCTGGCCAAGGTCAACGACCTGGCCGACACCGTTCTGGCCCAAAAACTCAGCGAAGTCACCGGGGTGGGCCTGGTGACCATCGAAGGCAATCAGAAACCGGCCATCCGCGTGCGCATCAATCCCTCCGCCCTGGCCAGTCTGGGCCTCGGTCTGGAAGACGTCCGCAGCGCCCTCATGCTGAACAACATCAATCTCCCCAAAGGCAGCTTTGACGGGCACCAGCAGGCCTATGCCATCGGCGCCAACGACCAGCTTTTCTCCGCCGCCGATTTCGGCAACGTCATCGTCACCGTCATCAACGGCTCTCCGGTCCGCCTCAAGGACATCGGCGAGGTCGTCGCCGACGTGGAAAACGTCCATCTGGCGGGATGGGTCAACAATAATCCCGCCGTGATCGTGGACATCCAGCGCCAGCCCGGCGCCAACATCATCCAGACAGCCGACCGCGTCAAAGCCTTGCTCCCCCGCCTGCGGGCGTCGATCCCGCCCTCGATCAACATCAAGGTTTTCAGCGATCGCACTGAGATGATCCGCGCCTCCATCCGCGACGTTCAATTCACCCTCCTGCTCACCATCGCCCTGGTGGTCATGGTGATCTTCCTGTTCCTGCGCACACTGTGGGCGACGGTCATTACCAGCGTCGCCCTCCCTCTGGCCATCGTCGGCACCTTCGGACTGATGTGCCTTCTTGGATTCAGCCTGGACAATCTTTCGCTCATGGCGCTGACCATCTCCACCGGTTTCGTGGTGGACGATGCCATCGTCATGATCGAGAACATCGTCCGCTTCATTGAAGCGGGAGACCCGCCCATGGTCGCCGCGCTCAAGGGAGCCAGGCAAATCGGCTTCACGGTCGTCTCCCTGAGCCTTTCCCTCATCGGCGTGTTCATACCCTTGATCTTCATGTCGGGCATTGTCGGGCGTTTGTTCCGCGAATTCGCCATCACCATGAGCGCGGCCGTGGTGGTTTCGATGATCGTCTCGCTCACGCTCACGCCGATGATGTGTTCCCGCCTGCTGCGCCCTCAAAATGAAAAGCGGCACGGACGGCTCTGGCATGGGTCGGAGAGATTCTTCCAGGGATTCCTGGCCCTCTACGATGGCGGCCTGAAATGGGTGCTGTCGCACCAGCCGCTCACCTTGACGGTCGCGGTGGCCACGCTCATCGGGACAGTCTGGCTGTATGTCGTGATCCCCAAGGGCCTTCTGCCGTTGCAGGACACGGGCATGATCGTGGGCGTGACCGATGCCGCCCAGTCCATTTCCTTCCAGGCGATGGTCGAACGCCAGCGCCGCGTGGCCGAAGTGGTGGCCAAGGACCCCGACGTGGCCAGCGTGGCGTCGTTTGTCGGCGCTGGAACGGTCAATCCGACCGCCAACTCCGGCCGGCTCTACATCAGCCTCAAAGCCCGCGAGCAGCGGCGCTCAGAGGTGGCGGAGGTCATTGGCCGGTTGCGCCAGGCCACCCGGCCCATCGAGGGGATTTCCCTGTTCATGCAGGCCGTGCAGGATGTGCAGATCGACAGCCGGGTGAGCCGGACCCAATACCAGTACACGTTGCAGGACGCCGACGAACAGGAACTGGGCCAATGGGCTCCGCGTCTGGTGGCCGCGCTGTCCGCCTCGCCGGAGCTGGCGGACGTGGCCAGCGATCAACAATCCAAGGGCTTGGGCCTGCAGGTGCAGATTGACCGCGACAAAGCGTCCCAATTGAACATCCTTCCGCAGGCCATTGACGACTCGCTCTACGACGCATTCGGCCAGCGCCAGGTCACGATCATTTTCACGCAGCTCAACCAATACCGGGTCGTCCTGGAAGCGGAACCCAACTATCAACTCAACAGCGCGGCGCTGGACAAAATCTACGTCAAATCCACCACCGGCAGAATGGTGCCGCTGGGCGCGTTTGCCTCGGTCAAGCCGGTCACGGTCCCGCTGGTCATTTTGCACGAGGGCCAGTTCCCCGCCGTGACGCTCTCCTTCAACCTGGGAGCCAACAGTTCGCTGGACGCCGCCGTCAAGGCCATCGCCGCCGCCGAGAAGGAAATCAAACTGCCTGAAACGATTGCGACCAGTTTCTCCGGCAGCGCCGCGGAATTCCGGTCGTCCCTGCGAACCGAACCGCTTCTCATCCTGGCTGCCGTCGTGGTCATCTACATCATTCTGGGCGTCCTCTACGAGAGCTACATTCATCCCGTCACCATTCTTTCCAGCCTTCCCTCCGCGGGCGTGGGCGCTTTGCTCGCCTTGATGCTCTTCCATGTGGATCTCTCGCTCGTCTCCCTCATCGGGATCATCCTGCTCATTGGCATTGTCCAGAAAAACGCCATCATGATGATTGACTTCGCCCTGGACGCCGAGCGTGAGGAGCATCTGACCCCCGAGGATTCCATTTACAAGGCCTGCAAGCTGCGCTTCCGCCCCATTATGATGACGACCATGGCCGCGCTCCTGGGCGCCCTGCCCCTGGCTTTGCAAAACGGCAACGGCTCCGAACTGCGCCGTCCGCTGGGCGTGGCGATCGTGGGCGGCCTGCTGGTTTCACAATGTTTGACACTTTACACGACCCCGGTGATCTATCTTTACATGGGAAGACTCAGCCGCCGGGCCAAACGCTGGCGCGCCGCCGCCGGCCTGGAAGAAGTGGAAGCGCCGCCGCCCGCCGGCCATGAGGCCCCGGCATCCGGGGCTTGAGCCTCTCCAAGGCGTATCAGCCCGCGGGCGCCGCCCCGGCGGCCTATTGGCGGAGAATGGAGATTTTGGTGACGCCCAGGACGAAGCCGAGCGCGGCCAGAATGAGCAGCCAGAAGGTTCCCTTGACAGCCAGCACAACGCCCGCGACCAGGATGACCGCCATGACCAGGTAAACAAGAATCGCCAAAAAGATATTCATCTCGCGCATAATATAATCGAATACCCGCGCGAAGCAAGATGGGGCGTGCGCATCTCAATTCCTGGACATAAGGAGGCGTAAATAAATTAAGGTGGCAAGCTGACTGGTTCTTTTGGCGGCTGGCGGCGTTGCTCCTCAGTCGAAGATCCACGAGGGATATTCTCCTTCGTCGCGCCTTGCCAGCCGCCAAAATCCCGGCGTCATCTTGCCACCTTAATTTATTTACGCCTCCTAAGCCGGAGCAGCCAACGGGCCGAGCCAGGGAAAATGACGAATGACGAAAACCTAATGACGAAAGAATGCTCAAATGACTCAATGAGGAAAAATGGCCGCTCAAAGCCGCTTTAGTCATTCGGGCTTCGTCATTCTTTCGTCATTGGTGCTTAGACATTAGTCATTTCCAGATTGGGTCCATCGGATTGCTGGAAAATGAGATGCGCGCGCGGGCTGGTTGGTGCTTGGAATTTGGCGGCGCACCCGCCAATCTTGGGGCGATGAGCAAACGCTTTTACATAACCACGGCCATTGACTACGTCAACGGGCAGCCCCATTTGGGCCACGCTTACGAGAAGGTCGTGTCCGATGTCATCGCCCGCGCGCGGCGGGCGGCGGGCGAGGAGGTGTTTTTCCTGACGGGCGTGGATGAGCACGGGCAAAAGGTGCAGCAGGCCGCCTTGGCGGAAGGAAAGGACCCGCAGGCCTATTGCGACGCTCTGGCGGCAAGCTGGCAGGACCTGGCGCGCAAACTGGGCCTGTCCAACGACGATTTCGTGCGGACAACCCAGGCGCGGCACAAGGAGGTGGTGCAGACGATTCTCTCCAAGCTGCACGGCCAGGGCCAGTTCTACAAGGCCACCTACCGCGGGTTTTATTCCGCGACGGCGGAAACATTTTTGACAGAGAAGGACCGGCTGCCGGACGGGAGTTTTGACGCGTCGTGGGGCAAAGTGGTCGAATTGGAGGAGGAGAATTACTACTTTAAACTCAGCGCCCACCAGGACTGGATCATCGGGCACATCGAGAGCAATCCGGGGTTCATCGCGCCCGATTACCGGCGCAACGAAGTGCTGGGCTTTCTCAAAAACGAGCCGCTGGAAGACCTTTGCATCAGCCGTCCCGCCGCGCGCCTCAAGTGGGGCATCCCGCTCCCGTTCGACGCCGGCTTTGTCACCTGGGTCTGGTTCGACGCGCTGGTCAACTATATCAGCGTCCCGTTCGCACTTGGCGACCCTGTGGTGCGCCAGGGGCTGGCGCCCTCCGCGCCCCCGGCGGCCCCCGGCCTTCTGGCGTGGCCGGCGGATCTGCACGTCATCGGCAAAGACATTCTGAAGTTCCACTCCGTCTATTGGCCGATCATGCTCAAGGCGATGGGTTTGCCCCTGCCCCGCCAAATCCTGGTCCACGGCTGGTGGCAGAAGGATGGGCAGAAGTTGAGCAAAAGCACGGGCAACGTGGTGGACCCGCTGGCCGTCATCGACGCCTGGGGTCTGGACGCTTTCCGCTATTATCTGGTTCGGGAACTGGACATCGGGCCGGATGGGAATTGGACCGATGCGGGCTTCCGGTCGCGTTACCAGTCGGAACTGGCCAACGGCTTGGGCAATCTTGTCAACCGCTCGCTCTCGATGATCCAGCGCTATCGCAATGGCGCGGTGCCGGGCGGGACCCACCAATTGGCGCGCGAAACCGAAGAGACCTGGTCGCGCGCCGTCGCCGCCTATCGCGCCAACGCGCTGCAAGAGGCCCTGCGTCACGCGGTGGCGCTGGTGACGCGGGCCAACCAGTACATCGACCAAACCAGCCCGTTCAAAATCGCCAAAGACCCGGCGCGCGCTGGCGACCTGGACGACATCCTGCGGACGCTGGCCGAAGTCTGCCGGGCGTTGGGAATTCTCCTCTGGCCGGTGATGCCCGGCGCGGCGGAGAAATTGCAGCGGCAGCTTGGGTTCGCGGAGGTCAACACTCATTTGGCCGCGATGCCTCCGCCGCTCCCCGCCGGCCACCTCATCGGCGAAGTATTCCCGCTGTTCCCGCGCCGGGACAAGGAATGACCAAGGCCCTGCGCCAATTGACCTGCCTGCCGGCCCTCCTGCTTTTTTTGGCGGCTGCGACCGCGGGTGCGCAATCAGCCATCGGCCCCCACGGCGCGGTGGCGACGGTGGACCGCATCGCCAGCCAGGCAGGAATCGACGCGATGAAAGCGGGAGGCAACGCGGTCGATGCGGCGGTGGCGGCGGCGCTCACGCTCGGAGTGGTCAACGGTTACAATTCCGGGATCGGCGGCGGCTGTTTCATCCTCATCCGCCGGGCCAACGGCCAGTTTCTCTGCATCGACGGGCGGGAAACGGCGCCGCGGTCCGCGACGCGGGACATGTTCGTGCGCGAAGGCAAGGCAGTGGCGGCGTTGAGCCGCGAGGGAACGCTGGCCAGCGGCACGCCGGGGGCGCTGGCGACCTACGATCTGGCCCTGAAGTCCGCCGGCAAACTTCCCCTCAAGACGCATCTCCTGGCGGCCGCCCGCGTCGCGGAGGAAGGATTTCAAGTGAACAAGCCCTACGCCGCCGCCCTGAGCAACGCGGCGTCCGCGCTTGTAAAGTTTCCCGCCAGCGCCGCCGTTTTCCTCAAGCCGGGCGGGGCGCCTTACAGTCAAAAGGAAATTCTTCGGCAGCCGGCGCTGGCCAGGACGTATCGCGCCATCGCGGAGAACGGGCCGGGCTGGTTTTACGGCGGCCCGTTCGCGCAGGCCGTTGAGACATGGATGCGGGCCAATGGCGGCCTGCTGACGGCGGCCGACTTCCTGAACTATCGCGCCGTCGTGCGCCAGCCCATTTCGACCGATTACCGGGATTGCACAGTTGTCACCTTTCCACCACCGAGCGCCGGCGGCGCGCTTCTGGAAATGCTCAATATGCTGGCAACCCGCAATTTCGCCGACCCGCATTTCACGCCCTTCGACCGCGCGCATTTCATCATCGAATCGATGAAGCTGGCGTGCGCCGACCGGGCGGCCTGGCTGGCGGACCCGGATTTCGCGGCCGTGCCGCCCTCTCTGACGCGCCCGGATTATGCCCGCGCGCGCGCGGCAAAGATAGATTTGACCCACGCCGCGACAGGCGTGATCCACGGCGCTCCGGCGGACGCCGCGGCCGCCATCCTTCCCAAACACACGACGCATGTTTCAGCCGCCGACGCGGAGGGGACCTGGGTGGCGTTGACGGCGACGCTCAACACGCATTTTGGTTCGAAGGTTGTCATTCCCGGAACAGGTGTGGTGATGAACAACGAGATGGACGATTTTACCGCGCAACCGGGGGCAGGCAACTATTACGGGCTGGTTGGCGGCGAGGTCAATGCCATCGCGCCGGGCAAGCGTCCGGCATCGAGCATGAGCCCGGTCATACTGCTCAAGAATCGGCGGCCGATCGCGGCGCTCGGCGCGGCGGGCGGTCCGGCGATCATCAGCCAGACATTGCTCAACATTGTCAGCATGGTGGATTTGGGAATGGACGCGCAAACGGCCATCGACCAGCCCAAGTATCATGACCAATGGGAGCCGGACGAAGTGCTGATGGAACCCGAGTTTGCGCCGGGATTGGTGCTGGCGCTGACACAGCGTGGGCATCGGCTGCGCAAGGTTGGGGGTTTGGGGGCGGCGCAGGCGGTGGGTCTGGCGCCGGATGGCAAGTCGTTGCTGGGCGCCGCTGACCGGCGGGCTGGCGGCGTGGCCCTGGCGTGGTAAGCTTGCTTGACGATTGGCCGGTTCACACAGAGACTCTGGCTTTTGAATATGTTGCCGACTCGCAATGGTTCGTTTCATTTGTTTAAATTCGCGGGAGTCAATGTCTTCCTGCATTGGTCGTGGTTTTTGGTGGCCGTGTATCAGATCAGTTACCGCAAGGGGCTTTACACATCGGACATCTGGTGCGTGCTGGAGTATCTGGCGCTATTCGTCATCGTGCTGCTGCATGAGTTCGGGCATGCGCTGGCGTGCAGGAGCGTGGGAGGCAAGGCGGATCAAATTGTGCTGTGGCCGCTGGGGGGAGTGGCCTACGTGAACCCGCCGCAGCGTCCCGGAGCGACGCTGTGGAGCATCGCCGCCGGGCCGCTGGTCAACGCGCTGCTGTTTCCCATTCTGAGCGCGCTGTGCCTGCTGGGGCGCGGGCAGCCGTGGGTGATGGCGCAGCCCAATCTTTACGAGTTCATCACCAATCTTTGGTGGATCAACCTCATGTTGCTGGTGTTCAACATGCTGCCCATTTATCCGCTGGACGGCGGCCAGGTGCTGCGCTCGATCCTGTGGTTCATGGTCGGGCGGGCGCGCAGCCTGATGATTGCCAGTGTGATTGGCATCATCGCCATCGCCGCGCTGCTGATCTTCGCCATCCGCACGCCGTGGCTGGGGATCATAGCGGTGTTCGCCCTGTTGCAATGCTGGAGCGGGCTTCAACAAGCGCGGGCGATGGCGCGGGTGGCGGCGGCGCCGCGACAGCAGAACGTGATCTGTCCGGGCTGCCACGCCGCGCCGCCCGCGGGCGATTTCTGGATTTGCGGCCATTGCCAGCGCCGGTTCGACATCTTCGCAACGCGGGGTGTGTGTCCCAATTGCGGCATGATCTTCAACGCCACGCGCTGCCTGGAATGCGGCCAGGAGTATCCTCTCCACGCCTTCGCCCCACAGTCCAACCCTTGACACCAGCGGGAAATTGCGGTTTTGTCGTTGGCTCCTGTGAAAAAAATGAACTGGCAAACAATTGAAGGCTCGGTCACCGCTCCGCAAGGGTTCCTGGCGGGCGGCGTGTTCTGCGATATTAAGCGGCTTGGCACGGGCAAAGGCTCCAACAAAGGCGTCAAGCGCGACCTCGCCCTGCTGGTCTCAGAGACGCCGGCGACGGTCGCCGGCACGTTTACAACCAACCAGGTGTGCGCCGCCCCTGTCAAGGTGTGCCTCGAACGCGTGCGGCGCGGCCTGGCGCGGGCGGTGGTGATCAATTCGGGAAACGCCAACGCCTGCACCGGGCGGCAGGGCCTGCGCGACGCCCAGGCCATGACCGGCATTACTGCGGCGGCCCTGGCCGGACGCCATATCAGCGCGGAGGACGTGCTGGTCGCATCCACGGGGCGCATCGGCGTGCGGCTCCCGATGGAGAACGTCAAGAAGGGAATTTTGCTGGCCGCGGGCCAGATCGAGGCCACGCGCCAGGGCGCGCGACACGCGGTGGAAGCGATCATGACCAGCGACACGCGGCCCAAGGAGATCGCGGTCGAATTCCGAATTGGCGGGCGGACCGCGCGGCTGGGCGGGATGTGCAAAGGCGCCGGCATGATCCAGCCGGGCATGAGCGCATCGGGTAAGCGTCCGGCCCTTCACGCGACGATGCTTTGTTTCCTGACAACCGACGCCGCGCTGGACGCCGCAACGCTGCGGACGGCGCTGGACGCGGCGGTGGCGCGAAGCTTCAACCGCATCACGGTCGATGGGGACATGAGCACCAACGACACCGTGCTGCTGCTGGCCAATGGGAAGGCCGGGAACGCGCCGCCGCGAGCAGGGTCGCGGGACCTGGCCGTGTTTCAAGAGGCGCTGGACCACGTCACGCTGGAATTGGCGAAGAAGATTGTGCTTGACGGAGAGGGCGTCTCGCGCTTTGTGACGGTGCGGGTGCGCGGGGCGAAAACCGGCGGGGAGGCGGAGGCGGCGGCGCGGGCGGTTGCCAACAGCGCGCTGGTCAAGACCAGTTGGTGCGGTGGCGACCCCAATTGGGGCCGCATCCTGTGCGCGCTGGGTTATTCCACGGCCACGATTGAGGAGAGCCGGATCGATGTGGGCTATAGCGCGCCGGGCGGCCGGAAGGTGTTGTTTTCATTGAAAGGCGGACGTCCGACAGCGACGCCGTTCCGGTCGCTGTGCGCGATCACGACGGCTGCCGCGTTCGATCTGCACATCAATTTAAACCTGGGCGGCGGCGAGGCGCTGATGTACGCGGCCGATTTGACAGAGGCTTACGTGGATTTCAACAAGGGCGACGTCAACGACCCGAGCACGCTGGGCGGCTGAGAGGAAAGCAGCGCTCTCGCGCAGACGGAACAAATTGTTGGGCTGCACCGCAAAGGAGTGCTCTGGAGTTTGGACATTTTATTGCCGGATTCAGAAACCAATCCTGAAAGGATTGTCTGCCAGAGCACGATGGGCAGCACCACTGGCGATCCAACTTGAGACCTTTCACACAGAGCATCTTTGCCAAAATGTCCAAACTCCAGTGCGGCGCGACAGCGCCGCTTTGGCCCGAACGCAAGACAATCTCGACAATAGCGGGCTGCGCCGCGGCTGAAAACCTTGCCTGGCGGCGCGCGCGCTGTAGGATGACGCCATGTTTCGGTGTCCATTGCGGGAAGGGGTGGACTTGGCGCTGGTTGAACAGCGCCATGCGCAGGAGCTGTGTGATTTGCTCGAAGCCAACCGCGCTTACTTGCGCCAATGGCTCAATTGGGTGGATCAACGGCGGACAGTGGCTGACGCCTCAAATTATATCAACTTATGTTTGCGGCAATTTGCGCTGAACCAGGGTTACCACGCCGGAATATGGGAGCAAGGGAAACTGTGCGGGATGATCAACTGGCACGGGATAGACTGGCAGCACCGGGCATTCTCGCTGGAATACTGGCTGGCCGCCTCGCATCAGGGCCGCGGCCTCATGACCGACGCCTGCCGGGCAGTTATAGGACACGGGTTTAACACTCTGGGCTTGCACCGGGTGAGCATTCGTTGCGCCATCGAAAACGGCCGCAGCCGCGCGATTCCCGAACGGCTGGGCTTCGGCTTCGAAGGCATCTGCCGCGAGTCGGAGTGGCTCAACGATCGTTTTGTCGATCACGCCATTTACGGCCTGCTGCGGACGGACGCGAAGCTGTGATTATTTTTCCAGGAACCCTTTTCTGAACTCGGCGGGCCAATCGGCGCTGATCACCCGGTTGGTGCCGTTTTTCCACAGCGTCACTTCCCACTCGTGTCCGGCGGAATTGGTCGGCCTGGAGGACAGGAAACAAACTTCGTCGCTGCCGCGCCAGGATGGGTAGGACTGGGCGTCGTCGTTGGCTTCGGCCTGGAGCAGGGTCACATTGCCATCGGCCAGGGACAGCACCGCGACCGATCCCTTGGAGCCGGCCATGAGCACCTTCTTTTCGTCCGGGCTGATCTCGAAGAACCCGATGCCTTGCGGCAGATTCTCCATGACACTGTGAGGGATCAGCCGGGTAAGAGTCGTCTCGTGCCGGGGATCGAGTGAAAAAATCTGGGTGCGTTGCGGCATGTCCGGCCCGGTGATGGGCAATTGCAGGTCCAGGGCAATGAAAAGGATGCGGCCGTCGCTCAAACAACGCGCGCCGAGGCTGTTGTCAAATAACATGCCGGCCAAATCTTCGTGGTTGGTTTGGATTTCGACGGCCCCGGCGGCATTGATGACCTGGCGGCGCGTCAACGATCCCAGGCGCATGTCGTCGTCGCTGGTCATCGCGCCCGAGGCGTTGATATAGACCAGGCAACGGCCATCCTTGGTCCAATCCGGATGCGCGCAGGATTCCTCGGAGACGATTTGTTCCGGAGCCGAGCCGTCGGACGGGACGACTGCCAGGCGGGCGCCGTGCCGTTTGCCGCCGTCGGTGGTCATGGCGATGGCGTTGCCGGCGGGAGAAACCCTCAGGCCCAGAGGCAGTGGTTGACGCAGAGTCTGAACCAGGACCGGGCCAAGGGTGACTTGCCCGTCGTTTATGGCGCCCACGAATAGTTCATAAACAGCCGCCGATTTCGTGTCCAGGTCCCCCCAGCTTGCGCCTGCCTTCTCCTTGACGCCATCAAGGCTCTTCAAATAGATGGCAACGGCTTCAGGATGATCGAGGCCGTTGAGCGCCGCTTTCCAATCGTGTCCGGCATCCAGATCCTTCAGGACCATTTGCCCCTGTTGAACGAATTGATCGCGGTCGCCGGGGCGGAGGTGGGACTGGAGGTCCGCCCAGGAGCGGGCATCGGTGCTGCGGATCAGCGCCAGCTTGCGCGAGTCGGGAAACCACGCGGCCATGGCCACGTTGGAAACCAGCACGCCGGACAATTTCCCATCCGGGTCGGAGAAGCAGAGGCCCTGTTCGCCAAGGACCGCCGCGCGCTCGCCGTCTGGCGACCAGACGATGCGCTGCACGCCGCAGCCCGCGGTGAGAAGCAACAGACCCGCCACAGCAGTCATTAGAATTGATTTCATATTTTGCAACCTTTTTATGAGGACGTTTCGGTTTGTGGTCTTGTGACCGGAGATTTCCAAATCAACCTTGCCCCTTGCGCGCTGAACTTCGCGCCTGGCGCGCCGGTGATTGAACTTGAGGCGCGCAAGCGGCTCGACGACCAGAAACCAGCGTCACTGGCCGCCGCAAAGCTTGCGGCCGGCGGCGCGAGCGCCGGCTGGCGGAGCAGGAACAGTCCCAGGCCGAGACCCGCAGCGAAACAGGCGGCCATGAGGGCGGCCCGCCGAAACCAGGCGGGCGGCTGGAAGCGCGGCCGAAGGAGGGCGGTTTCGGCGGGGCCGGCAAGGGCGAGTTTGGCCAGGCGCAACGTCTCGTCGATTTGCCTTGCCTGCGCCCTGGCATCCGGCTCGCGGGCCAGCCAGGCATCCAGCAACGCCGACGCGTCCGCCGGCAATTCGCCGGAAGCTTTGTCGATGAGCAGTCTTTCGATGATTTCTTCATTCATAAATTGGGCGCGGCCACCAGGGCCTGGCGAAGATTCTTGACAGCATAGTGGAGGCGCGACCGGACCGTGCCGACGGGGATGTTGAGAAACCGGGCGATTTCCTCGTAGGCCATCTCCTCGCGCAGCCGCAGTTGGAGGACCTGGCGCAAGGCGGGGTCGAGCCGGCCAATCGCCTCGCGCATCGCGTCCAAACGCGGGTCGGGCGTCTCCGCCTCGGCGACTGCGTCCGCCAGCGGCGCGTCGGCCGGATGGGCCTGGCGCAGGGCGGTCGCGCTGATATTGCGGGCGACGCCAAAAAGGTAGGCGCGCGGGCAATCGGCCTGGAGAAGCCGCCGGGGATGGCGCATGACGGCGGCGAAGGTTTCCTGCAACAAGTCCTCGGCCAATTCGGGACTGCCGTGGCGCCGTCGGAAATAGGCGAGCAATTCCGGCCCGGTTTCCTGATAAATCCGCTTCAGGTCTTCGGTGCGGCCGCCAATGTCATCGGTTATGCTCACCTGTATTCATCATGGTACGTCGCATACGCCAGGTGAAAAGTTCAAAGAAAATGGTGGAAAAGGCAAAATCGCGTTCGGGGCCAAAGCGGAACTGCGTTCCGCACTCCAAGACCTGGCGGCGGATCGGGAGCGCACCCTGAGCGCGAAGCGTCGTGGAGTGCGCGCGCGACAGCGCCGCTTTCGATCAAGGGCCGATTCCGGATGTTTTCAGCGTTGTATCCGGGCGGGTCATCCTCTAGTTTGGCCGGGCCGGAACGTTAAAAAAATGAAATTTTCAAAACAGAGTCTTAAAGAACAAATGCAATGAACTTATTACGGCGAAAAAGCGTCACGGCCCTGCAAGCCGAGGCGGAGGAGGACCGCAGTCTAAAACGCGCCCTGGGCGCCCTCAATCTGACGACTCTGGGGATCGGCGCGATTATCGGCACCGGGATTTTCGTGCTCACCGGAACTGTCGCCGCCCAGAATGCGGGGCCGGCCGTGGTTCTTTCTTACATAGCCGCGGGTATCGCGTCCATTTTCGCGGCGCTTTGTTACAGCGAATTTGCCTCGCTGGTGCCCATGGCCGGCAGCGCCTATACCTACGGCTACGCGACACTGGGGGAACTCTTTGCCTGGATCATTGGGTGGGACCTGATTCTGGAATACGCCGTGGGAGCCATTACCGTGGCCGTCGGCTGGTCGGGGTACGTGGTCTCTTTCCTGCGCGATTTTGGAATCAACCTGCCGGCGCAGTTGTCGGCCGCCCGCGGCACGGAGTTGGTTGATCTGCCCGCGACGTTGGCGGCGGCGTTGAAAACCAGGGCGGGCTGGACGGCTCTTGGCCCGCTGGCCGAACAAATCCAGAAGGCTGGGATTGATCCCGGCTCCCTGCCCCACGTCACCGCGATGTTCAATCTTCCCGCCGTCATCATAATCTTCATCGTGACGACGCTGTTGGTGATCGGAATCAAGGAATCGGCCAACTTTAACAGTGTCATCGTCATCGTAAAAATCGGCGTCGTCCTGCTTTTCATCGTCGGCGCCGCCCATGCGATCAACCCGGCCAACTGGCATCCGTTCATCCCGCCGAACACCGGCCAGGCCGGGCATTTCGGCTGGAGCGGCGTCTGGACGGGCGGCGGGATCGTGTTTTTCGCCTACATCGGTTTTGACGCGGTGAGCACGGCGGCGCAGGAGGCAAAAAATCCGCAGCGGGACATGCCCATCGGCATCATCGGCTCATTGCTGCTCTGCACGGTGTTTTACATCCTGGTATCCGCGATTGCCACCGGCGTGGTTCCCTACCAGCAATTGGACGTGCCCGATCCCATCGCGCTGGCGGCGGACCACGCGGGGATGGGATGGATGGGCCGGTTGATTAAACTGGGAGCCATTGCAGGGCTGTCGTCGGTGGTGCTGGTGATGTTGCTGGGCCAATCGCGCGTTTTTTACAGCATGGCCCGGGACGGCCTGCTGCCGCCCGTGATCAGCCGGGTCCATCCCCGCTTCCAGACCCCGTGGCTGGGGTCCATCATCACGGGATTGTTCGTGGCCTTTTTCGCGGCTGTTCTAAACGTCCGTGACGCGGGGAGCCTTTGCTCGATTGGAACGCTGCTCGCCTTTGTGGTCGTATCGGTCGGGATTCTCGTGCTGCGCGTGCGGGAGCCGGAACTGCCGCGCAGATTCAAAGCTCCCTGGGTGTGGTTTGTCGCCCCAGCGGGCGCTTTTTCGGCCCTTTGGCTGATGTCCGCATTGCCCTGGCCGACGTGGCGCCGGCTGATCGTTTGGTTTCTAATTGGAATGGTGGTCTATGTCCTGTACGGCATCCGGCACAGCAAACTGGCGCCGCCCCGGAGGGGCGGCGCATAATATACCTGACACATCCGGGCGCGGGCGGATCAGACCTTCCGCGGCAGAGCGGTCCATGCGCCTTTCTTGGCGCTGCTCTTGACACAGCTTTCGATGAAGGCGATGCCCATCCACCCGTCCTCAATGCTGGCGTATTTGGCGCCGTCGTTGGCATATTTCCCGCCGGCCTTCCACTGGCGCACGTCCGCTTCGAAGCAGCGATGGAGCCGCGCGAAGGCGTCGTGAAACGCTTCCGGGTGGCCGCTGGGAAGAGTCGGCTCGGCCATGAGATCGGCGGGCATGTCTTTGGGCAGGAAGCCGTCTCCGGGAGTGACGGCGCCGCGCCAATAGGTGCGGTCAGGTTGGTTGGCCAGACAGATGGTCAGGCACTCCGGTTCTTCCTGGCGCCAGCGGAGCGAGCCTTTCGTTCCGGCGATGACGATGCCCAGGTCATTCTTGTAGCCGATGCAAATTTGCGAGGCGCGCACCAGGGCCTTGCCGCCGTTGCTCAGTTTGCAATAGATCGTGAAATGGTCGTCCAGTTGGCGGCCTTCGACGTAGGTTTCCAGTTGAGCGGAAACGGCGGTGACGTCCAGGCCGGTGACGTAGCGCAGTTGCATGAGGGCGTGAGTCCCGATGTCGCCGCCGCAGCCGGAGCCGCCGGCGCGCTTGGGGTCCACGCGCCAGGAGGCCTGTTGCTGGCCGCTGGCTTCGAGCTTGGTCGCCAGCCAGCCCTGGAGGTAATAGCTGTCCACCCACCGGACCTCGCCCAGAAGGCCGCCGCGCACAATGTAACGGCTCAAGCGGCTGGTCCAATGACCCAAATACGTATGAGCCACGCCGAAGGGCATGCCCAGTTTGCGGGCGGTCTTGACGAGTTGATTGGCTTCGTTGAGATTCAGGCAAAGGGGCTTCTCGCAGAAGACCGCAATACCCGCCTTCATCGCCTTCATCGCGGGATCGAAGTGGACAAAGTTGGGTGTGACGATGAGGATGTAATCGAGCCTTTGATCTTCGGGCACGATCCGGTTCGCGGCGATCATTTCATCGTAGGAGCCGTAACCGGTGATCGGGTAGGGCCATTTGGCCGCTTCTTCCAGCGCGATCTTGGGATCGGGGAAAAGCGCCCCCGCCACGACCCGGCGGGTGCCGTCAAAGTGAATCGCTTTCTGATGCGGATGGACAATGAACGCGCCGCGTCCGCCGCCCACCAATCCGACGTTGAGAGGTTTGTTTGACATAATTTTTTGATTCGGTTGCCCGATTATCAGGATTTGGGCGCCAGAATGCAAGCCGGGCTTTGCGGGAAGGGCGTGAGACGGAATTCTTTGGGGATCGCCCTCATCCTAACCTTCTCCCCCTGGGAGAAGGAACATCTGGCGCGCGGCATTGGTTTTGCGTGGGCGTGTCCGGCCAGTGCAGTCGCTGGAATCTCAAGTGGACAGTGGATGGTTCTCCCTCTCCAGGAGGAGAGGGCCGGGGTGAGGTCGAGCCCCGAAAAGTTCAGTCTCATACCTTTGCGGGAATTTCCGGCAAAGTTGATATTGAATTGTCAATTAGCCGGCCTTTATAGTAAGGGCGGAATTTCAAGCCGGCCGGCGGCTTGAAGCCGCTCGAAAAACGAACACATATATGTTTACCGCCGCTCAAATTGCCAAAGAACTCGACGGAGAAGTCGTGGGCGACGGCGCCACGCCCTTGACCGGCTTCGCCCCCGCCACCACCGCCAAGGCGGGCGATCTGACCTTCGCCGAAAACGAGGACTTCTTCCTCAAGGCCGAAGAAAGCGCCGCCGCCGCCATTCTCATCGACGGCCCGCGCGCGACAGCCCGCAAAGTCCTCATCCGCGTCGCCAACGCGCGCATCGCCTTCGCCCGCGTGCTGCCCCTCTTTTTTCCCGAACCCGCATTGCCTCCGGGTATCCATCCCTCGGCCGTTGTGGCTGCCTCGGCCCGCGTGGACCCCGCCGCGCACATCGGCCCGCATTGCGTCATCGGCGAAAACGTCGTCATCGGCCCCCACGCCGTTCTGCGCGGTGGAAACCATGTGGGCGACAACTGCGTCATCGGCGCGCAATCGCACCTGTTCCCAAACGTCGTGCTCTATCCGCGGACGGAGATTGGCCGGCGGGTGCGCCTCCACGCCGGGGCGGTCATCGGCGCGGACGGATTTGGATACGTGTTTGACTCAGGCGCTCACCGCAAAGTCCCGCAAGTCGGCCAGGTCATCATCCAGGACGACGTGGAAATCGGCGCCAATACGACCATCGACCGCGGCGCCCTTGGCCCGACGATCATCGGCAAGGGGAGCAAGATCGACAACCTGGTACAAATCGCGCACAACGTGACCCTGGGCGAACATTGCCTGCTGGTGGCGCAAGTGGGAATCGCCGGGAGCACCCGAATCGGCAGCTACGCGACGCTGGCCGGACAGGTGGGAGTGGCCGGGCACCTGAATATCGGCGGCAAAGTGATTATCGCCGCGCAATCCGGCGTGATGCGCGACATTCCGGAGGGCGAGAAGTGGCTGGGAGCGCCGGCGCAGCCGGATCGTCAGGCCAAGCGGCAGATGATCGCGCTGCAACACCTGCCGGAACTCATCCGGCGCGTTGGGGAATTGGAGCGACAAGCCGGGCGCCGGCCGCCTTCCGAGCCAGCCACATAAGGCGGGCCTCGGCGCGAAGCAAGCGGGCGGCGAATTGAAGACTTGCCAGGATCCATGGAACTGGTAAGCTGGGTTAAAGAACGCGGGTGTGGTTCAATGGTAGAATGCGGGCTTCCCAAGCCTGAGACGAGGGTTCGATTCCCTTCACCCGCTCCAAGTATTACAAGGGGTTTCTCACATTTTGCATCAGTTTTGCATCAGGCCGGCGCTTCCCGCTGCCTGACATGCTCCAGGCCAGTTGTCTTTTCCCAGCCCTGCCTTGTCTTTCCCGCACACGCGCACTTGGACAATTTTTCCAAGGAAAAATCACCCGTGTTGGTTGCGCCGACACCAACCCCCGGTAAAACTACCTATGGAGATTGGTGTTCCATCCAGCGAGAAGAAACCGTTTGCGACCGTCACAGTCGGCTCGGTGACGATTTCCATTATCGCCGCGCCTGTCACCATCAGGACAGGCTCAAAGCCAGCGGCAGCCGATTCAAACAGTGCGGCCAGCGCCCCGGAATTCAAAACCTACCAGTCTTTTCAGGTTGCCCACTACGAAGGCAAGCGGCGGATTTTGCAGCGCCGTAATACGCCGGAAAAGGCGAAGGCTTTAGCCAGAGAAATTGCCGGGCGTTTGCATCGCGACGGCTCCCGCGCCCAGTACTTTACCGAAAAAGACCGTCGCATTTACACCCTGGCCCAAGTGAAAAGCCAGTCGCTCGGCTTGGAAGTGGACGAGGTTTGCCGGAAATACGCCGAGCTTCAGCAGCGGCTGAAAACCGGTTCGCTGGAGGAAGCGGTGGATTTTTACAACGCCCACGGCCAACGGGTCCGCCACGGCGCGGCCATTGAAAGTGTCTATGTGGAATACTTGGAGCACCTCACCAAACGCGGGGTGGGGCATTACCACTTGCGCGACGTAAAACGCTATGTGGGTAATTTCGTCACAGCTTTTCCCGGCTTGATCAGCGCGATTCAAACGCCGCAGATGGACGCGTACTTGGCGGGTCTCGGCGGCAGCGCCCGCAACAAAAACAACCACCGCAAGGGCCTCATTGCGTTTTACAATTTTGCGCAGGAAAAAGGATTTTTGCCGCATGGCATTCTCCACGCCGCCGCCGCCACGACGGACTTTCGCGACCCCCGCAGCCAGATCACTTCAGAGCAGGAGGCCATTGCTTTGCTCCAGCCCTACGACATTTATTCACCGGAGGAAATGCGGGCGATTCTGGCAGCGGAGGACGAGCCGATCCTTCGCCCGACGCTGGAAATCAAAGCCTTTTCCGGCGTCCGCACCGAGGAAATTGTCCGCCTTTGGTGGGTCATGGTGGCCGAACCGGAAGGCTGCCTGAAAGTTCCTGACGCCGTTGGAAAAATTTGCGCCCGCCGTGTGCCGCTGTTGCCCAACCTGCAAGCGCGCCTGGCGGCTTATTCCGCCGAGGCCAAACAGGGGCGGGTGTCGGTGGACTGGCCCAGCGCCAATTCCCTCACGCGCGCCTGGCGGCGGGTCATCGAAAAAGCGGGTGTGCCCTGCAAGCGCAATGCGTTTCGGAACAGCTATATCACCTACCGGCTAATTTTGACCGAGGACATTGCCAAAGTGGCCGAGGAAACCGGCACCAGCCCGAGGATGATCAAAAAGAATTACCAGTCGCGTGCCGCGATCTCGCGAGCCACCGCCGAGGAATGGTTCTCCCTCTGAAAACTTTCATTCAACCCCGCACCAACAGGAAAAATCCGCCCACAATTCATTTGCAACGGCATATAATGAGTGGCGGACGAATCATTGTCCGCTCAGGAATTATGAGCACGATATTAAAAACCAATGGCGACGGCGCGAATGTTTTGCGGATAACGACCGACAAACCCGGTCTAGCGGCGCGCTACGGGGTAGGCATTCGCACGGTCGAAGCCTGGCAGGGTGATGGAATCATCATCGGTACCCGTCATGGCAAACGCATCATCTTCGATGTCGGCGATTGCGACCGCCGCTTGCTCCAATTCAAGAATCAGAAGGACCCTTATGGAAAAAACTGAACCAAACCAGACGGAGCGGCGTTTCGCCGACAAGAAAACGCTGGCCCAGCGCTACGCCGTCAGCGAACGAACCATCACCAACTGGATGAACGCGGGCTTGCTCGTGTTCATCAAAATCCGGCGCGTCGTGCGCTTTGATATTCCCGCCTGCGATCACGCGCTGCGGCAGCACGGATTCACCAACCACCTTGCAAATATATGAACCTCGAAATCCCAAACCCGAACGGGCTTCCGCTGGAAGGCCAGAAGCAAAACCAGACTCCACTCGACCAACCAATGCCGAAGCCGGAGATCAAAATAACGAAACCAGAAATCGTCGCCCAAATGCCAGGCCCGATGCCGTTGAGCCTTCAAGCTGCAACTGAAGTGGACAAGTGGGTTGCAGTGCATGCACCCGCAAAATGCCGTCCAGCAGGAATTCGTTGAGCTTTCGACCGAACACCGCCATTACCGCATTGACCAGATTGATCTATTGCGCCCGACCATTTATGACGGCGCAGCCGCCGTCATATTCCGTTACCAAGACCGCACCACCGGTCAGGTACAGGTTGTGATAATCATACTGGATCGCCGCGACGACGCCATCCCGCTGGCGCGGGCATAATGGCAAAAAGCGGCTGAACCATATTGATTCAGCCGCCAGATTTTAATCCGTCTTCGGCAGTTGGTTACTCTCGCGCTACCACGGTATCGTAAAGACCGTAGTGTGTGAGCCCCTCATGGCTCTCGATGCCCGTGTAACACAGCGAGGCATCCTCATAACGCCGGAATGCGAATACGGCCTGATTCATTTGCTCCGTGTTGAACACCTTGAGTCGCACGAGCAAATCAAAATCCTTTACCGTCAAACCGGAAACCGTCTCGAACAAATCCGGCTCCACCTTGGTGATCACGTCCTGAAGTGTGTTCTCGCGAAAATCGGTCAGATACATGAAGGCGGGAATGCGCGTGGCGAACTTGATGAGCTTTTCCTGCACCAGCTTGCGCTTGGACTTGAATTCCTTTTCCTCCTCGGTGAGCTGCTTCACCTCCTTCTTCGACAAATCTTTTTCTTTCGCCTTGTTCTTCAGGCCCTTCACAACATCGCTCTTGTTGATGATGGTTTCGAGGATGTTGTCGCCCAGCGAGCGCCAGCCTTCGATGCGCTCCACGGCGGCCATCGCCTCGGGGTTGTCGAGGACACGGCGCAGGGTGTCGTTATCCACGTTGACCAGCAGCGCACTTTCCCACTTGCGCGCAAGCAGCGTGGCCGATGTTCCGGCCATCGCGATGTCGAGGATGCCGCCCGCATCAATCTGCGTCATGTTTGCGCCGTCGTAGGCCAGCACCGGCAGGAACGACACGAGGTCCTTGACGGCGTTCTCCGGGTTCTGCTCGCCGGGGGAAAGCCCGATTCCGTATTCAGAGAGCTGCCGCAACGCGCGTGTGGGCGCGAAGTCGAAAACGAAACAAGCTGGCTTAAGAACTTCCTCCGCGTTCGGGTCGTCGCCGTCGGGATTCTTGATGGACCACGGCGATTGCACGCGAAACGCCGCCTGAAAATAGGTCTCCGGTGATTTCAGATTGCGCAGCATCAAAATGGACGACCACTGCGGCACGGTCACGCCGGTCGTGAGCTTGCCGCACGACAGCGTAATCGTCTTGGTGTCAAAGCCGCTGCCGATGGCCTCGCGCACGGGCGGAAGTGCGTCCAGCCCGATTCCCGCGCCTGCGCCTGCGGCAACGATGGCATCGTAGTCATGCCAAAAAACATTTTGCTTCTCAGCCAGCAGGTTCGACATGGCTTGACAGGCCGCGACATCGGGCAGAAACCAAAACGAGTGTTGGAGATACGGGAGCAAGGTGACGTCAGAATATGGGAACGGCGCTCGCGACCCGGTCTTGAGTTGTTCCATCGTCTTGGGCGCATATCCACCGCGGATGATGTCGAGCCACTTCTGAACGTCGCTCTTGTGCTTGAACTGTGCTTTCTTCCCCTCGCCAGAGGCTTCGAAGAAGGCGTTTAGGTCAAATTCATCAAATTCTCCGGCGCTCGCGACCGTTATCAACTCAGGGGGCATCTGATATGTCAACAGGTGTAGCTTGGGCAACGCGGCATAGGGATTCCTCTGGCCGGGATTATTCTTCGCGAACTCCTCCTTGGCTCGCTGTTCGTCGGTGTAGGTCCAGTTGAAAATCGCCTCCTCGATGAACTCGCCCGTGGCGAGCGCCTTGAATGGCGTGCCGGACAGATACAGGTAAGCCTTCGTCGTGATGGGCAGGAAATCCGATTCCTTTTCCAATGGCTCTTGTTTGTCGGCGATCTTGGCTTTGAGCCGGTCCGAAACATTTTTCTCTTTGCTGGCCGCTTCGAGTTCCGCTTCCTCGCGGGCGATTCGTTCCTCCTCGCCCTCGACCAGTTCCTTGGCTGACTCACGCCAGGCACCGAAATGGTATTCATCAAACACCACCAAGTCCCACTTCACCTTATGGATCCACTGGTTCTTGGGCTTGATGTTTCCAGTGGCTTTATCGCGCCCAAGCAAGTCCTGCAAGGAACCGAAATAGACGAGCGGCGTGGCGGGGGCAATTTTTGTCGGGTCGCCGTCAGAATCGCGCGTGAGGAATTGCCAGCCATCAAAATCCACATGGGATTCGAGGTCGGTCTGCCACGCATCTGCCACTGCGGGCTTGAACGTCATCACCAGCACCCGCTTGGAATTGAGTTTCTTGGCGAGTTGATAGGTGGTGAAGGTTTTGCCAAAACGCATCTTGGCATTCCACAGAAAGCGGGGAGTCGCTTTGTTTTTCTTATCCCCCCAGATGGAATTGAAGTAGTCAAAAGTCTTTTCCACCGCTTCAGCCTGTTCCCGCCGCATCCCAAACTTCTCATGGTGCGTGCCGGTGAAGGTCTTGCCGGCTCTCAACTCCGTGAGCACAGTCTTCACATCCGCCAATGTGCAGCGCATCCATTCCAATTCCGTGTTAGCGAATTTCTTTTTGACGAGCGCGGCGCGCACTTCATGATCGGTGAAGGTCTTGCCGTCGTTACGCTCGGCGACTTCCTCCAGCTCGATTTTGTAATTCTTGATGTTGGCGGTCTTGAGTTGCTCGGCCACGCGCTGTTTCACATCGCGCGTGGTCTGGCCGACCTTAAGCAGGCCCGCGTGCGCCTTATCGTCAATCGAGTAGGCGTAGATGCGCGGACGGGCCTCCGGCTTCGGCGCTAGGATTTCTTCGATGGTCTTACTCATCGTCGTCGTTCTCACCCATTGGGCGGATCATAGACTCAATGAAGTCGATTTCATCCTTCGTGAGCTTGTATTTTTTGTAGAGGAGAGCGTCTGTCCATTTGCGACTCCCCTGCTGCTGCGGAAGCCATGAATACGTTGCTCGCGGCAAGTCCTGCGTAATCTTTCGCAACGAGATGAGAAAACGCGCAAATCGAGTGCGAAGATATGCGTCGCAACTCACCGCCTCTGTCTCGGAAGAGAAAGGCCCGACAACGACGTAAGTCTGAGTGCAGACAGCGTGTGGGCCAGCAACGATACTAGGACCAAGGACGTTCGCAGGGATTGCGCCACGCTCTCCGTATGCTTTTGGGAGAAACAATTTCCAAACGGGAATGAGATGCCTGTTTTTTGTGACTGCTGAATCTTCTATCCAGCCGACTACGCGCTTCTGATTAACGGACACGTGTAACTTGATGGCGCTCTTGAAAGACTTCTCCTCGAAATCCTCAAAGTTCGTAGCTAGGCCAAATGGCGTGTCTCCGCTCACGAGGTCTGCCACCGAAGGCTCATTCAAACGTTGGACTTTCTTCAAAATGCTAACCGCGCGCGTGTCTCGCACGAAGATGTCAAACTCATCCAACTTGCGAGCGACCGGCGGCTGCTGTTCGTCTCCAAGCATGAGACTATATTTGCAGTCGCCTTGATGATTCCCGTCCCACAAGAAGTAACCAACCCCGCCTTCAAAATCTACGCCCGGAAATGCAGTGGACATTTTCGTGTAATCAACAAGGTGGCTGATGTGGCCGCCGGTAAGCATGGACTTTCGGAACTCATCCATGCCGCGCCCACCGGCCAGCCATCTTGACGGGATGACCATGCTCAAGAAGCGCGGGTCAAGCTTCATCGCCTGCTCGACAAAAAGATGGTAGATCGAGGAGTCGCTCGAACCGCCTGCGCCACCTTTCATTTGATACGGTGGATTTCCGATGATTACGTCGAATTGCATATTGCCTCCAAAAATTTCGGCGAGCCGAGTCTTGATATTGTCAGTGTGTATAAACGCATAGGCGTGAGTTTCCAGTCCCACCGCCCGGTTGAAAACGGATTTGCCCGCGCCGCAATACCGGCACTTGTCGCCATCCCAAGTGTGTTTGAGGCGCCTGAACCAGATGTTGCCATCGTCGCTGGTGAAAGATTTGACGATGGAGTGTTTGCCGGCGGCGTGCTTGGAGCAATACACGCTGCGCCGTGCGAGCAAGCTGGTGATTTGCGTGATGCCAATGCCGAACACCTGCCGGGTCAGGATGTGGTCCACGCGCTTTTGCAAATCGGGAATCTCCGGCTCCAGTCCCTTGTTGAGGCGGCTGGTGATCTCGCGCAGGAACACGCCGGATTTGGTGCAGGGGTCGAGGAATTTCACCGTCTGGTCGGCCCAGATGTTTGCACCGCCGTGGTTGGCGGTCCACGCATCGGCCAGCGTGTCCAACATCCGGTTCGCTAACTCCGGCGGCGTGAACACCTCGTCGTTGGAGAGGTTCGCGATGCACGTCAGCACGTCGGGGTTGCGGCTGCGCAAGGCAAAGCTGGCTTGTTGGATCATAGCATTGCCTCCGGCGTGGCGGCGACCAGCTCGCTCACGGTCATGGGCGGGTAGGTCTTGGCGGGCTTGAAAATCTCGTGTTTGCCAAGATGGGCGAAGAGCGAGCCCTCCGCGCTGAAGGCCGACGACTGGGTGAGGGTATCCAAACGGAAATCACGCCGCTGGAACTTGCCCTTCCAAAGATAGCCCCACTCGGCAAAGGTGATGGGCAGATTGTCCCAAGTGCGCATCGTCAGGGCGTCGCCATGAATGAGGTTGAGCGAAAGCACGCACACGGCGGCACGATAGAAATCATCGGATGGCTCGACATTCAAATACTCGGCGAAGATTTCGAGCAGGTTCGCCCGGCAATCGGCAATGTTGTCCGGCAGCAGCTCGATGCCATAAACGCACATCAGCCCAAGCAACGCGTAGTGTCGTCGCTCAAAATCGGATTGCCCGTATTTGAGTTCCACGGCGGCGAGTTTGCGGCGGAGAATCCGTGTGAGAAAATTGCCGTTGCCACACGCCGGCTCCAGAAAGCGCGAGTCAATCCGCTCCGTCTCGCCCTTCACGAGGTCGAGCATGGCCTCAACCATCCACGCGGGGGTGAAGACCTCCCCGTGGTCGGCGACGCGTTGCTTGGACTTCACGAGACTCATGCGGGTGTTATAGGCAAAAATCATGGTGAAATAAACAAAAATACCACGGAGCGAACATCACTCGACGCGATTCTCCAGATTTTTGGGCGGCTGGCGTGAATCCAGCCGCCCGGTTGGGTGTCAATCCTCACCCGGCAGCATGACGGTGATGGCCGGTTCCGGCGCGTCCATGTCGAGTGCGCCACAGACAGCAACCAGTTGCACAAGCCGGGGGCGGCGGTTGTCGTTGCGGGCAATCGCTTGGCGTCGAATCCAGGTTTTCCCTTTCGGCAAATTCGTTGAAGGGACAAACGTCGTGTCGACCAATAGCCCGCCATTCGATGTTGCCAAGTGCGTGGATAATTACTTCCGCCAACAGTGGATTGCCGGTGCCAAGGCCAAACTGGCAGCCGACAAAGCCGCAATTGCTCAACCGCTCGAAAATGCAAAACGTACGATTACCGAACAGGCCGACCGCATCACCTATTTGGAAAGCAGCCGCGCCGCCGCTGAAATCGCCCAGGCCGACACAGAAACCAAGTATGCGCAGGAACACGACCGCGCGGAATTTCTGAACCGGCTCGCATCCTGGTTTGCCGTCATCACCATCATTATCATCATAATCATCTTCGTGGGCCGTGTGCCCTTAAACTGAGATCGACGGCGCTCGGCCAAGATGGTTGGGAAAGTGCGATTCCGAAATAAAACCCAGGGCGGTCGCGAGGATTGTCGGCTGGCCCAGTGGCCAGGGGCTAGATTCCGAACCTCCTAAGGAGCGCTTTGGACCGCTTCGGCGAGGCTGCGGGCGGGGAGCTTCGGCCTTACCGGGCCGGCCGCTCGCCGCTCCTGGACGCCGCGAAGGTATTCACCGACAAAGCTGAAATGGGAAAATTGCTCGCATTGATTCAACAGCTTACGCCCGACGTCGTCGTTCGCGACGCCGGGGCTTGGCTGCAATTCCTCAGCCAGCAACCGCAAGTAAAGGGCAGCAAGGTGGGCGCCGTCGGCTATTGCATGGGCGGCGCAATGGTGCTCAGGGCGGCCGCTCAATACCCGGACCGTATCGTCGCCGGCGCGTCCTTCCACGGCGGCCGCCTGGGAGCCGATGCACCGGACAGTCCGCACCACCTTGCGCCAAGAATCCGCGCCAAGCTCCATATCGGTCTGGCCGAGACCGACGACTGGATGACCCCGGAGATGGTGGGCCGTCTGACGGCCGCATTGGATAAAGCCGGGGTGGATTATCAGGCCGAGGTCTATCCGGGCACCCGGCATGGCTGGGCGGTGGCGGACACGCCGGTCTATCAGCGGGAAGGCGCTGAACACCATTGGGACCGCCTGCTGGCTCTCTTCCGCGCGACTTTGCAAGCGGGTTGAGGGGTAACCCCGAAGGGGATGCTGCGGGCGGCGTCCATAAGGGCTGATTGACCGAAAAAGCGCACCGGACCAAATCTCGACCATTTCAGCATTCATGCGTTGGAAGATTGGTGTAACGGAGCACCGCACCCTAAATCTGATCTGCCTCCCCAGACCTCTTTGGCCGATGCCGAATAAGTTCGGTTGAGCCATCAGGAAGGAGGATTTGGACAATCACCGGCGCGCGGTTGCCACGCAAAACAGAGCAGCCTCCGTCTTGGATCCACCCGTGTAAATCCTCCCCCTCCGCTTTACGATGAAACCGGCCCAATCAACGCGTAAGCTCCGCTCTTGCACTGCTGTAGTCAGCGGAATGCATTATCCACTGCGTTCATTTTGACTCACCGCGCTTCGCCCTCGATTTAAAGCACTGCAAAGGCGCAAGGTCAACCTCCCATATTCTGTTTTGGCGTCAGATTTGGGGCGCGGGTCAAATGTCACTTATCGGCGACAATTGAGCCGACTTCCACAAATCCAAGGCTGCACGATGTGCTTCACGCCCCTCAAGCACGCCAATTCCAGGCACATAGAACCATGACCATATCCACCCCAATAAACCCGATTAGCCTCCCTCTCTGGGCTATGTCCAGCCACGTAAACGCGCCCCCAACCGTCCTTACGCTTTCGTCCGGTTTGAAGACCTGAAAATGGCACTCGAATAAGGCAGAAAAGCAATATTGAATTCCCAGCGACCTATAATGTTTGTAACTGGCGCGCTGGCGAAGGCTGACACACATGCACAGCCGAGGCAGCCAATGCGCCATAACAAGTACTATATATGCAAAAAAAAGTTAAAAACGAACAACAGAATCCACCACCAAAGCCCCCGGAGGATGACGTCGCCACAGCCAAGCAAGATGATCCGTTGCTCGGAAAGGTCGGTGAGGCGATCCAGGAATCATCCGCTGCGGCCGAGTCCTCAACGCAACAAGTGCTGATTCAGGCCTGCAAATGTGGCCTTCTCCTGGCCTTCGGAAAGATCATTGCCGGACATAAAGGCTTCCATGGCTGGTGTGACGCGCAAAAGTTCAAGTTCTCAAGGATGAGCCGCTCCAAGTACATGAGGCTGGCCGACCAGCTCTGCCAAAAGGGCAAATGTAAATCTGATTTACTTTTGCTCGTAGAATATGGCCCCGATGGCCGCCCCTCAGCATTCAAAGTAGCTGAGGACAAGTTGCGAGAACTGGTGCAGCAGGTGTGTCAGAACCGTTCCCTGACCGAGTTGTACCTCGACTGGGACATCGCCCAAAAGAGCAATAAATCGCAGTCTAGCCGACAAGTCCGGAGCCAGGCTGTTTTCAAGCGTTGGGTGCAATCCCTAGAACATGACGCACCCCTCATTAAGTCTCTCCCGGAACAGCAACGGAGCGAAGTGATTGCCAAACTCGAGGCTCTCCTCCGTGTGCTCAAGAGCGAGAGCAACGGCGGAACTGGCACCTCGTAAAACTCCACCAGCCCCAATCCCGCGTTCTGTATATCTTTTTGGCGTGATCGAATAAACCACGCGTTCACAAGCGATAGGAAAACTACGTTATGTGAAACCGCCATAGCCTTGTTGAGGAAATCCCGAAAACGGGAGTACGGCGGGTTGGTCACAGTCCAATCCCAGTGCTGGTTTTTGCTCTTCAGGAAGTCTTCCCCTTTTCCAAGGTCGAATGAATCGCACCCCGGCATACACTTCGCGAATGCTCCACCACCGTAGCATGGCTCACAAGTGCGCCCGGCTGGCCTGAAGTGATCAACGATGGCCGCCGCAAGCCAATCCGGCGTAAGAACTTCATCGTTTCCGCCCCCAGGTACTAATTTGCCATTGGTTGGCTGGCGAACGACAATTAAAATTTTCCAGTGACGACAATTAAAACTTGCCGGTGGTTGTGGGAGCATTGGGCAGCGGTTTGTGTCCTGAAGCTGTGTGGTTTCAGGGCAGGAGCCGAAGAGCCC
>Ga0224558_1000283_pt1 | contig 60711 bp, 49 predicted proteins | sample 714S32024metaG_FD_180682 | JGI IMG/M metagenome (GOLD analysis project Ga0224558, IMG submission 180682) | Peat soil microbial communities from Stordalen Mire, Sweden - 717 S3 20-24 | ecosystem: Environmental > Terrestrial > Soil > Wetlands > Peat | place: Sweden: Norrbotten County, Stordalen... | reverse complement strand
GTTTTGTTTTCAGTAATTTGCAATTCCGCAGCGGCTAAAGCCGGAATCTAAATTGGCCATTTGCGGCACGACTGAAGTCGTGCCCTGACACAATCGATAGCCTGAAGGCAATTTTGCAAGAGGCTCTCATGAACGAAATCACGCCGCCGCCCCTCGTTGGAAGTGTCAAGCATGCCCCCGGTCCAATCTGTCAGCGATGCGCCCGGTCCGTACCGGCGCGGGCTGTTCCTGATCCCTGATCCCTGTTCCCTGTTCCCTGCCTTTTAGGTGCCACCCCACCCCCCCTACCCTGTGGAGCACAGTTTTTCGGTCTGGAACTCTCCGTAACTCATCTAAAATGAATAGGTTAGTTTTTACTCCTATTCACTTATCAGTAAACAAGCACGCCTGGTTTTCGCCCTCTTTGAGCCGAAAAACCCCCTTTTTCGTGCCAAATCCCTCAGATTCCAGCCGGTGGCCGATGCGAGTATCCTTGTAAGCAGCACCACACCTCGAAACCAAGACAAGGAAAACCATGGCGGAGATAGCCGTTGAGGCCACCGAAGTACCTGCGCAGTTGCCCAAAGTCCGCGTAGCCGTTCTGGGCGCCGGAAAGATGGGCGGCATCCTGCTGCAGGCCTTCCTGAAGCAGAACCTTTTCAGCCCCGATCAGATTCACGCGACCGTGGGCCACGCCGAGCGGGCGCTCGCGCTGAGCACGCAGTGGGGCGTGGACGTGAGCACCAACAACCTGGAGGCGGCCCGGCAGGCTGACCTGATTCTGGTCGGCGTCAAGCCGTTCCAGGTGCCGGCGCTGATTGAGGAGATTCGCCCCGCGCTGACCAAGGACAAGACGCTGCTCTCGTTCGCGGCTTCAGTGAAGACGCGCGCCATTGAGGATGCGGCGGGGCTGGAGATTGCCGTCATCCGCGCCATGCCCAACACGCCATCGGCTCTGGGAGCCGGCGCAGCCGCATTGTGCAGAGGGCGGTTTGTCTCCGCCGCGCAGATGGAGCTGGCCGAGCGCATTTTTGAGACCGTGGGCCGCACCGTGACGGTTGACGAGAAGCACATGGACGCCGTGACCGGGCTGTCGGCATCGGGACCGGCCTACATCTACATCATCATCGAGGCGCTGGCCGAGGCGGGCGTCAAGGTGGGCCTGGCTCGCGATATAGCCACGCAACTGGCTGCGCAAACCACATTTGGCGCCGCCAAGATGGTGCTCGAAACCGGCTATCATCCGGCCCTGCTGAAAGACGCTGTGACCACTCCCGCCGGCTGCACCATCGACGGCATTCTGGAGCTCGAGGAAGGCGGTTTGCGCGTCACGCTGATCAAGGCAGTGATGCGCGCCACCGAACGGGCCAAACAACTTGCCGCGGGATGAGAAGCTTCGGGCAATCCCAGGTCTCAAAATCTGGACCTGGGACGCCCGGCTAACTTGTTCACTTCTTCACTTGCTCACTTTTTCACTTCTTCACTTCTTCACTTGCCCATCCAACGCCCAACCTGGCTGCCCAACTACATCCCGGAACTGCAAGGGCTGCGCGGCCTTGCGGTTCTGGCGGTGATCGTCTACCACTGCCATCCGCGGCTTGAGGGCACGTGGATTCACTACGCCAGCCTGTGGGGATGGGCGGGCGTCAATCTCTTCTTTGTGCTCTCCGGCTTTCTCATCACGTCCATTCTGCTGGAGGCGCGCGAAAAGCCTCGCTACTTCCGCAACTTCTATGCACGCAGGGCGCTGCGCATCTGGCCGGTTTACGTGCTGGTGCTGGCAGCGGTTTACCTGCAAGCGCCGTGGTTCGTCGGTGGTCCCGTGCTGGCTGCCGTGAAAGCCGCTCCCTGGCTGGCGTACATCTTTTTTGTGCAGAATCTCTTTCACCTGGCGCTGCCGCCGGCCATCGGACCCACCTGGTCGCTGGCCATTGAGGAGCAGTATTACTTCCTGTGGGCCCCGCTCGTCCGCTTCCTTCGCCGCCCGTGGATGCTGGCTGCCGTTTTGAGTGCGGCGCTGGTTGGCTCGCCGCTGATGCGCATGACTCACCTGGCGTGGATTACGCCCACCCACACGCTGACTCATCTGGATGGCATTGCCTGGGGCAGCCTGCTGGCGTTGGGGCTGTACACGCTTCCGCTGAGCCGCCGCGTCTGGCTCTGGATGGGCCTGAGCGCATTGCCGCTGGGCATTTTGGCGGCCGCAACCGTGGCCGGCGGGACAGCTTTTTTGGACTCTGCGCTGGCGGTTGGGTTTGCCGGAGCATTGTTGGCCGCGATCGCGTCGACGGGCGCGCGCAATCCGCTCAGCGCCGTGCTGCGCCGCGGACCGCTGGCCTTTTATGGCCGCATCAGCTACGGCCTCTACATGACCCACATCATGGTCTTCATCTTTTTTGGCTGGTTCGACCTGGCGATGGATCGCTACGGCACGGCGGGCAACCTGGCCGTGGTAGCCTTCCGTCTGGGAGCATCCACTGTTTTGGCAACTGCGCTCTGGTACGGCTTCGAGTCGCAAATCCTCAAGCTCAAACGGTATTTTTGACCACAGGGGCGCCAACCCGGTGCAAGATACAAGCGAAGGGAAATGCAAGCCATCGATCTTGAGGAGGCTTACCGATGCCTATAATCCGCCCTATTGCACAACTTGCTTTTGCCTGCCTGATTCCCGTGTCCCTGGCGGCCGGGCAAGGCCAAACGCCTCCGGTTCCCGCGGCTCAGGCTCCCGCGGCCCAGGCTCCTTCCGCCACCACTGTCGGCAGCCCTTCAACGACGCCTGCAACCGTTGTCCACGCCAACGCAAACCTGGTCCTGGTGGATGTGGTGGTCACCGACCAGGGGAACGCCGTCCACGGCCTCGATAAGGAGCATTTTCACGTCTTCGAGGATGGGCACGAGCAGACCATTACCTCTTTTGACGAACACAGGGCCGCCACGGTTCCGGCGTCCGCCGCAAAGCCCGTCGCACTGCCGCCCAACACCTATTCAAACTTCCCCGCCTATCCTCAGGCAACTGCCGTCAACGTCCTGCTGCTGGACGGTTTGAATACCCCCATGGCCGACCAGATGTACGTGCGCCGCCAGATGCTCCAGTACATGGGCAAAATTGCGCCGGGGACCTCGATGGCCATTTTCACGCTCTCCTCGCGATTGCGCATGATCGAAGGGTTTACCACCAACCCGGCAGTTCTGGCCAAAGCCGTGCAAAACCCGAAAGCTACGGCGCAGCCCTCCGTTGTGCTTGACCCCCAAGCCGATCAAGCCATCGACGCCCTGGTTGGCGACATGGCAGCCTCGGGCGCGCCCGGGGAAGCAGTTTCCAATATGCAGCAGTTTCAGGCCGACATCACGGCCTTCCAGACCGACCAGCGCGTCCAGATGACCATGGACGCCATGCAGGAACTGGCCCGTTATCTGAGCGCAATCCCAGGCCGCAAGAACCTGATCTGGTTCTCGGGCTCCTTTCCCATTTCGCTCGATCCCGACCTCACGCTGCAGAACCCCTTCCAGGCCACGCGCGAGTACGGCGACCAGGTTCGGGAGACAAGCGAGTTGCTAGCGGCCGCACGCGTGGCCGTGTATCCGGTGGACGCACGCGGGCTGATGGGCCTTCCCGCGACGGCCGCCTCGTACACACCGTCAACCAACCTTATGCCGAGCACATCGGGCAAGCGCGGGGCGACCACTTCCGCAATGATCAATGTTCCCAACCCCGGCAAGGACAATGCGAAATTCCTCACGCAGACCATGAACGAACAGGCATCGATGAAGGCGATTGCCGAGCAAACAGGCGGGAAGGAGTATATCAATACCAACGGATTGAAGGAGGCAGTGGCCAGTGCCGTTGAGAATGGCGGCAGCTACTACACCATCGGATTTGTACCGCCTGCCACGCAGCTTGACGGCCCGTTCCACAAGATTCAGCTTCGCGCGGACAACGGGGGCTGGCAGCTCGCCTACCGGCGTGGATACTACGCGGACTTCTCCGATAAGCCGTCTGCGCACAATCCCGGCAAAGTCAGCCTGATGGTCGCGGCCACCCTGCACGGCGCACCCCCGGCGACGCAGATTATTTTTCAGGCGCGCGTGCTGCCCGCAAACGACCCTCTGCTCAAGGATGCGAAGCTGCCCGATGGCCCCGCGGGAGAATTGACGGCCGCCCTGAAAGGACCGGCTCAGCATTACATTGTGGATATCGTCGCCGATCCCCGCGGACTCGGTTTCGAAGTGACGCCGGACGGTGTGCATCAGGCTGCGATCGAGTTCACGCTGGTGGCCTTCAACGCCGAGGGCCAGTGCGTGAACTACCTCGATCGCAGCTTCCTATTGAAACTCAAGGCCGAGCAATACGCACAGATCAAGACCACCGGCATTCACATTCGCCTCCCGCTCGATCTTCCGCCGGGCCCGGCCTCTTTGCGTATCGCGGTCCACGACCTGGCCGCGGGCCGCGCTGGTTCGCTTGAAGTTCCCTTGACGGTTGCGGCCCGGTAGGCCGGCTTTCGGGATTCTCGCCTCACCGAGGCCAGCGACCGACAATCACAAAGAGCGCCAGAAGGAATATCGCAACTGTAGGCGAGGCAGACTCCTGGCGGCGCAGGTGATAGATTCCGGCGGCCACCATCAGCAGCGCCAGCCCGCCTGCCGCCAGCCGTAGAAGAATGTAGGGCGGCCACGGATCGAACGGCAACAGCACGCCCGCCGCCCCCGCGATCTCAAGCAAAGCGATTGCGGCGGCCTGCCCGCGCGACAGCCCGATCTGCCCGCCCTTCGATCGGCCCTCCAACGTCTTCACAAGCTTCTGATAGGCAAAAAGCTTGGATGCTCCCGTAAACAGAAATATGCCCCCCAATAAAATCTGCGCGATCCAAAGCAGAGTGTTCATCGTTCCACCTGCCTTTCTGGCTTGCCCGGCCGGCTTTTCATAGCGAACACCTTGGCCTTTGACAGCAGCAAACGATTGAACCCCGAAACCAGGGAGGATGTCAAGACCGCTGCGGCACATCGCGGCCCACGCATTCTCGTGCAGAATGAGCAAGACCTTAGCTGGTCCCAGATCATTGGCGACTGTTTCACTCCTGTGTGACTCGAATCACCCATGACTTCAATGCGCGGCTGCTAGCCTTTGAGAGGCGCGCAAATTCCATATGCGAGGTGCAATGTGAGCGAAGAAACAGCGAGCAGGAGCCCCCTCAGTCCGGACCAGTTGGCCAAGATGGACGCCTACTGGCGAGCCGCCAACTATCTTTCGGTCGGCCAGATCTACCTCAAGGACAATCCGCTGCTGGAGCGCCCGCTCACCCTGGACGACGTGAAGCCGCGCCTGCTGGGCCACTGGGGCACCACGCCGGGGCTCAACTTTCTCTATGTGCACTGGAATCGCCTGATCCGCGAGCGCGACCTGAACATGCTGTTCGTCATCGGCCCAGGGCACGGCGGTCCGGGGATTGTGGCGAACACTTACCTTGAGGGCTCCTACTCCGAGATCTATCCTCACATCGAGCAGAACAAGGACGGCATCAAGCGGCTCTTCCGGCAGTTCAGTTGGCCCTATGGGATTCCCAGCCACGTGGCCCCGGAGACTCCCGGCTCGATCCACGAAGGCGGCGAACTGGGCTACTCGCTGGTTCATGCCTACGGCGCGGCCTTTGACAATCCGAACCTGATCGTGGCCTGCGTGGTGGGCGATGGCGAGGCCGAGACCGGCCCGCTGGCTACAAGCTGGCACTCGAACAAGTTCCTCAATCCAGCCACAGACGGCGCGGTTCTGCCCATCCTCCACCTCAACGGCTACAAGATCGCCAACCCTACGATTCTGGCGCGTATCCCCCATGCCGAATTGGAGAGCCTGATGCGCGGCTACGGCTATGAGCCCTTCACCCTGGAAGGCGACGACCCGGCCGTGATGCACCGGCAGGCCGCGGCAGTCTTCGACACCATGCTGGATCGCATTGCCGCCATTCAGAAGGCAGCACGCGAGGATGGAGCGACTGCCCGGCCGGCCTGGCCCATGCTCATCATGCGCACGCCGAAAGGCTGGACAGGGCCCAAATTCGTGGACGGCAAGCCGGTGGAAAACACCTGGCGCGCCCACCAGGTCCCGCTGGACCAGATTCAGCAGAATCCGGAGCATCTGCGCCAACTGGAAGAGTGGATGCGCAGCTACAAGCCCGAGGAACTGTTCGACGAGAAAGGCCATTTCCGCGCGGATCTGGCGGATATCGCGCCCAAGGGCCGGCTTCGCATGGGAATGAATCCCCACGCCAACGGCGGCCTGCTGCTGAAACCGCTCAATGTGCCCAACTTCCGTGATTTTGCGGTGAAGATCGACGGCCGCGGCCAGCACGACTTTGAATCCACGCGCATTCTTGGCCACCTTCTCCACGCTGTCATGCAAGCAAACATGGAGCAGAAGAACTTCCGCGTCTTTGGCCCCGATGAGACGGCCTCAAACCGCATCCAGGACGTGATTACCGGAACCGGCAAGGCGTGGATGGCCGAGACGCTGCCGGTGGACGAGAACCTGTCAGAGACCGGTCACGTGATGGAAGTCCTCAGCGAGCACATGTGCCAGGGCTGGCTCGAGGGCTACCTGCTTACCGGACGCCACGGCTTTTTCTCCTGCTATGAGGCATTCATCCACATCGTCGACTCGATGGCCAACCAGCACGCCAAATGGCTGAAGGTCACGCGTGGGATACCATGGCGCAAACCCATTGCATCGCTCAATTATCTGCTCAGTTCGCTGGTGTGGCGGCAGGACCACAACGGCTTTTCCCACCAGGACCCCGGCTTCATCGACCACTTGATGAACAAGAAGGCCGACGTGGTGCGCATCTATCTGCCACCCGACGCGAATACTCTGCTCTCTGTCTCCGACCACTGCCTGCGCAGCCGGAATTATATCAATCTCATCGTCGCCGGCAAGCAGCCTGCCCCTCAATGGCTTACCATCGACGAGGCAATCGCTCACTGCACCACGGGAATGGGTGCGTGGCCATGGGCTTCAAACGACGAGGGCGGTCCCGAGGTGGTGATGGCCTGTTGCGGCGACGTGCCCACGCTGGAGACCCTCGCCGCTGTCTGCCTGCTGCGCGCCAAGGCGCCCGATCTGCGGATACGCGTGGTCAACGTGGTAGACCTGATGGCGTTGCAGCCTACCTCCGAGCATCCCCACGGGCTGCCGGACGAAGAGTTCGATCTGCTGTTCCCTGTCGGCATTCCGGTTGTCTTCGCCTTCCACGGCTATCCATGGCTCATTCACCGGCTCACCTACCGGCGGCATAACCACGACAACATCCACGTGCGCGGCTACAAGGAAGAGGGAACCACAACCACGCCCTTCGACATGTGCGTGCTCAACAACATCGACCGTTTCCAACTGACGCTCGACGCAATCAAGCGCGTGCCCCGGCTCAAGCCGCAGGCGGATGCGGCCGAGCAATGGTACTCCGAGGCCATCCAGCGCCATCGCCTTTATGTGGCCGAAATCGGCGACGACATGCCCGAGATAAAGGACTGGCGCTGGCCCAAGAGCTGACCCGTTAACTCAGCGGACCGCGCACTGCACGGCCCGTTTGCTAACTTGCTGACTTGCTGACTCGCTGACTTGCTGACTTGCTGACTCGCTAACTCGCTGACTCGCTAACTCGCTGACTCGCTGACTCGCTGACTTGCTGACTCGCTAACTCGCTGACTTGCTAACCCGCTGACTTATTCAGCCCTAACTCAAGAGGTATTCATTCATGCCGTCTTTGCCTGTACTGGTTTTGAACAGCGGTTCTTCTTCCATCAAGTTTTCAGTCTATGAAGCCGGCGACGGTGAACGGCGCAAGCTCCATGAAGGCGCGGTCGACGGCATCGGCACCGATCAGGGCAGTTTCTGGATCAAGGACGCCGACGGCAACAAGCTGGTCGATCAGAATCCTGCCCTGCCCACGCGCGCCGTTGCCTTCAAACTTGTGGCCGACGCGCTTCACTCCGGAGACTTCCCTGCCCCGGTGGCAATCGGTCATCGCATGGTTTGCGGCGGCCCCACAGTGCAGGAGAACCAGCTCATCACGCCTGCGTTGATCGATGAGATGGAGCGCTACACGGCCTTTGCGCCGCTGCACACCCCCATCGCCGTGTACATCATGCGCGAGTCTCTCCGCCTGTTCCCCGGCGTTCCCAACTTCGTCTGCCTTGACTCCTACTTTCATCGCACCATGCCCGAAGTGGTCACGCATATGCCCATCCCCGAGGAGTATTCCGCGATGGGCGTGCGGCGCTATGGGGCACATGGGATTTCATACGAGTCGATCGTTTACCAGTTGCAGCCCAACGTGCCGGAGAAGCTCATCGTGGCACATCTGGGCAACGGCGCCTCGATCTCCGCAATCAAGAACGGCAAGTGCCTGGACACGTCGATGGGTTTGACGCCGACTGGCGGCATCATTAGCGGCACCCGCACCGGCGACATCGACCCTGGGGTGCTTTTGTTTATTCTGCGCAAGATTGCGGAGACGGCCAAGAGCGCTTCAGAGGCTGCCGACCAGTTGGAAACGGTGGCCAGCAAAAAAGCCGGGTTGCTGGGTGTGAGCGACCTCTCCAACGATATGCGCGACCTGCGCGACGCCATCAAAGAAGGCAACGCCAAGGCGCGGCTGGCTGTGGACAAATTCACCTGGACCATCGCCCGGTGGATCGGCAGTTATGTGGCTGAATTGAACGGGCTGGACATGATGGTTTTCACCGGCGGCATCGGCGAAAACGATATCGTCTCGCGCGCGGAGATTTGCGCCGGTCTGGGCGCCCTGGGCATTGCGCTTGACCCGGTCCGCAACAACGTCCGCGGCGAAGCCGTCATCTCCGCCGAAAACTCGCGAGTTACCGTGCGTGTAATTCCGCCGGCCGAGGATTTGATTATCGTGAACCACGTGGTAAGGCTGCTGGCGGAGTAGGCCCTGCCGTCTTCAAGCGGCAAGTCCGGCCCTGTTGCATGCTTAAGTTGAGTGCCGTGGCAGGGCCAACACCCTTAATTGTTTGCCGAGCTTAGCGAAATCCGGATCGGATGTAACCAACGTTGCTTTCATGCGCATCGCCAGCGATGCTGCAAAGCAATCGGCGTAACCCAGCTTATAATGAAACTTCACTGTAGCAGCCGACTCTGCAAGCGCTTCGTCAACAGCCACCAACTCCACGAATGCGCTCATCGTCTTCAGGTCCGCTGTTGCCTTGCCCAACCCGGCCATTCCGGCCAGCACATAGAGCGCCTCTCCCCAATTGACCACACAGATAAGCAGATGCACCTCATGCTTCTGTGACCGGTGAATCAAGGCATCCACCTTTTCCTCACCTATGCCATTGGTCAGATAGCGAACCGCCGCGCTGGCGTCAAGGACGTAATTCTTCATCTAGAGCTTTCTGCTTTCTGTCTTCTAACTCCCGTTCCTCACGGCGATATTCGGCAAAACTCTCTTCCAGCCCAAGACCGGCATACTTTCCACGTAGCGCCAACATGGCCTCGTATGCTCCGGACTCCATCAACAGCCCTTTGCCATGCTTCTTGAAGACCACACGTACTCCCGGCTTTAACCCCAACTCTTCTCTCAATTTGGCCGGTATCACCAACTGTCCTTTGGAACTCATCACTGCCGACGAGGCCATAACGCCTTACCTCCAGGTAAGACAGATTATACGCCGAATGCGGTTCCGAAATCGACCCAACCCGCGCTTGTTCTACACTGGTTGGTTCCACACGGAGCTTTCCAATATGTCTGCTACGACCGTTCCAATCGATGCCCGCCGCCTTCCCTCTCCCGCTCTTCGCCGCTTTGCCTGGGGCGTACTGGTTTACTTCATCGCCGTGATCCTGTGGGGCACGCTGGTGCGCGCCACCGGCTCGGGAGCGGGCTGCGGCAACCACTGGCCGCTGTGCAACGGCACGGTGATGCAGCACTCGGCGAGCGTGAACACGATGATCGAGTTCACCCATCGCCTCACCAGCGGCCTCTCGTTCTTTTCTGTCGTCGGCCTGCTGTGGTGGACATTCGCCGGCACGGTGCGCGGCCACCTGGCGCGCGCGGCTGCCGTGGCTTCGGTTGTATTCACCCTGATTGAGGCGATGCTGGGAGCATTCCTGGTGAAGCTCGGCCTCACGGCGCAAAGCCAGTCGCCGCTGCGTCCGGCCTACCTGGCGCTGCACCTCGCCAACACGCTGCTGCTGCTGGCCGCGCTGACCCTCACCGCGCACATGCTCAGCCGTCGCAAGGCTTTTCTGCGCGGCCGCATTCGCCTGGTTGCGCCCTTCGGCGCCATTGCGACCGTGGTAGTGGTGATGATTGTGGGCGTGACGGGCTCGCTGGCCGCGCTGGGCGACACGCTCTTTCCGGCTACTTCGCTTGGCTTGGCGCTGGCGCAGGACTTCTCCGCCACCAGCGGCTGGCTGGTGCGCTGGCGTTGGACGCACCCCACCGTGGCTTTCTGCGCCAGCATTTTCCTCATCTGGCTACTGGTGCGCGCTGCCCAGCGATCCACCGCCTGGGACAATCGCCGCCTCTCCGCGCTGGTGCTGTTGCTGCTGGCAACGGTCTATACGCTGGGCGTGCTGGACGTGGTTCTGCTGGCGCCGCTGTGGCTGCAAGTGGCGCACCTGCTGGCCGCCGATACGCTGTGGACCGCGCTGGTGGTGTTGACGGCGCGGCTGACGATTCAACCGAGGGAAGCGGCGTAACGAGTTAGCAAGTAAGCAAGTCAGCGAAAAAGGCTCCTTTGCGCAGCCTCTTTTGTTCCCTGACGCCTGCTCTGATCTCTGACCCCTGCCTTACACCACCAGCACGCCGGCCGCCGCATACGTGCTGCCCTCGACGTTGGCCGCGAGCAACGGCAACTCCGGTGTCGGGGTCAGGTTCTCGATCACTCCATCGCGCAGCAGCACGGTGTCCTCTGTCTTACCGCCGCGAATGCTTGGGTTCCAGGCAAATGCCTGGTCATTGACCACGGTTTCCGTGCCGGCAGGTGTAGCGATCCACTCGCGCTCACCGTAGCCGGTCGGTCCGCCCTGGTGATGGAATTGCTCCTCGCCGGGGAAACCCTGCGCCGCATAGGCCGCCTGGGCCACGCGAAACAGTTCCGCCGAAGTGGCGCCTACGCGGGTTGCGTTCATGAGCGCGGCGTTGACCTGCGCAGCAGCTTCAAAACGCGCGCCAAGCTCTGCCGGCAGCGGGCCAAAATGAATAAACCGCGTGATGGAGATGGCCAGCCCCCACTTCCTCGAACATAGGTTCAGCATGGCGTATTGTTTGAGCCGCTTGCCCCGCGGCACCGCGTGCTTGTACTTGAAGATTCGCTCGTCTACCGCATATAAAGCAACCGATGGCAGGATGCCGCGCCGCAACAGGCCGGCCGCGGTAATGGCCTCAAGGTCGTACTCGCTCAGGCCCGGCTCAACCTCGTGAAGCGCCTCGACCGTGGCCGCCGCGGTCTCCGCACCAAGCCAGCGATAACGCTCAATCTCCGCTTCGCTCAGCGCCGCGCGCAGCGGATAGAGATTGACCGGCGTCAGCCCCGCGCCCGGCATATCTGAACCCAGAGGTCCGCCGGCCAGCTTCGCCGCTGCTGCTGCCGTATCGTCCGCGTACCACGGAAAGAGCACCGGCTCAAAGTCCAGCCCGCCAAACTCCTCGTCGTGGAGGCGCGGCGCTTCGTTTTCCGTGGTGAAGTAGTAGCGCTTGCCCGCTGCGGTCACCAGCAGCGAAGCCACGCCGGTCTCGCCAGGCGTGAGCACGCGCAACTCCACCGCGCCGCCTGTCAGCCAGGCTACATTCTCGTTGCGCTGGATGAGAACGCCAGCGAGGCCCTGGGCGCGCAGCCATTCGACCAAGTTTTCATGCTTCGCGTCCAGCTCCGCATTCCACGCAGCTTCCGTCACCAAAGTGGCGCCGTTGGCCACAAGGCTCTTGTTAATTCTCTTGCTCATGATTGTCCTCTCGGGGATCAGGGGTCAGGGGTCAGCCGTTGGGCCTGGTCCTTAGCCTTGAGCCCCTCCAGTATCCCGTGAATCATCTTCCCAACTTCGTGCGATAAACCTTCTGAATCGTCGAGCAGCTTGGGATTTCCAAAACCAAGTGCGCGTGCGATTTCGATCTGTGTTTGCAGCTCGAAGTTGGAACCCCGGGCGATGCCGAGGAACTGCCTATATTCGCCAGTACTCAGCCGTCCATGTCCTTCCGCGATATTGCTTGGCACAGAAACCGCCGAACGCCTGATCTGGCTCGTCAGGCCATAGAGTTCTTCGCGCGGAAATCCCTGCGACATACGGTAAATCGAAACAGGCAATTGAATTGCTCTCTGCTAAACGAGCAAATCCCGAAACGATTTCACCATGAGGCCGCCTCAACCTCCCAAGGGCTGAGTCCTGATCCCTGAGCCCTGATCCCTGACCCCTCGCTCCTGTTAGTCTTCCAGCGCGGGATGATGATGGCTCTCCCAGCCAAGATATCGGGCTGCTTCATGCACGGCCTTGGAAACGTCGCTGAAGTTGGCGGCCACGTGATGCTCGAAGCCTTCGCGGCAGATGAACTTCAGTAGCTTCTGCAACTGCGGAATCTCGACTACGCCCGCACCGCCGAAGGTCTCAAGAGGATCGTCGGTGAATTTACCCGGACCCGTGTAGCCGCGAATCACGCCGCGGCGATCGTCGGTGGAGTAGCGGGCATAGGTCATGGCGCCGGCCTTCACGCGGCCCACGCAGGTGCCGAAGGTATTCTCCTTGCCCACAGTGCCGGCAATGATGGCCTGGTAGTCCATGGTTGGAGCCTGGGCAAAAAAGTGCTTGGGCAGATTGGAGCAGTGGAAGCAGACGCACTTGTCGGGATGGCTGCCGTAGTTATTGTTCCAGTCGAGCAGCGCCGAGGGGGTGCCCGAGGCCAGGGCCAGCATGTACATGCTGAGCGTGCCGGGCACGTCCACTTCGCAGGCCGAAGGAATCAGATTGTTGCTCATCATGCTCATGATGGTGCAGGGCACCACGCCAAAGAACTCCTCGAAGGAGGTCCAGCACTGCACGGCGCTGATGGTGACGTGGGTCTGCTTCATCCAGCCGTCAATGACCGCGCCCAGTTTGGCCATCTTGAGCAGTGCGCTTTCGGGAATGCCGGAGGTGGAGACATAGCTCTTGATGGATGCCAGCTTGGCCTGCGCGGCGTCGTCGGTGTCCTTCAGGCGGTTGATGCGGCCGAATATCTCCGAAAGATCAATCGTCTCGATGGTGATGCCTGAGGTCTCGAGGATGCGCTCGGAGTAGCGCACCGTGTTGAATGCCGTGGGACGCGCGCCGATGGCGCCGATACGCAGATTCTTGAGCCCCTTCACGATGCGGCAGACCGCGGAAAACCATTCGAGATCCGCCTTGAACTCGGGCGAACTGGGGCTCTCAGTGTGCAGCGTGGTCAGCGAATAGGCAATGCCGTACTGCATCATGTTGTTGCAGCAGCTCATCTTGCCGCAGAAGCTGTCGCGGCGCATGGCGATGGTCATGTCGTCGGAGCGGTCGGGCGTGGCCTGCACCAGCACCGGAACCTTCAGGCCGGAGAGCCGGATGGCGTCCACAATGCCGCGCTCCTCGCCGAAGTTGGGCAAGGTGACGATGATGCCGTCAATCTCTTCCGCGTGCTTTTTGAAAAGCTCGGCGCAACGCTGCGACTCAGCGTAGGTTTCCACTGCGCCATGTACCGAGTCCTCCGGGCCCAACACCACGGCCCGTGCTCCCGCCGCTTCAAGTACTGAGATAATTTCGTCGCGGCCCGTCTTGGCCAAATGGCCGGGGAAAAATCCGCGGTTGCCTACCACCACACCGAATGTCATCGTACGTTGCGCTGTCATTGTTCCTTGCTCCTTCGTTATCGCATGTTACCGATTAAGCGTTGCGGCCCGGGCGGAAGCGGAGGCCGTAAAACAGGCCCACGGCAAGCAGCAACGCGCCCCACCATACAGACGCATGATAGTTGGCCACGGCCATTTGCGGCAGAGTGAGCTCATAGAGGCCGTAGCCGAGGATCATCGCGCCGTAGATGGTAAGCAGAACACCGATGAAAAACCAGATCGAAATACCGGATGAATGCATATGTGCTCCTTACCAGAAGTAGATGTTGAGGGCCAGGAAGATGACGATGGCGATTGCCGTCCAGAACCATTCGTTCTTGTAGAAGGGAACGGGCTCTTCTGTGGGCAGCGGTGTCGCGCCATAGACCACTCCAGCCAGCTCGGCAATGGGCCGCGGCTTGGTAAACAGGCTGACAATCACGTTGACGCCGACCGATGTGCTGACGGACCAGAGTGCCCGATACATGTTTTCGGCCATGTCTTTGGCATCGGGCGAGAGGGCGACATACTTGAGGGCCGATGGGTAAAAATGGACCCAAAGAAACAACACAATCGAAGTCAGCGTACCGATCAGCAATCCCCAGAAGCCGCCCGCCTTGGTAGCGCGCTTCCAGAACATGCCCAGCAGCACCACTCCGAGCAGCGGTGAGATGAAGAAGCTGAAGAGCGCCTGCACATAATCCATGATGCCCGCGGCATTCATGACCATGTAGGCTGCGCCAATGGAGATGACCACGCCGACAATGGTCACGATTCGGCCGACAAGAACATAGTGCTTGTCGCTGGCATGCTTGACGATGTGCGGCTGGTAGAGGTCGTAGGTGAAGATCGCGGTGAAGGCGCTCACGTTGCCGGCCATTCCGCTCATAAATCCAGCAATGAGTGCGGTGATGCCGAGGCCGAGCAAGCCTGGTCCCAAGTAGCGGACCATCATCAGCGGCAGCACTTCGTTATAGCTGTGCAGGCCTGCGCCAGGGTGCGCGGCGACCACGTTTTCGCCGACCAGATGCATCAGGCTCCCGTCGGAGTTGGTGAGAACGACCAGGCCCAGCAGGCCGGGAAGAATGACGATGAACGGGACGGCCATCTTGAAGAAGGAGCCGATCACCGGCGCCAAACGGGCTGAACGCAAGGAGTTGGCGGCGAGTACGCGCTGCACAACCAGGAAATCGGTAGTCCAATAACCGAAGCTGATGGCGAAGCCCAGGCCGAAGACGATGCCGGTCCAGTGAATGCCCATCGGATTGTCGGCAAAGTGCCCCATGCTGCGCCACATGTGGGTGTAGTCGCCGGAAGCGGTCGCGCCGGTGGCGATGTTGTGGGCCAGGCGAGCCTTGAAGCCGCTCCAGCCGCCGGTCTCGATGAGTCCGAGGATGGGGACGAGGAGTGCGCCGCCCCAGATGAGGACAAACTGGAGAACCTCGTTGAAGATGGCTGAGCGCAGGCCGCCGAGCGCGACATAGGCGGCAACGGCGAGGGAGCTGACGATGATGGAGAAGTTCAGATCCCAGCCAAGAACGATCTTCATCACTTCGGCCATTGCGAACATGTTCACGCCGCTCATGAGCACAGTCATGAAGGCGAAGGAGACCGCAGCCACAGTGCTGGAGCCCTGACCGTAGCGGAGTTTCAGGTATCCGGGCACCGAGTGAGTTTTGCAGACGTAGTAGAAGGGCATCATCACCATGCCCAGAAAGAGCATGGCGGGGATGGCGCCCACCCAATACCAGTGCGCGGCGAGAATGCCGTACTGGTAGGCCGAGCCTGCCCAGCCCATCAATTCAAGCGAGCCAAGGTTGGCAGACACAAAGCTCAAACCGGCGATCCAGGCGGTCATTTCGCGCCCGGCCATGAAGAACTCTTCGCTGGTGTTGGCCTTGCTCTTCAAGTAGAAGCCGATCCAGATCACCATCACGAAGTAGATGGCGATGACGGCAAGGTCGAGAGGACTTAAATGCGCCAACGACGGAGCGCCGAGAGCGATGAACGCCGCGGTCGAGGAAGGCGACCCGCTGGCGGCGACGGAGGCAGGAAGCAATGCAAACATTCTGTCACCTGAAGTTGGGTGAATTCATCCGCGAAGGCCACGGACGTCCGCACTCAAGTAAATGGCTTTACTGCAAAGGTTGTCAAGGGGCAAACTGTCGCAGATCGAAAAATATCCGATCGTGGCCCGCAGTCTGCCGGGAAACCGGAAAACCCGGAGGTATTGAAAGAAAGCGAAACCGGGAAAGCGTTTACCGCACGAAGTGTAACATATCCCCACAACCTGGCAATACTCAGATCCCTTCCCTGCCGTTCATGATCGCTGCCAATACGAGCCAGGAGCTGGAAGCTGCCTCAAGTCGAACCCATCTGGCGCGCCGCCAAACTATTGCTCTTGTCGGCATTCCTGTTCCCAGACGCGCACCATCAGGTCTCCGGCTGCGTGACGAAAGGCCACTGCCAACGAGTCCTCAGTACGCGGCTGGCCGCGGAACCCCTCGCTCTCGACGACGGATTCGGGTACGGCCATCGAGCAGGGCCGCGGCAAGGAAGACTTGATGGTACCCGCGATCATGTTGGCGATCTCCCGGGCGGCGTCCAGCGCGTCGGCCTCGCCGACTGTGTCGATGGGCTGCATCATCATTGCCGCCGTTGCCTGGTAGGCCAGCCCACTGGCCATCCGCACCTCAATGCGGCCCTTCCACTCGCCGGAAAGGTCCACGCTCCCTCGGATGTGCCCCGCAGCTACACAAAACTCCTCGGCAACCAGCGTCTGATCCAGCGTCATGGCCAACATCTGCTCCCAGAACTGAGAGTTGGCCTTGATCACGCACTCTTCATCGAGTCGAGCTCGCATGGGCCGCACTCCCGTCCGAAAATCCGTTTACAACTTTGGCTTCTTCTTAACTCATCGTGCGACGCTCAGAAAGTCTTAATCAACCAGGGAAAGGAGTGATTTCCAAGGTCATTGGAAGAGTCTAATTGTGAGCCAAATCACTTCCGCGGGTGCGCCCTGGCACATCCCGGCCCTCGGATCGGTGCAACCCTCTCCTGTACGAGGTGAATGCCATGGCGGATTCAAGCCTGGCTGCTGGCAAGGACCGTTGGGCCTATCCATCCGTCCTCCTCGTCGCCACTGATTTGAGCGACCTGGATCGTCTGATGCCCTTTGCCCTTGAACAGGCGGTCCAGTCAAAAGCGCGCTTGATTCTGATACACGTGGTTGCTCCCGCCACCCCCGTTTCGATGGATGGCGTTGGCATGCCCTATTACGATCCGGGCGGTGCATTGGATTTTGCGGGCAAAACGCTGAGCCCCTGGTGCGAGTTGGCATGCCGGCAGAATATCGCCTGCGATGCCCTGGTTCGCGAGGGGCATCCCGCAAGGCAAATCGAAGCCGCGGCCCGCCAATTCCAGGCAGATCGCGTTCTTCTCGGAACCCGGAGCCGCAGCAAGCTGGGCAAGTTCCTGTTAGGCTCCGTGGCAGAACAAGTGCTGCGCTCGGTCAACCTCCCGGTCATCACCGTGGGACCCGAGGCTCATCTCCCGGTGGCAGGCGGCAACCGCACACGCGTGGTTCTGCATGCCACCACACTTAGAGAGACCTCTCGCCCGAGCGCGGCGCTTGCTTGTCATGTCGCAGCCAGTCAAGGAGCAAAGCTGGTCCTGCTGCATGTATTGCCCCCCGTGGAAGAACCGGCGACGGAGGGAACCGGCCGGAGCGGCCAGCCTTCAAGCCTGGACTCGGCGGCCTTGCAGGAGCTGCGCAGGATTGCTCAAGAGACTGGGGCCGCGCAGACCAGCGCCGGCGGCAGCGTAGCCGTGGAGCCGCATGTGGTGCATGGCAACCCGTCCATCGAGATTCTGGCCGAAGCCTCGGAGCGCCGGGCAAGCCTGATTGTTCTGGGCGCAACCGATCGCTCGGCTTTCCAGAACCTTACCAGGGACCGCACCATCTATCGGGTTCTGGCCCACGCGCGCTGCCCGGTGCTCACCCTGCGCGAACCGCGGGCCAATTTGGACGCGGAAGGCCGCGAAGCCGGGTCAGGCTTCATTTGGAGCGAGGGCAATAAGGAGGAGACTAGGCAGTAAGGCGTTCGAGCTGGTCTGGCTTGACGATGGTCATGCTGGCGCCCTTGATGGTGATCCACTGGTCGCGCCGGAACTGGTTGAGCAATCGGGTGACGGTCTCGCGCGAAGTTCCCGCCATGTTGGCGATCTCTTCGTGTGTCAGCGCCATGGTGAACCGTATTTCCGGCTTGCCGTTGGCTGAAGCGCGTCCCCAGTCCAGCAGAAGGCGCGCCAGCCGACCCGCGGCCGAACCGGAGAGGGCCAGCCGCTTGGCGTCGTGAAACACGGTCAGGTATTCGCCGGAAAGCGATTGCGCCGCGTGCATGCTGGCGATGCCGTGGCGGCCAAGGAAGTCAATAAACTCCTGCTTGCGCACCGTCTTTACCTGGCAGGGCTCGATGGCCTCCGCGGTCACCTCGTGCGGAACATTGGCAAGAACCGCGCTCAGCCCCATCACGTCGCCCGGGCCGGCGATCTTGAGAATCATGGTCTTGCCATCGCGGGAGGTCGAGGAGATTTTTACCTGGCCAAAACAGATGACAAAGACGTTTCGCGCCGGATCGCCCTCGGTAAACAGCTTGGCCCCCCGGGCATGGCTCATCATGATGCCAATCCCGTCATAATCGCGCAATGCCTCGGGCGTGAGATTGCAGAACATTCGCAGATGGCGATGCTCACAGTTGATGCAATCTTCCGGAGGGTGATGGGAGTGGAAAGAGGCCATAAGAACCCGCAGGTCAAATTGAAGTATAGCGCAATTTCGCAGTGCCCACAGCCCACATTTCCACGATGCACGGCCGGACAGGGATTTCCCGAGAATTTCCGATGCGATCCAGGCAAGCCCCGGAACGGGAATCTGTTTGCCTAAAACCCCTCTTCTACGCCAGCAAAGCTGCGGCGCTTCCCCGCCGTGTCCGCGCTGTTCGGCTCATGCAGCAGGCGTCATAGGCGCGAGAGACCTCGCGGGCCAGTTCCTCCAGCAGCCGCATCCGCAGCGGCGGATAGTCCTGAAACGCCAGATTCAGAGCCCCAATAGGCAGCAAAAGCACCGATCCGGGAGTTTGCGCGGTCAGCGTGTAGGTATGATGGCTGTCGCCCAGCGCCGCGGCCAACTCCAACAGGTCTCCGGCGCGCGCCAGTCCCAGGGTCAGCCGCGTCTCCAGCCGTTCCGCCCTGCGCAAAAACTGTCCTGAAATCACCACGTAAAGCCCTTTGCAGGTCGCTGACTGGCGAAACACAATCTCCCCTGCATCGAAATCGATGCACTGGGCCGAACCGTTCAGCAGAATCCCGGTCTCCGGAGGACATTCCAGGAGCTCTGCCAGCGGACGTGCATGGACGGCATCCATTCGCCCGGATCTTGCCTCAGGTTCCATGGTCACATCTCCCTCTGTTGCCGTCCGGTGTCCAGTCCCGCGGTGAGTGGCGTTTCCGCTCCGCCTGCCGGCCGGATCCTTGCGAACGCGCTTGGTGCTGCGGATTTGCGATGAACCAGGGTTCACGGTTCAATCTCCATTTCCAGCAAATCGCTCCAAATGCAAGAATTTCAGAGAAACGTAACATTGCCATGAGTTGGCGGGATTTCTGCTTCCGCCTGCCCATCGATCGCAAAAATTCGAAACTCCAACTCCTGCGCTCCCCTTGCGCTATTCAGTTCCCACGGGGGTACAAGCCTGCTGCTCCCTCTCCCGATTGAAGACGGCGAGCACCTGTTCCGGCGGGACGCACAGCACGGGCACGCGGGAGCGGGCAAGCAGGGCAAAGGCCGTCCCATGCGGTCCCGGCGTTTCACTGGCGCGCTTCACCCCGGCCACCAATATGCTGGGGTGGTACTGGTCGATCGCTTCCGCCATTACGTCTGCCGGGTTGCCGTCCTTGACGGTAAAGCGCACGGGAAAACGCCCGCTCGGCATGATGCCAAACTCATCAAGCGTGGTCGCGGCGGGGTTCAGAAAGGCCGACGCCTCGGCGGGTCCGCGCGCGTGCAGCACGATCAGCGTGCGATGGAACGTCTCCGCGAGCGAGTAGGCAGTGCCCACCGCGGCCAGCGTAGCCTCATTGCGCTCCATCGCCAGCAGCACCGGCCCGCCCGGAGTGGGGCGAAATTCGCCCGCATTCCAGTCCGCCGCCACCGCCAGCACCGGGCAGGGCGACAGCCGCACCAACTGCTCGGCAATGGCGCCCACAATCACCGGCCCCGCGCCGCTCATTCCCTTGGTGCCGATGACAATCAGCCCGGCCTCATATTGCCGCGCCACATCCACGAGCATCTGGGCCACCGCGCCCTGGCGAATCTCAGAATGGCTGGGTATGCCTTCCCGCAGAAGATCGCCGGCCAATTCGTCCAGCGCGGCGCGCGCCTGCTCGCTCAGCCCTTTCCGCATCCGGCCGGGAACCGCATCCACGTCGACATAATCCATCGGGTCAAGGCCGTGCGCCAGCACAATGCGCGCGCCATACCCCCCGGCCAATTTTCGGGCATACCCCAAGGCTGCCTCCGACTGGCCGTGCAAGTCCGTGGCCACCACGATGGTCTTCATCCTGGCTGCAAAGCTCATGTGTGCCTCCCGACGCCCAGCGCCGCCCCTGCTTCTGCCCATTGAACTCCGAGTTTGCGCTCTCGATGCAATGCAAGGCAGTGACACCATTCACCCCGCGCTGTGATTCGCGTCACAGGCCTTTTTCCTTGCCCTACCTTCAGACCACGCCGCCGAGCCTTGCCCCTCAAAGTGATGGTGACGCGAAGGGTATACACGGGCGGGTCAAATGCGATAGCCTTCTGCGGGTCATGACAACCTCAAAGAATTCCTCTACTCAATCGTTTTTGCCGTTTGGCAGCGCATGGTTTCTGCCGTTTCTCTTCAGTTGCACCCTGGCCGCATCCATTCATGCCTCAGCGCAGGCGCCGGTTGCCGACTCGCCCGCCATCGAAGCCAAAGCCCACGCCATGGTGGCAAAGCTCAGCCTCGAACAAAAAATCGAATTGCTGGGCGGCGTGGATGGAATGTTCACCCATGCCATGCCGGCCATCGATCTGCCGCGCTTCAAAATGTCTGACGCTTCGCTAGGCGTGCGCACCTGGGGACCGACCACAGCCTACGCCGGCGGCGTTTCGCTGGCCGCCTCGTGGGACCCGGAGTTGGCGCGCAAGATCGGCGAAGGCCTGGGCAAGGATGCGCGTGCCCGCAGCGTCAATTTCCTGCTCGGCCCTGGGGTCAACATCGCCCGATCGCCCATAGCCGGCCGCAACTTCGAGTACCTCTCCGAGGATCCCTATCTGAATTCGGCCCTTGTGGTTCCCTTTATCGAGGGCGTTCAGTCCCAGAGCGTTATCGCCACGGTCAAGCATTATGCCCTGAACGATCAGGAGTACAACCGGCACAACGTCAGCTCCGACGTGGACGAGCGGACCATGCGCGAAATCTACCTGCCGGCCTTTGAGGCAGCCGTCACCAAGGGGCACGTGGACGCGGTTATGGACTCTTACAACCTGATCAACGGCGTCCACGCCACACAAGACGAGTTTCTCAACCTGAAGGTGCTCAAGGGCGAGTGGGGATTCCAGGGCATTCTGATGTCGGACTGGGACGCTACTTATGACTCCGTCGGCGCGGCCAACAACGGCCTCGATCTGGAAATGCCCAATCCGCGTTTCATGAACGCCAAGGCTCTGCTGGCCGCGGTCAAAGATGGCTCGGTGAAAGAATCCACCCTCGACGACAAACTGGTGCGCCAGTTCCGCACCGAATTGCGCTACGGCTTCCTCGACCATCCTCAGTTCGATCCGGCCGACTCCGCCTACTCTGTCGCGGATCGCGCCATTGCCCTCGACGGCGCACTGGAGAGCCTGACGCTCCTCAAGAATGACGGTAACTTGCTGCCGCTCGACCCGGCCAAAATCAAGACCATCGCCGTCATCGGACCCAACGCGTATCCAGCGGTCAGCGGCGGAGGAGGCTCCTCTGAAGCGCAGGCTTTCGAGCCGGTCAGCACACTCACCGGCATCGCCAACCTGGTTGGTCCCAATGTTCACGTTCTTTACGCCCGCGGCCTGCCCGACATGAATGAGATCTTCCGGAATACCCACTGGGACGGCCCCATCAAAGTGGCTGTTTACCCCAGCAAAGACTTCACGGGAACGCCCCAAATCGCGACGCCGCAAAACATCTCCCACTGGAACGCAATGGGGTGGGAACCCGAGGCCAAGGAGAAACACAGCGTTCGCTACACCGCCGGCTACAAGGCAACCAAGGCAGGCAAATACCTGATTCTTGCGGCTTCCGGTGGATGGAACAGCGACCAATACACGGTGATGGTGGACGGGAACCAGATTCCGCTTCCGCCCCACGCCGAGGGCCAGGCTCCTCAATCGGCAACGCTCGACCTCACCGCTGGCCAGACCATCAATGTGGTCGTCGATTACTTGCCCAGCGGGACCGCTCCGCACTTCGGGCTCGGCATCGCTTACGAGGCGGACCTCGTCTCAGAGGACGCCAAAAAGATCGCAGCCGTCGCGGACGCCACCGTGGTTGCCGTCGGCTTCGGTCCGGGGACTGAAAGCGAGGGATTCGACCGCACCTTCGAACTGCCCTGGGGCCAGGACGCGCTGATTGAAGCCGTCGCCCAGGCCAATCCGCACACCATCGTCACGCTCACTGGCGGCGGCGGCATGGATACACGGCGCTGGCTCAGCAAGGTTCCCGCGCTGCTGCACGCATACTATCCAGGCCAGGAGGGCGGCACGGCCATCGCAGAGGTTCTCTTCGGCAAGCACAACCCCGAGGGCAAGCTACCGGTCAGCTTCGACCGCAGTTGGGACGAGAATCCTTCAGCCGCCTATTACTATCCGGTCAAGGGCGCCGACACCGCGCTGAACGTGACCGAAACCGACGGCCGCAAAGTGGACTATGTCATTCCCCACGTGAAGTACGCCGACGGCCTGATGGTCGGCTATCGCTACTGGACCACCATCGGAAAGCATCCGCTCTTCCCCTTCGGCTTCGGGCTCAGCTACACCACGTTCAACTTCGCCAACCTGCAAGTGCCCGCGACCGCCGCCTCACGGTCGACGGTTCAAGTCACCTTCGACGTAACCAACTCCGGCAGCGTTGCCGGCGCCGAGGTTGCACAACTGTACGTCTCCGACCCATCCGCCAAAAGTACACGTCCCGAGCGTGAACTAAAGGGCTTTGAAAAAGTCCGTCTTACACCCGGGGAAACCAAACACGTGTCCCTCACCCTCGACTCCCGCGCCTTCAGCTACTGGGACTTGGCCGCACACAAGTGGACGATCGATCCCGGCAAGTTCGTCATCCGTGTAGGCGACTCCAGCGAAAACACCCCGCTGCACGCGGATTTGACGTTGAACTAACCTAGAAACGAAGCGACCCAGCGGCCTGCAGCCTTCAACGGGGGTAGGCCCATCCTTTTTGTAATAGGCAACCGGGCGGCCCGAGGGCACACTCTTCAAAGCAAGACGATGGTAGGATACTGCCATGCCAAAACAAAGCATTCAAGAGCTCCGAAAGCGGGCGAAGGCGGTCATTGCTGAGAACCCAGAAGGTATTCGGTATACCGCCCTCCGAGCCCAAATCAGCGCCGAGAGCCCAGAGACGCCAGGAAACACGATTCATAACGCGATCTGGAATCTGCAGGAGATCTTCCCAAAGGAAATCGCTAAGCCGAGTCGCGGCCTGTTCAAGCCCGTCAATTGCGCAGGCGATGAGAGCGTGGTAGTCGGCGACACCGAGCAGGTTGCACCGACAGGTCAAAAGGTTCTCGAATCGGAGTTCTATGAACCTTTCGCGCAATGGCTAAAGAATGATCTGGACGAGGTGACGGATGTGGCTCCCCTCGGCGGTTCGATAATGAAGTCCAAATGGGGAACGCCTGACGTAATTGGCGTCTACAAGCCCCTTGCGGGCAATCTAATTAAGTTCCCGCTGGAGATAGTGTCGGCAGAGATAAAGATCGACCCCCATGCACCCGTTGTTGCCTTCGGGCAAGCGATTGCTTATCGTCTTTTCTCTTCGAAGACTTACGTCGCCATGCCAACAAAACTAATGGATGAAGATCTGAGCCGTCTCGAGTCCTTGTGCATGTTATTTGGAGTAGGACTGGTCCTCTTCGACCTCGATAAGTCCAACCCTAAATTCCAGATCCGCGTGCGCGCGCAACGCTTCTCACCAGATATGTTTTACGTGAATGAGTTTGCTGATCGGCTCAAGTTATACGACGCCCATGTGTTTGAAGAGCTATTTGGCTGAGAGAATTTGTGTTGGACCAATAATCTTGAACACTCGTGCTTAGCCAGCACCTTTGTCGTAAAGCTCGCCGCTGTCGCTGCCGCGCGTGGGAAGGATGACTTAACTATCGCGGTCTCCTACGGGATGTGCTCAATCCAGATTATACGGCCCGAGGACAGTAAATGTCCCCGCTAATACGTCCTCTCCCCCTGCAAGCTTCGCAGCGACATCCCGAGCCTCTGCCTCGTCGAAGTAGAGCATTGCTTGATTAAACTCTCCTTCACCCTCATACTTGAACATCCTCATCTTGAGCAGCCACACTTGGAGCGGCACACCGTCCGGCATTTCGACAAACACCAATCCATGTTTCAACAAATCACACCTCCCATTCTGCCGACGCGTTCTATCCGGCGCGCCAGCGATCCCGACCAGCGACCAAGACATTCTAACGTCGGCCGGGTGCCGGGCGCCCCAGGTCTCGCTTCTGAGACGTGGGGAAGCAATGACTCCAACATCTCCCATTTACATTTGTACGTACAACCAGTAAACTCAGTCCCATGAAGAAGCTCGCAGCCGCGCTCAAGCGGGACATAGCCACCATCGCCGCCAAGACCGACGCTACGATTGATTTCTCCGACATGCCTGAGGTCCTGGACTGGGCCGATGCGGAAGTTGGCCTCTTCTACCGGCCGGTTAAACGCCCGGTAACCATCAGGCTGGACGAAGACGTCATCGATTGGCTGAAGAGCTATGGGCGCGGCTATCAGACAAAGGCCAACCTGCTTCTGCGCCACGCCATGGAATCCAGCCGGCAGACAACCTTAAAGACTCGGGGAGCCGCTTGACCCGAAGTTGCTCGCCGGAGAGAATGCGCCAGTCGGATGTGCTAACCTCCATGCCGCTCCCAAAAAACGGCCGGGGTAACAATTGGGTACTTTCCAGCCAGCGCAAGCAAGTCCTTATCACCGGTAATCAGATAGTCTGCCTTCGCCGCAAGCAGCGTTCCAAGTACCGGCTGGTCTGCCTTGTCGCGCAGTGTCGCGTCCATTTCTCCACTCGGCTCGAAAATCTCGGCCGTAAACAGGAAGCTGTCGGCGAGGTCGCGGATCTCCGCGGGACTCCGCTTGTTACTCGAGAGCTTCGGCAGCACACGGACCATCTCGTCCAGAATGTACTTGGACAGCACCACGTCGAGACCACCGCGTCGCCACGCACCCACAATGCGCCCCGGCACACTGCCCGGATAGGCCAGCCCCGACACCAGTACGTTGGTATCCAGAACCACGCGTAGCCCGGCCAATCAGCGCCGCCGTTCGAGCGCCACGGCCGCGTCGATCTCCGCGATACCCTCATCGGCCGGCACATCCGTCCAGTCCTCGGCCACCTTGCCGCTCAAGGCATCGAAGCGGTCGCGCATCCGGCGAATCCTGGCGAACAACTCAGCATCCACGAGCGCAGCCACCGGCTTGCCGTCTTTGTTGATCACGATGCTGTCGTTCCGATACTGCACCTGGTTCAGCATCTCGCCCAGATTCTGGCGAAAGTTGACTGCGCTGACTTCGGATATCATCGTACCCTCCAACCATAATCATCGATATGATCATTATGATCCAGATGATCCAGGCTGTCCAATCCCAGCTTTATGAGCCACTTGCAAAATTCCACGGAGAGGGCAAGAAGCGTCAGGGCACGACTTCAGTCGTGCCGCCAGTTCAGCAGGAAGATGTTGGGCTTTAGCCCCTGCGTCTCTTTGTTTTCAATTGTTTGCAATTCCGCAGCGGCTAAAGCCGGAATCCTATTTGGATTTTTGCGGCACGACTCAAGTCGTGCCCTGACACTTCAAACGTTCCCGACGTCGAATTTTGCAAGTAGCTCTTATGATTGCAATATGAAGCGAGTCCTCTTGTCGTGGAGCAGCGGTAAAGACAGCGCATGGACGCTGCACCTCTTGCGCCGGAATCCCGGCATTGAGTTGGTTGGCCTGCTGACCACGCTGAACTCCGAATTTCAGCGTGTCGCAATGCACGGCACACGCCGTTCGGTCCTCGAAGCTCAGGCCGAAGCCGCACAGTTGCCGCTGTGGATTGTGCCGCTGCCTTGGCCATGCTCGAACGAAATCTATGAGCAGAGAATGACTGAAGTCTGCAAGCGCGCCGTCGATGAGCACATCGACGCCGTTGCGTTTGGCGATCTCTTTTTGCAGGACGTCCGCGCTTATCGCGAGACGCAGCTCAAGCCGACTGGCCTGGAACCCTTGTTTCCACTCTGGGAGATTCCAACCGGCGAGTTGGCGCGCGCAATGATTGCCGGCGGCCTGCGCGCCAGGCTGTCTTGCGTGGACACGAAGCAGTTGCCGGGCTCCTTCGCCGGCCGCGAGTTCGACGCTGCCCTGCTACAGGATTTGCCGCCGGAAACAGACCCCTGCGGCGAGCGCGGCGAGTTTCACACCTGCGTCTACGCTGGGCCCATGTTCTCGGCTCCGCTAAGCCTCGAACCGGGAGAAATCGTCAATCGCGATGGCTTCATGTTCGCGGACTTTCAATGAGCAGTCCCTATTGCTTCTTGAATATGTCCCATATCTTATTGCCTTGCTTCTCAGGCTTTTGTTGCTTATTAACCTGCTCTGGATCCTGCGCGGGCTCCGGCAATCCGGCCTCGGCCGCCGTCGGCAGCGTATGCGTATCCCACCACTGATGCTGCACCAGGTTCCAGTGCTCACCGCGGCCAACCCACAGTTGTGCCGCAACATCGTAGTGAGTCAGATTGTTCTGGAGCCAGTAGGGACGGTTATCGCGCAACCAGGCTTGCTTGTACAGCTCGCCCAACTGCGTGTAGCCGTCGCGAATATCCTCGAGCCGGCCGTTGATCGAGCCGATGGTCCCCAGTCTCTCTCCCACCTCGCTCCAACGGCTCTTGTCGCCGGCCAACGCTTGCGCCTGCCCGTAAAGCGCGGCGGACTCATCGCTGGCCTGGAACTTGAGACCCACAAAGTCGATGCGCCGCGCACCCAGTTCGAGCGCGTCCAGAGCTTCCGGGTTTTCGAGTCTGCCCTTGTCAAGCCGGGCCGCGGCCCGCGCCTCGGCAATCAGCGCAATGGCGCGCTCGGCGTGGAGGCGCAACTCGCTCATCACGGGCCGCAGCTTGACGGCCACGCGCTGGCCTTCCGCGGAGAAGGGATCGACCCAGAAGTATTTGTCTTGAGCGTCCCCAAGCCCAGCCTTGTTGAACAACGTGTGCGCGGCCATCAGCTCCTGTTGGGCTTGACTCACTTTGCCAGTCGCGTCGCCATGAAATGCAAGCCCGTACGAAGCCGTAAAGACATCTTCAGAGCTCTCGCCTGGCTGCCAACCGGCCGCCGCGCCAAACAGCACGCCGAACCAGTTCTCGTCGAAGATGCCCTCGCCGTCGTCATTCCAAACGGTGTTGAGCATTCCCTTCGCACCCAGCTTCTGGCCGTCGCGCACAAAGGCGCGAATGTTGCCCAGAGCCTCATTGTTGTTGGGGTAGAGGCGGTTCCAGTTGCTTACGCCCGGCGCCACCCAGGTCTCCAGCCCGGCCTTGGTGAAGGGCAGTATCAGCGGCGTAAAGTCCGGCTCGGCTCCGTAGCGCCAGGGCACGGCGATCATGTCCTTGGGCAGCGTGCCCACCAGGTCCGGCGAGTTGACCGCAATGTCTCCCCAGAACAGCAGTTGCTTGTGGTTGGGCTCGAGCGTGGTATGGATTTGCGTGAGAAAGTCCAGGTAAACCGCGCCCAGCCCGCGCTGCTTCACTTCGTCCCGTGTCTTCCCCAGTCCCAATTCGAAGGTCTCATCGGCTCCGATGTGCGCATAAGGCCCCGGAAACACCTTGGCCAGTTCCGCAAACCAACTGGCAATGAGCGGGAGGGTACCAGGATCGCCAGGCGCCAGCACTGAGCCGTGCGGGGTCTCGCCAAGCCCCGAAAACTGCTCGAACTTCAGTACGTGGTGCAGGTGCCCGAACGACTCCTGCTCGGGGATTACGGTGATGTGGTATTGAGCCGCGTACTCCACCAGTTCGCGCGCCTCGTCCGGGGTCATGGCCCCGCCAGGAAAGGCCGCCACCGGCGAGCTCTCGTAAGCAAAGGTGTGCTCAAAGTAGGGCGAAAAAATATTGACCTTGTAGGCCGCCAGCGTGCGAATTTCGCGCTTGAGAAAATCCATGGCAGGCAGCGGTCCCCGCGACCAGTCGTCGGAAAGCCCGCGATGCGCCATCGCCGGCCAGTCGCGCAAGGTGGGCACAAGTAGCACGGCGTCCTTGCCCCTGCCGCGCAGCAACTGCTTCACAGTCTGCGCGCCATAGAAAATGCCTGCTGAAGTCTCCGCGATGACCGCCAGGCCGCCCTGACCATCAGGCACAATCACGTACCCTTCGTCGTGCATCGCCGGATCGAATTTCAAATGATGGCCAGCAAGCAGCGCCTGCGCTTCAGGCGACTCCGCCCTCTCAAGCCGGATGTAGGGAGCATCGTCGTGCACGGTTCTCTTGCCGAGACTTTGCTCGATCATGTCCTCGGCCGTAAAAGCATCGTCCGCATTCTTGTCCGCGGAGACAAAGAAGCCGAAGCCCCCAATCGGAATCGCCGCCACCGCATGGCACTCCCGCGGCGCGGGTATCAGCTGCAGGTCATCGCACGCAGGCGTGGAGGTAGATTGAGCAAGCACGCCTGCTGCGACCGACAACAGGACCAAAGGAGCAACAGCAACATGAATGCGCATCGGCTCAACCTCGACGACCTTGATTCGCCTGTCAGCCTAGCGTATCACCGCCGGTGGTGTACGCCGGCTAATCGAGAGGGTTGGCTCCGCGAGTAGATCGATTCGCGCTACAATCTTTCTATGCAGGTCACCGTCGACATTCCCGATCAGTTTGTCCGCTACATCGTGCCCGAGGGTACAAACGCGGGGCGGCGGTTGCTTGAGGATTCGGTAGCAGCCTCCTACCGTGAGCGCCGGCTCACCATGGAGCAGGTGCGCCAGCTTCTCGGCTTTGCCACACGCATGGAGGTCGATCCTTTCCTGCAGCGGTATGAAATCTATGACTATTCGGTCAACGATCTGCGCGAAGATATGGCTGGCCTGGATGATCTGCTGGGCGCACGGCCCAAGCGCAAGATCGCATGATCGTCGTTGCCGACACCAGCCCGCTCAACTACCTCATCCGCTCTGGTTATGTCTGGATTCTTCCCGAACTTTTTGGCAGGGTCATTGTTCCCAAGGCAGTGCTGGCGGAGATGCAGCACCCGCGAGCGCCGGAAGAGGTCCAGGCATTTTCAAATTCACCGCCTCCCTGGCTGGAATGCGTTGAGGCAGGCCGGATCGCAACCGGGCTTGACCCTTCTTTGGGCGAGGGCGAACGTGAAGCGATCAGTTTGGCGCTGGACACTCATGCCGATGCATTGCTACTCGATGATTTAGCGGGGCGTAGAGAAGCACAGTCGCGGCAGATCGCAGCCAGAGGAACCGTTGCCGTTCTGTTGCAGGCATCTTTGCGTGGTCATCTCTACTTTCCAACTGCTTTCGACCAGCTTCGGCAGTTGGGATTTCGGGCCTCCCGCGCGCTTCAGGAAGAGCTGTTTGACACGTATAGCAAAAGCCAGATTGGCTGAATTTCCGACAGCGAATCCAGCCAAGCCCTCAATCCCCTACCGCAAACTCTTCAGCGCCGGATACAGCCTCCGCCACTTTGCATATCCAGCCTTGTAAACGGCCAAATCGCCTGCATCCGGCTCGATGCGCTGGGCAACCTCAATCGCCTGGCCGCAAGCTTCGTCCAGGTTGGCCCAGTGGCCCGCACCCACTCCGGCCATCAACGCCGATCCAAAGGCGCCGCCTTCCTCGGCCCTGAGCACCTCGACGGCTTGCCCGTAAATTCCAGCCTGAATCTTGCGCCACAGAGGCCCGCGCGCACCGCCGCCGCCCAACCGAATGGCGCTGACGGGGATTCCCAACTCGGCGAAAAGTGAAAATGTGTCTTCGAGCGAATAGGCCACGCCTTCAAGCACGGCGCGGACAAAATGGGCCGCGGTATGGACGGTCGAGATGCCGGCAAAGGCCGCTCTCACTTCAGGATCAAGGTGCGGCGTGCGCTCGCCGAGCAGGTAGGGCGCCCACTCCAGGCCTTCGCTGCCAGCCGGAATCTTCGCGGCTGCCGCGGTCAGGCCGTCATAATCCTGGCCGGCGAAGAACGTCTCCTTGAGCCAGCTAAAGCTCAAACCCGCCGACTGCGTTACGCCCATCACGTGCCACAGCCCCGGAACCGCGTGGCAGAAGGTGTGCAACCGGCCCTTGGGGTCCTTGGTTGGGGCTGCCGTGGCGGCAAAAACCACTCCCGAAGTACCGATCGTGGCTGAAACCGAACCCGGCTGCAGAATCCCCATGCCCACAGCGCCCGCTCCCTGGTCGCCCGCGCCAGCAACCACGGGCGTCCCTGCAGCCAGCCCGGTGAGTCCTGCCGCAGCTTCGCTGATGCGGGCGCAGACTTCAGGCGACTCATAGACCCTGGGCAGCCAGCTCTCGGGTATCTCCGCCGCCTCAGCCACTTCCCTGGACCAGCGCCGATGCGTCACGTCCAGCAGCAGCGTTCCTGAAGCCTCCTGCACGTCGATCGCATACTCACCCGTCAGCCGGTAGCGCACATAGTCCTTGGGGCACAGAATATGGCGGATCTTGGCAAAAATCTCCGGCTCATGCTCCTTGACCCAAAGCACCTTAGTGAGGGTGAAGTTAGGCAGCGCCGGGTTGCAGGTCAGCTCGATCAGCCGCTCATAGCCAATCTTCTCCGTCAGCCAATCGCACTCCGGCTGGGTTCGCGTATCGCACCAGATCAGCGACGGTCGCAGCACCGCGCCGTTCTCGTCGAGCAGCACCGCGCCGTGCATCTGGCCCGTCAGGCCAATGGCAGCAATGGGCTCGTTGGGCTCAGGCGCAGCGGCAAGGGCGCCGCGAATGGCCTCCTGCGCCGCACGCCACCAGTCTTCGGGGTCCTGCTCAGCCCAGCCAGGGTGAGCCGTCTTGAACGGCTCATGCTCGCACGATGCCCCGGCAATCAGCTTGCCTGCGCCATCCACCACCACCGCCCGCGTTCCGCCCGTGCCCACATCCATTCCAAGGAACCACATACGCTTGCTCTCCCTGAATAAATCGCTTTTCCCCGCGCCGGACAGCATATCAGCCGAGGGCCAGCCGGGGAAAGGGGCGAGTGCGGAGGATCACTGAGGAAGGACCTCGATGCCGGTCACTGTCGCATAGCCCTCCACCGGAACGAAACTCAGAAGCAATTTGCCCTGGGCATTCGGCTCCAAGTCTGTGGCCTTGCGGATGACCACATCGGTCTGACGCGCCTCTCTGGGAAGGTCGAAGTTCTTGAGGAGCACAATTCCATTGCACGATACATCGAATATATGGGCAACCGAGGCCCTGGTCTCGCCAGATGGGGACGGAGACTCATCCCAGTCGCCGTGGCGCACCGCGAAATACAGCGATACGGAGTATTTTCCCGGCGTCACAGGAATCGCATAGGAGAAGTTTCCCCAGCGCTCGGTTTCGTAGAGTTCAGGATCGTCGGTCCCACTGACCGGGGTCGTGTAGGCAGCCAACTGGCCGCCCTCAAAGTAGCTGTCCGGACTCCACCAGCGGCTATCGTTGGAGTAATAGGGCGTTTGGCGAGCCAGTATGCGCACTGGCCGAATGTGTCCTCGGAACCCGGGCAGAATCTCGATGGCTGAGAGGATGGCCTGCTTGCCGTCCTCCCCTGAAAACTCGAGATGCAGCAGCCCATCGGTTGCCGGCGCAATGCCGGTGAAGACCTTCACATCGGCGGTGCGGCTGGCTCCGGCATCCGCAACGATATCGAAGCGGGTCAGCAGCGTCCTGCCGTTGGCGCGCACGGTCATGAGGCGGCTTCCTTCCCCGCCCGTCGGTGTGGACTCCGGGTCATAGACCGTCTCGGCAAAGTGCAGGCGCAGTTCATAGACGCCCGTTTTCAGAGGAATCGCATAGCGAAATTGTCCCTGCCTGCTGCTGCGGTAGAAATCGGGATTCTGGGTGCGCGAGATGTGCTGCGCTGAACTCTTCACTGCCGTGCCGCCATCAAACCACGCATCGGCGCTCCACAACTTGCCTGCATGATCCACAAAGCTGCGCCCCGAGCCGGCCAGGATGCGAACCTCCTCGCCCATTGGCGGCCCGAGCTGCGATTCCGTGGACGGGGCAGAAGGCTGATTCGATATCGCTGCCGGTGGGGTCTGCTTCATTTGCCTGAGGATAAGCACGGCGCAACCGAGACCAAGAACCAAAAGCGCGAGCGCGGCGACAAGCCACCAGGATCGGCGACCGGACAGATGAAACCACGGTTCCCTTTGCAGGGCGTCGGCGCGCTCGATTATGGACTGGCTTGCCACGGGGGGATCGCCTGGAGCCGACGGTCCTTCCCCCTGTCGTGGAGTAGCAGATTTGAACTCCGGAACATATTGTCCCAACGGAATGATAATGCGGAGCCGATTTGAGACGCCGGCGCCGGAGTAGTACGCAGCCAGGCGCTTGCGCAAGCGATTGGCCTCGACCCGCACAATCGAGTCGGAGTCCTGATCGAAGGACGATCCGCGATGGAAGACCTCCACTCCGACGGTATATTCCTTGATCTGGTTGGCTTCCCCGGCAAAGAGCTTTTCGCATAGGAACGACAGCAGATGAGCGAGCATGGGCGCGCGTGTAAAATACTCGGACTGAAGCACCGCCTCCAGTTCCGCGCGCTGGTGTTCCAGATCGATCGAATCTGGGCTTTCAATCGCCATCGCTTCCATTCCCGTCCATATTCGGACTGATTGTAATGCTATAGCTCCCCGATCCTTACACTGGGAAGTGTTTAACGGTTGAGGCGTCGGGGGAAATTTGACTGTAACGGCGATTAACCTCTGCCGCTTCCCTGCCGTCGAGCCACTCCGCGCCGTATGCGCAACCGCCGTAAGTTGAAGAAGGGCCGCGAGTTCTGTTGCGCCAATGGGAGATTTAACCCCGGCGCAGCGGGCAAGTAGCAGGTATAGCGTTGCGGGCTGCCCAAGCGCGATCTCTACTGGGATCGATACAGGGAGCAGATCGCCGGGGCCGGCTAGTGCAACAACCGCCTCCCGCGAAATGCCCCTACGCAGGAGAGGTGATTCCATGAGAAGACTGGCAATGATGCTGGCGGTGACGAGCGTGCTGATGTGCGCGGCTCCGTACGGAAGGACAGACCCAAACCCGGACGCGGCCAAGACGGACAAGCTTGAGGGTGCCAGGATGGCGGAGGTGAAGGGAGACCTGGCGCGCATTCACAACGACAATCAACAGGCCGTTTCCTATTATTTTGCAGCCCTTCGCGTCGACCGTCAGAATGCAGCGCTTTATAACAAGCTGGGCGTTACCGAGCTGCAACTGCGCGAGAGGGGAGCCGCGCGCAAATACTTTGGGCAGGCGCTCAAGTACGACCCACAGCTCACTTCCGCGCTGAACAACCTTGGAGCTGTAGCCCTTTTGGACAGGAAGTACAAGCCTGCCGTCGCCTACTTCAAACAGGCACTGGCGATGGACGAGTCGAGCGCGCCCATCCATCTCAACCTTGCGGAAGCCTGGGTAGGCCTGGGCCAGATAGATCGGGCCATGACCGAATACGCCCGCGCTCTGGAGCTTGATGCCGATGTTCTCACCAGCAGTGGGGATGGTGTTATCGCCCAGGTAATGACGCCGGCGCAGCGCGCCCGCATTTCGTACATGATTGCAAAATCGTATATGAAACGCGGCAACGTCGAAGGAGCCCTGGATTATTTGGGCAGAGCCAAGGAGCAGCATTATCCCGATTTGGCCATGGTGTATTCCGACCCGGATTTCTCCGCTCTCTGGCAGGACCCCCGGCTGGCTAAAATCATCAGGCGATAGACGTTCCTCTCTATCCAGGCAATGCCGCTCGTCGCCGTAGGCCGTTACGGCGACGAATGGCAACTCTCTTGTGGTGGGCGCCCTGAGCAGCGCTTGCCCAGGCGTTGGCTGCCTGGACACGAGCCTGCATTCCGGGGTCAATTCAGAAACTGGCTCACGGCGGTGCTTCTACATGGCATTTCCGTCGCGGCCTGCCAGCATCCCGCCATGTGACACGCGGCCCCGGACTGTGACCTTTAGCACAGGCGCTCACTCGTTGCCGGGCGAGAATGAATGCGTGAGGCTCGCCAGCAAGCCGCTGTGCCGGCCAGGAGAACATCTACATGAGCGATCTTGCACCGCTGGCTGAAGCCGTTGCCGTTGACCCATTGGTGGGCCATCCCGCCGACTACCACGTTTTCCACAAATTCATCGAGCGCTGCAAAGAGCTTCCGGCCATCGCCACGGCGGTCGTCTGGCCGCTGTCGGATGTAGCGATGAAGGGCACGGTTGAAGCGGCAGTCGAGGGCCTCATCGAGCCTACGCTGATCGGCGACGAAGCCGCCATGAAGGAGCTGGCAGCCAAAATCGGCCTGGACATCAGCGCCTACCCGATTCTTCATGCTGAAACGGAAAGCAAGGCAGCGGAGTTGGGCGTTGCCATGTGCCGCTCCGGCAATGCCCTCGCCATGATGAAAGGCAGCTTGCACACCGACGAGCTGATGAAAGCCGCCATGGCGCGCGATACCGGGTTGCGCACCGCCCGCCGCATTAGCCATGTTTTTATCATGGATACGCCGGCCTACGCGCGCACCCTGATGATTACCGACGCGGCTATCAACATCACCCCCGAGCTCGAAGACAAGATCCACATTGTGCAAAACGCCATCGATCTGGCGCACGCGCTGGGCATTCCCGAACCAAAGGTGGCGCTGCTCTCCGCCGTCGAGACCGTCAATCCCAAGATCAAGTCCACGCTGGATGCAGCCGCTCTGTGCAAGATGGCCGACCGCGGCCAGATCGTCGGCGGCATCCTCGACGGGCCTCTTGCATTTGATACCGCCGTCAGCGTCAAGGCCGCCAAGATCAAGGGACTGGTCTCGCCGGTCACCGGCCAGGCCGACATCCTGGTCGTCCCTGACCTGGAGAGCGGCAACATGCTGGCCAAGCAGCTTGAATACCTGGGAGGCGCGCAACTGGCCGGGATCGTTCTCGGCGCACGCGTTCCCACCATCCTCACCAGCCGGGCGGACTCGGCGGAAACCCGCCTCACCAGTTGCGCCGTGGCCGTGCTACTGCACTATGCGACGCATCCCCAGGTGAAAGTCTAGCCTTCTCATTCGAACCGCCAGCTCGAACGGGCGCCGTCTCCAGGGAGATTGGCGCCTGTTCAATTTTGCTCCCCTCCTCATGCCCCTGGGAAACTCCGCCTCCGCGTTGGCATCCAACTCCTTGCATGGGGAACAGGCGCAGACGCTCCATTCCGGACGTCCCGGTCGTCCTCCCCGGCAGAGGAGTTTTCCCTATGTCCACACATACCCATGACGATTCAAAAGCGGCCAAAGTCAACGTCCCTGACGGTTTTGACTCGGAGCAGGTCAAGAATCTTTCCAGCGTGCTCAACGCCCTGCTGGCCGATGTCTTCGTCCTTTACCTCAAGACCAAGAATTTTCACTGGCACATGAGCGGAGCGCATTTCCGCGACTACCATCTCTTGCTGGATCAGCAGGCGGAGCAGCTCTTTGCCATCACCGACGCTATCGCGGAGCGGGTCCGCAAGGTTGGCGGCACGACGATTCGATCGATCGGACACATCGCCCGGCTGCAGCGGCTGGCCGACAACGATCAGGAGTTTATGGGCGCCCGGGATATGCTGCTCGAGCTCCATGCCGACAACAAGTCCCTGGTGGACAGCCTGCGCGCGGCGCATGAAGTGACCAGCAAGGCCAACGAATATGCCACCACCAGCCTGATCGAAGTCTGGATCGACGAGGCCGAGCGCCGGGCATGGTTCCTGTTCGAGGCCACGCGGTAACCCAACCTCATCCCAACCGGGCGAAAGCGAGTGCAGGGCGCCAACTGGCCCAGGTTTCAAGTGCAAACCTGGGCCAGTTGGCGTACATTGAATTGCAATCCTCCGCCGTATTCTTCTGAGCCTCTTAAAGATCGTCCCGGCTTTATCCGATGAAAGTTGTATACCGCTTCGCAGGGGAAAGCTGTATCTTGAGGCTTCCCGCTTAGAAAGGGCCTATGGGTTAGCTCCGGGCCACCCTCAGGCGCCAGGTTTTTGTCAGGTCAAGAAAGAGCGTCGCCGGGCTCAGGAAGGCCGAAATGCGCAATCTCGCTGAAGCAAATCTCTCGGCCTTGATCGAAAGCACAGAGGACCTGATCTGGTCCGTGGACCTCGAATATCGGCTTATTGAATTCAATAGTGCACTGCGGCAGAGCATGGAGGCCACTTTTGGCGTCCAGTTGGTGGTGGGGATGCCCCTGGAGAGCTCGCTCCCGCCAGAGAGGGCGGCGCTCTGGCCTCCGCTTTATGAGCGTGTACGGACGGAAGGCCCTTTCCGGGTCGAGTACTCTCTCGTCAATGGCTGCATCCTGGATCTTTCATTCAATCCAATCGTTGTCGATGGGGAAACAACGGGGGTTTCCGTCTTCGGGAAAGACATCACCGAGCGCAAGCGGACGGAGGAGGCGCTGCGCGAGAGCCTGGATTCTCTGAGCGAATCGCAGAGGGGTGGAGGCCTTGGCTCCTACATCCTGGATTTTCGCACAGAGGTGTGGGGAAGCTCGGATGTCATGGATGAGATCTTCGGAATCGACAAGGATTATGAGCGCACTTTGGAGGGATGGATAGCCCTGATCCATCCCGACGACCGAGCGAAGATGACTGCGTACTTTGCGGACGAGGTTGTAGGAGAAAGAAAGGCATTCGATAAGGAATACCGCATCCTTCGTCAGACAGACGCGGCGGAGCGCTGGGTGCATGGCATGGGCAGACTCGAATTCGATGCCCAGGGAAAGCCCCTGAAGATGCGTGGCGTCATTAAAGACATTACCGACAGCAAGCGGTCCGAGATCCTGCTCCGCGACAGCGAGGAGCGCTACCGAGAAACCTTCGAGCAAGCCGCGGTCGGCATCGTCCACACCTCTTTCGACGGCAGTTTCCTGAGGTGGAACGCACGTTTCGCTGAGATTATTGGCTACCCTCACGAGGAAATCTCCGGCTTGACGTTTCAGCGGATCACCGTCCCGGAAGATCTGGCCGAGAGTATCGGGTTGCTCGAACAAATCCCCTCCGTCCCCACCGGCGATGTCATTTGGGAGAAGCGCTATATCCGCAAGGACGGCAGCTTGACATGGGTAAAGATCACTGTCTCAACGCAACGCGACGCCGAGGGGCAACGCCTTCACTATATCGCTGTGGTTGAGGATATCAGTGCACGAAAGATCGCGGAGGAGAGCCTGGCGGCGGCTCAGGAAGCACTGCGGGCAAGCGAAGAACGCTATCGCACCGCATTCCAGACCAGCCTCGATGGCATCTGCATCAGCCACCTGGACGATGGGAGATACATTGATGCCAACAAGGCATTCTTCGATTTGATGGGGTTCGAGCGCGAAGAAGTGATTGGCCGGACGTCGCTGGAACTCAACTTCTGGGCTGATTCAGGAGATCGACAGGCGATCACGGAAGAGTTGCGCCGGAACTCAAGGCTCCGCGATACGAAGACCCGGTTCAGGAGAAAGAGCGGAGAACTATTCTGGGTGCTGATATCGGTCTCGGTGATCGAGATTGAGGGCGTTTCATGCATCTTGAGCGTTGTGAAAGATATCTCCGAGGCCGCGGCAGCGGAAGAGCGCCTGGCCGCGGCTCAGGAAGCACAGCGAGGGAGCGAAGCTCGCTATCGCACCGCATTTCACACGAATCCCAATGCGGTCAGCCTCAGCCGGTTGGACGATGGCGCGTATTCCGACGTCAATGAAACATTCCTCGACCTCATGGAATTCGACCGCGACGAGGTGATTGGGCGAACCTCGCAGGAACTGAACATCTGGGCAGATCCGTGCGATCGGGAAAACATAATCGAAGCGCTGCGCCAGAGTTCGGTCTTCCGAGGCGAGGTCCAGTTTAGAACCAAGAGCGGCCGGATTCTGTGGGGGCGGATGTCGGCGTCGCTCTTTGAACATGAGGGTATTGCCTGCGTACTTTCCGTCACGCAGGATATTACAGAAACAAAGGCGGCCTCCGAGCACCTGGCCGCGGCTCAGGCGGCTCTGCTCAAAAGCGAAGAGCGCTACCGCACCGCATTCCAGACGAGTCTCGATTCGGTGAACATCAACCGCCTGAACGATGGGATGTTTGTCGAATGCAATAAGGCCTTCCTCGACGTCACAGGATACAAACGCGATGAAGTCCTCGGGCGAACGTCGCTGGAACTCAGCATCTGGGCAGATCCCCGCGATCGAAAGAATTTGACCGAGATTCTCCGCCAGCACTCAGCTTGCCGGGATGTGGAAGCCCGGTTTCGCAAGAAGAGCGGGGAACTTTTCTGGGGGCTGATCTCGGCCTCGCTGGTTGAGCTTGACGGCGTTCAATGCGTCCTTTCCGTCACGCGCGATATCTCCGATGCCAAGGCAGCGGAGAACGAGATCAGAAACCTCGCCTTTTACGACCCGTTGACAAGCTTGCCCAATCGCCGCCTCCTGATGGATCGGTTGCGGCAGGTTCTGGCCGCGAGCGCTCACGATCACCACATGCATGCTCTGCTGTTCATCGATCTGGATCACTTCAAGACGTTGAACGACACGCTTGGCCATCAAACCGGCGACCTGCAACTCCAGGAGGTCGCACGGCGCCTTGCAGCCTGCGTTCGAGAGGCCGACACCGTGTCTCGATTGGGCGGAGATGAGTTTGTGGTGATGCTTGAAGACCTGGCAGAGACCGCCGAGGACGCCGCGGAAGCGGCCAAGACCGGCGCCGAGAAAATTCTCGCTGCCGTTGCCCAGCCCTACCTGATCGGCGGCCGCGAATGCCGCACCACGGCCAGCATTGGAATCACCGTCTTTGGGGATAGGAAAGAGGAAGCGGATGAGGTTTTGCAGCAGGCCGATATTGCCATGGACCAGGCCAAGGCGGCAGGCTGCAACACCGTGCGCTTTTTCTCCCCTGCTTTGCAGACTGCCGTGAATGCCCGCGCCGCGTTGGAGGATGACCTCCGCCAGGCAATCAAGACCAACCAGTTCGCCCTTTACTATCAGCCTCAAGTGGAAAGCACCCACTTGATTGGCGCAGAAGCCCTGATCCGATGGAATCATCCGGTGCGCGGCCTCTTGCCCCCCGGCGATTTCATTCCTTTGGCCGAGGAGACCGGGCTGATCCTGCCTTTGGGCGACCTGGTCCTGGAGACAGCCTGCAACCAGATTGCGGCATGGGCGCATCAGGAGGCGCCGGCCTATATCTCGGTCTCGGTAAACATCAGCGCACTCCAGTTCCGCCAGCCGGACTTCGTCCAAAAGGTGTTGGCGGCCCTCGATCGCTCTGGAGCCGATCCGCAGAACCTGGAGCTGGAACTCACCGAGAGTATGTTGGCGGACAATATCGAGGAGGTCATTGCAAAAATGACCGAGCTCAAATCTCATGGCTTGAGATTTTCACTCGACGACTTTGGCACCGGCTATTCCTCGCTGACCTACCTCAAGCGATTGCCCCTGGACCAATTGAAGATCGACCGCTCCTTCGTCCGGGACATTCTGGTAGACGCCACGAGCGGAGCCATTGCGCAAACCATTGTTTCCTTGAGCCGGGCAATGGGCTTGCCGGTGATCGCCGAGGGCGTTGAAACCGAGGAACAGCGGGACTTTCTCACCCGTCTCGGCTGCCACGCGTTCCAGGGCTACCTGTTCAGCCGCCCGCTCGCCCTGGAGGAATTCGAGCGGCTGTGGGTGGGCCCCAGCGAATACACTGCGCCCGTCCCCACCAACAATGGCAACCCTTTCAGCGGCCTTAATGTTCGAAGGGACCCCTCACTGGCATGAGTTCAGCCGGCCTGAGTGCCTGATCAATCCATCGACATGCTTAGCTGGTGGCGCACATCCGCGCCGCGAATCCAGAAAATCACATCGGTCGCGATATTCGACGCGTGGTCCGCAATCCGCTCCAGGTTGCGGGCTACCAGGATACCGTTCATCGATTGCTGGGTAAACTGCGGCTTTTCCTGGATGAGTTTGAGCAGGTCGGCGTGGGCGCGGCGGTTCATGCGATCGATCTCGTCGTCCATCTCGCGGACAGAGTCGGCCAGCCGCGCATCGCCCTCGAGCAGCGCCTGCACCGCCGAGCGGATCATGCGCCCGGCAAACTCGCCCATCGCCGCAAAATCCACAGGCAGATCGACCTCCTGGGCCTTCAGAATGTCCTTGGTCCGTCGGGCGATCCCCATCGACTGGTCCCCGATGCGTTCCAGATCGCCATTGATTTTGATCACCGCCAGAATGAAGCGCAGATCGATGGCCATGGGCTGCTCCTTGGCCAGCAGCTCATAGGCCATCTCGTCCAATTCCCGTTGTGCGGTGTTGATGGCCGTCTCATTCTGCTTGACATACTGGCACAGGCCCTTGTCGCGTTGCAGATAGGCGTCTACCGCGGACTCGACCGCCTGCTGCGACAGGGCAGCCATGGCAAGGAGCTTGTCCTTGAGTTCGGCGAGTTGTTGCTGGAAATGAATACGCGGCACGACGGTTTAACCCTCATTAACGATTGTGCACCAATGTGTGTTGCGAAAGAATAAAATTCAAAGAATGCACCAGAACTATCACATCCCAGGGGGCAAACTTCCCAATGTGGGTTGGACGCGCGCCAGGCCGGGAAGATGCTCTAGGCTAAGGGTATGAACGCCGCACACGCTTCAGACCCCGCCATGCTCAGTCTCAACCCTGCCAATTGCGAACCCCGCCAGATTTACAAATTGATGACGGGCATCATCGTGCCGCGTCCGGTGGCGCTGGTTTCCACCATGGACCGCAACGGAGTGGCCAACCTGGCGCCCTTCAGCTTCTTCTCGGGAGTCGGCTCGAACCCGCCCACCGTTCTGTTCTGCCCCACACTTCGCGCACCCATTGGAGCTGCGTCAAACCTGCGTTCAGAGATGCGTAAAGACTCCCTGCGCAACGTCGAGGAGACGGGCGAATTCGTTGTCAATATCGTCAGCGAAGCCATTGCGGCAGCCGCCAATGCCTCGGCTGCCGAAGTTCCGCCGGAGGTGGACGAGTTTGTACTGGCAGGTCTCACTCCACAAGCGAGCGAGATGGTGCGGCCGCCGCGGGTGGCCGAGTCGCCGGCGCAGATGGAGTGCAAGCTGCTCCAGGTGATTTACACCAGCCGCGCGCCAGGCGGAGGCGTCATTGTGCTGGGCGAGGTGGTCCGGTTTCACGTGCGCGAGGATCTGTTGGAGAACTTCCGCATCGATCCGGCGGGTTTAGACGCCGTGGGCCGCATGGCAGGCAATACCTGGGTGCGCACCCGCGACCGCATCGAATTGGTCCGTCCTAAATAGGTGTTGATCCGGCCCTGGAAGGTCTATCCCGCATTCTCTCTTCCTGCCGGACCTAGTTCTCATTTCGAGCAAAGTAGCGCCGGAGGATTGCGAGGAGGTCGCGCTTGTCAAGTTGGCCATCCTTGACGAAAAGCGCTTCACTGAGCGCGGCAAAAAAACTCCGAAAGCGAGGCATTTGCGGATAGGCAAGAGGATCCCGCCGATTGCGCAGCTCATTGAATGCCTGAGCCAGATTCAGGCCGATGCTCGTCGTCCTGGGATAGATCCGCAGAGGGGGTAACGGGTGCGGCGTCTGCGTGTTGAAGCAGGCCAGCAGCAGGCCGGGTTCGTCATAGCCCAATTGCATTACTTTTCCGGTCGTTCCTCCGAGTCGGCAGTTGATCTCAAGAAAGTAGAAGGTGTCGTCGGCATCGCTACAGAGCAGGTCGAAGTGGAACGGCCCCGTGAGCCCCTCTGCCTCAACAAATCGCCGCGCGGCGCGACTCAGGCTTTCGGGCAGCGGCACTGGCATGAGCGAGGTCGCAAAGCCCTCATACTTACGATAGCCCTTGAAGAGCTGCAAAGCGAGAAGCTCGCCGGTTTGTGCGCGCACACCGTGGAGAACGTAGTTCGGCCCCAGGCAAAACCGTTGCACGATGGGCGAATATGTCCAATGTGTCGAGGAATAGAGCTCACTCAATGCCTTGCGGGTATGCAAGATTCGCGCTTTGAATGAAGGTTGTGCGGACTGGAGAAAGCTGGGCCGAATGACCACTGGAAAGGCGCCGTCGGGGATGGCGGCGATGACCTCTTGGGCGGTAAGCGTCCAACCGGGCAGCAGTTCGAAACCGGACAGTATCGCGCGATCGATCTGATGGGATTTGTCCCACAGGCGTTCCAGCACATCGGGATCTGGCGCCAGCAACCTGCAGCCGGGCTCAAAAACGCCGCGATGCTTCCCGAGCCATACCAAGGTGAAATCGTCGGTGGTCAGCAGCGCATCGGCTTGCACGCTTTGGGCAAAGCGCTGGATCGCTGCAAGGCCGTTTTCGGTGCCGACCAGGGACCATTCCAGCGTAATGCCGTCAGGATCGAAGGCATTCGATTGCAATACAAAGCTGCGTGACCGCTCCACCAACTCAATGAGGTGAACTCGAACGCCGGCGCTGCGTGCGCGCCACGCGCATGCCCGCATGGGATGAGTAAAGCCCACGATGACGAGCGAATGAACGATTTGCCCCGCAGTCGGCTCCGAAGCATGTCTGGAAGCATCCTGGACCGACGTTGGAGAACCAAGCATATCCGGTTCCAGCGTGATGGGATCGACTTTCATTTTCTCTTGTATTGGCCTCGCCGGGATGGAAGGATTCCCACTTCGTCTTGCCCGGTCCAGCGATCGCGGCGGGTTGAGGAGCCATTCTCCCCAGAGTTGTCTGCGTCCGCAGGGTCAACATCGGGTTTGGGGGGAAGGAATTCCGGTAACGCCGTCACCAGCCTGGGCGAAGCGCTGGCCATTGAAGCAGAGACGGGTTCCGGGGCCGGCTCAAAAGTCCGGACAAGGAGTGTTCGTTCTATTCCTCGATCGGTTTTCAATGCGAATTTCGGGGCCGGCTCTCGCGGGGCTGCTGTCTTATGCATCTGTTTGAGTCCAAGCACGGTTACGAGATTCCTGAGCCCGTCGAAGCGCGACGAGATTTGGGACGAGGTCTCATCCGGCTCTACCCGTTGGGCAATCTCCTGAGCGACCTCGGATTTGATCGGGGACTCGATGGGTGTCATCCGCTCCCAAATCCGGGGCAGGGAAACATCGGCTTGCACCGGCAGCGGCTCCGATTGGGGCTTTGGCTCAACAGGGAGGGGCTGAGCAGCCGCGGCCTCCGGTTGAGGCTCACGAACCTGCGGCATTCCCGGAGACTTTGCCGCCTCCGGCGCACGGACCTCCGCCCATTCAAGAAACGCCGCATTCTGAGGCTCGGCAACCTTTACCGGCTCCGCCAGAGCTTTCGTTTGAAACGGCAAGGGCTCCACAAGCAGGTCAGCCAGCCACCAGGGCTCGTCTGAAGCTGGGGTTGGCAAGGGCTCAACCGGTTCCGGCGCCGGAGGTGTCTTGGATGTTTTCGGCGGGACAGGCGATGGCTCTGTCGGCACAAAGAGCTGCTCTTGGATCGTAAGCGGCGACAGGCGGACTGGAACCTCGGCAGCAGGCAACGGGGCGGCGACAGCAAGCTTGGGAGCCTGCGGCTGGGTGGGCACGTCCTCGGCGGTCTTCTCGGGAATCTGTTCTTCGGGAACCGAGTCTTCCACCTCAAATGGCTGGCTTCTTACCGTTCCCCGTGCATGGGACCTGCTCTGCGCATTGAGGTGACCCTCAATGGCCCGAACGGAGAGCCGGAATGCGGGGTCGGCATTTTGGAGTCCCACGCGGTTCAACACAAATCCCACTGCCGCCACTTCAAGTCTCTGCAGAGTGGCAGCCACGTCGCGGATTTGCGTGCGCGTGGTGACCCCGGACTCAGCGACGATGATCGCGCAATCCACAAATCTCGCCAGGTATTCAGTCTCTGCCGAGACGACGAGCGGAGCTGTATCGGTAAGGACGAGGCTCCCTTCCTGCGTCTCGCTCTCCTCAGCCATTTGCCGCACCAGGGCTGAAGAGCGGCTGCCCCGTTGAGTGGTGATCAGCCCTTGGCCTGTTTGGCCCTGCTCCCCATTCCCAGAGGCGTTGGGGCGTGGAGCCGGGGGCGGCGTTCCTGAGGCATCCACAAGCACCGTCGCCCTGCCCATGGCCTCCAACATTTCTCTCACCCTGGTCACCACCGTCGTGACTCCGGTCCCGGCTCCGGCGCCGGTAAAGATGCAGCTCTTCAGGTTGCCCTGTTTGCGGGCATATTCGATCGCCGTCGATAGCCGCAACAGGTACTCCTCCGCCACCCCATCTGAAACCTCGTAGAAGTCCGGCAGTTGGGCCAGGGGTGCAAAGCCCAGCACCTGCTCGACATCGGCGGCGATGTAGACCTTTGGGTCCAACTTGTGAGAGACCACCGCGGCCAGAATCCCAAACATGAGTCCGGCAAAGACAAGCGCCAGTGCATTGCGCAGGGCGCCCGACTTGGCGAGGTGCAGCGGCGCCACCGCGGGAGTGATCAGAACCGCAGATCCGGGCGCGCCTTCCTCGATCGTCAGGTTGCGCCACTGCTCGTCTACCGTCGCGAATCGAGTATGCAGGCGGGCAATGTCGGCCACCAGATCGCTGGCTCGCTGCAGTTTGGATGTGGCGCCACCCGCGGCCCCGGTCATTTGCCCAAGCTGGGCGTTCAACTGCCCCTCCACCGCTGCGGTCCGCTCCAGGTCCGTGCGCAGCTTCAGTTGGATGCGCCCGGCCGCCTTGGCGCGCAGATCGCTCGCCATCGATTCCAGTGAGGCATTGATCTTCGCCAGCTCCTCCGCGTCCTGCTTGTACTGGGGGTGACTTGGCGTCAGGTTGGCCATCTGCGAAATAAGAACGGCTCGCCGCGCATTGAGTGCGGTCTTCATGCTCACCAGCCCGGCGTCGTTCGCGATCAATTCATCGGCCTCGGCATTCAGCGACGCGGAGGACGGTCCACGTCCGGCGCCCACCGAGGTGTAACGGGCCGCGGCCTCGTCGTGGTCGCTGCGCGCCTTCACCAGTTCGGTCCGAATTCGGGTGATGTCCTCGTCGTAATGGTCGGGAGCCGCAATTCCGATTGACGCCTGGCCCAATTGCTTGTTCAGGGCTTCCTGCTCGGTGCGGTCGGCGGTCAGCTCCTTCTGGACGCGATCCCGCTCCTCTCCCAACACAGTCAGGCGCTGTGCATCCCCCGCCTTTTGCTCACCGGTTGCACTCTCGATGTAGGCGGCGGCCACGGTGTTGGCCAGCTTGGCGGCAACATCCGGATTCGAGGCGCGGGCGCCAACCGAGAATTGATAGCTGGTCCCCTCCCGCGTTACTTCAATCGTCCGCAGCAGTTGCTCCACACCGGCCTGTTCGGTCTCGTTCGTCCGCCACCATTCGCCGTGTCCCAGCTTGTGCAGCGCCAAGGCCAGCACATCCGTGCGGCTCACGTTTGTCATTTGTTGTTGGATGTAGGACTCGTACGAGTTGCTGTCGAAGGGCCAGCGTGGGCCGCTGCCCTTGTCCAACACCGTGGGCGGCGCAGGCTGGACGTACACCACAGCCTCTGCGAGATAGACCCGCCACATTCTTTTGTAGTAGGCCAGGCCCAGCAACAACCCGGCCAGCGCAAAAGCCAACACCAGACGGCGATGAAGTTGCACGCTGCGCCGCAGGTCCAACCGGAAGAATGCCTGCTCGGTGTTGCCGGCCGGAATGGGGTGCACTGAACCGGAAGGCGGCCCAAGGGGGCCATCGCCTTGAGGGAGCGGCTCCATCGACACGGAAGGACCCGACATTGAGCTCATGGCAACCCCACTGCGGCGAGTGTACCGGCGGTGATGAGCGGAGCAAGCCGCTCGACAACGTAGGTGGCTCGATAGAATCCGGTCTGCGGCACGAAGATGATCTCGCCCGGCCGGAGTGTAATCTCATTGGATTTGGCCGGATTGAGAATGTCGTTGAATGAGATCATCCGCGAAGTACCGTCTTCCGGGTTCACGATCTGAATGTGGGGCTTGTTCCCGGCCTTGGCGCTGACAACCCCACCGGCCTGCGCCAAAACACTGGCCAGGGTAGAGGTGCCGGTCAATGGAACGGCGCCGGGCTTCTGTACCTCGCCGAGCACAGAGACAAAGCGTTCCGCGCCGTTGGGCACATAGATTACATCGTCGCGGCGCAGGCGCATGTCGGCCAGGCCATTGCCGGAATCGATCAGAGCCTTGAGCTGAACCCAAACTACCTCGTCGCGGCCGCGATAGATGGCGCATCGTTCGGGTATCTGCGACGACTTGTTTGGCCCGGTATCCATGCCGCTGCGGGTAAGGGCTTCAAGCAGGGTGGGCGTGCCATCGAACGTGACGATGCCCGGCTTCTCCACCGCCCCCAGCACCAGAACTTTGTTGGCGGTGTACTTGGTCACCGTAACCTGGGCTGAGAGGTTGGCGTAGTAAGCAGACAGCGCGGAATCAATAGCCTTGGCCGCCTCAGCACGGGTAAACCCGTCCATGACGACGTCGCCGGCCAGCGGCAGGGTAATGCGCCCGTCCGGCCCGACAATGAGTTTCGCCGCAAGGTCCGGCCGCCCTGCAAAATCCACGGTGATCTCGTCGCCTCTGCCAAGCCGGTATTCTTCATCGCCGTCAGGTTGAAAATCGCGCAGCGTCGTAAGCGGATTGGGTTTGAGCGTGGGCTCGGCCGGTTGCGAGGTGGATTCCTGAGCCGATGGCTGGATTTGCGATTGGGCCTGCGACTGGACGGGCTCCTGGGCCTGGGCTCCAAGCCCGCGGGTTCCCGAGAGCAGCAGAAGGATGATCGGGATGTCAATGTGAAGTTTCATGCCGCTGCCTCCTGACCGCGCAAGACTCCCAAGCCATGGCGTATCAGCCCGATTCCCTTATGCTTTTCCTCGTCCGTCAACACCCACCAGTGCAACACTGCGATGCCTCCCGCTGCGTAGATCAGGCCCGCGGCCAACAAAACTCCCACGCCCTGCCAGCGATTCACCTCAGCCACCAGCCGGGCGACTGGCCACGCCAACATGCCTGCGACCAGATAGGGCGCCAAGCCCGGCACAATCACCACGCGCAGGAAGCGTGTGAGCCGAAGATCCAACACCCACAGCACCCTGGCCATCAACACACATGCCGAGCCGGCAGTAGCCAGGCAAACTGCCGCTCCAATCCCTAACGGGGTCCAGCGCCCTTCTATCCAGCGAGCTGCCGGCAATGTGACCGCCAGAAGCGCCAGGTTGGGAATCGAGTAGGTGAATTCTTCGTACACCCGGCCCATTCCTCTGAAGATCGATGTACCCGCTCCTGTCAGCATATGCATTTGCATGGCAAGGCTGAATACCACAAACAGGGGGATCAGTCTGTCTCTGATGGGTAACGCCGGACCCAGCCAAACGTGCATGATGGGTCCAGCCCAAAAAGCCAGGGCCGCTACAAAAGCCGCAGTACACAGGTTGGAATAGCGCGATCCGCGCAGATACAGCTCGCCCAGATTGTGCAATTTCTGGGCACGGCCGGATGCGGCGTCCACATGCGAAGCTGCCGGCAACAGCGCGGCAAAAAAAGCGGTAGGTATGGCCGAGAGCGAGACCGGCCACTTCTTGGCGACGTCCAGAAGCCCGGCGGCCGCGGCGCCGATCAGCACCAGTGCAACCACCCGCTCCACCGAGGCCAGAAAGATGGACAGCATGCTCTGCAACTGCACCAGGCCGCCGAAGTGAACCACGTACTTGAGCGACTCGCGCCGCACCTGCCGGAGCGAGAGGTGCAGCCATTTCAACTGGCGTTTAGCCCACCAGATGGAGAGCCCGTCATTGATGGCCGTCCGAACCAGATAAGCCTCGGCCAGCCCGCGGATTCCGCGCCCGGCGCTCACGAGCCAGACGATCACTGCGCACTCCACAACAATGCTTATCGTGACGAAAACTTGTGTGGAAACGATCCGCTGGGTTCCGGTCAGCACATCGTTAAAGGCATTCAACGCTATGCTCGACAGATACACGCCGAGCACAATCAAAATAGCTTCTTTGCCTTCACCCGCGCGAGCAGGGGGCAGCCGCAACAAGGGCCCAATCCATGCCCATCCCAGCCAAAAGACCAGAAAGACCGCGGTGCACAAGGGGATGGTGACCGCCAGACCGGTGGAAAGCAGGGCGTTGGCCTTGTCGTACTCCCGGCGCGCGTGGAACTCCGCCACGTATTTGATGTACACATTGGAAATACCCAGCGTGGTAATGCCGACATACGATACAAGAATGAAGATCGTGGTCCAGATGCCGTAGGCTTCAAGGCCGATATGCGCCAGCAGGAATGGCACGATGCAAACGCCCCGTGCCATGTTCACAACGCGCGCAACCATCGTTGCCAGCACATTGCTTCCAAGCTTTCGGTTCACGTCGCTCATCTGTTGCCGCGCCGCGTCTGGACTCCCCATCTCAAGGGCTGCCTCGGGGTCGAGCGTCCAATCGATTTCGCTCGCAGGCGGTTCGGAGATCGGGCGGGGACTCATCATGGCTGCCGCACCTCCCGCTTGGTCCGGGCCCAGGAAGCGCGGCTCCGGGACTGGCGAAGAACCAGCGGCGTGATGGCTGCCTTCCAAACCAAATAAAGCGGCGAAGCTGCCAACGCCGCAAGGTCCCGCATGGGTTCGGCGCCCAGGAGCGCCGACTCCAGCACATACAAAAACCCGATCGCCGCGCAGACCAGTGCAAACACGTGCAGCCAATGCACGGGAAGAGCGGCGGTCAGCAAGAGAGCCAGGACCCCACGCGACAGAGGAAGGCTCCAAACGTCGACCAGCGTCTCAAGAGCTCGCCAATTCCCGCTCAGAACAGCAGAAACCAACTTCCCGGTAGCCTGGCTGGCTACCCTGAATCGGCCGCCCTCCCAGCGGGCTTCCTGGGTGGCCTGCGCTGCGCCAGACGTGGGAATGTGGGCGTGGACGAAGGCTTCCCCGACCCAGCGCACCCGCACTCCTTGCGCGACTAATTTGGTGTGGTATTCCACGTCTTCGGCAATGCTGTTTGCATTGAACGGAACCCGGTCCAGAGTCGCTGCCGTCAACGCAAAACCATTTCCAAACAGCCCGGTCGAAAATCCCAGGCCCGCGCGCCCCCTGGCTCGCAGCACGTTCATTCCGCGAAATGCAAGCGCCCGAAGACGGGCCAGCGGACGAACCGGGCCCGACGCGGATAACTCCAACTCATACCGGCACTGGGTAGCCTCGGCGCCGCCTTCCAACGCTGCCTGCGTGGCCGAGATCAGGTTTGCGCTCACCACCGAATCCGCATCGATGACCAGCACCGCATTGGCGCCCGCCGCCAGAGCCGCCGCAAAACCATGACGCAGCGCCGCTCCCTTTCCGCGCAACTTGGGATTGTTCAGCTCGACTACCTGGGCCCCGGCCGCTGCCGCCACTGACGCCGTCGAGTCAGAGCAGTTATGAGCTACAACAAATACTGGGATCAATCCGTCGGCCGCCCGCACCGACTGAACCGTCCGCGCGATCATCAGCTCTTCGTCGTGAGCCGGCACAACCAGCGCCAGGCGAATGGCCCTCCTCACGGCCCCATCGAGCCGGCGCGCCGGGCAAAGATTGCCAACGATGCACACCGCCAGATTGAGAAACAGCGGCGCTGCGAATACCACCATCGCCACTGCCAGCGCCAATATTGAAACCTGAACCATCGGACCTCTCTGCTTGCTTGAAAAATCGCCCGCCGTGTTCCCTTGACTCCGCCGTGCTCGTGTGAATAAGCCCTGCCCGCTTCCGGTCGGATCTGCGGAAGGTATAAAGGCCCCGCTCTCAGCTCAGCACCCGCCTGAACTGGAAGCGCGGCGCAATTGCGGCCGGCCCGCCAACTGTCACCCGAGCCGGATTCATTCCTTGAACCCAGCCCACTATGAGAAAGAACAGCAACATGACCTGCTCGCCCAGATAGACCGTGGAAAGCGCGGTCATCAATCCAATCAATAGGGCCAGATGGGCAAAAACAAGCCCCTGGTCCTCAGCCAGCATGGGCCGTGCCGCCAGCCACAACAGCCTGGCCGCACACCCTGCCACGATGGCCACAAACAGCCCCAGTCCCGTGAACCCCTGCGTCACTGCCAGCATCAGAAACTCGTTGTCGATCGACTTTTGGCCGCCCATCACAGGATAGGTTGTGATACCCCACCCGAACGCTTTGCGCTCCATCACGAGCGGCGCGTAATTGCGAATCAGATTCCGGCGGTAGATCACGCTATCCTGTTCTTCGCTGATTGGCTGGCCTGGTGCAACTTCCGAGTACTTGTTCCCGAAGTAGTAGCCAGTCACCGAGAACGCCGCAACCAGCAGCAGAAAAATCGCCGTCGCCTTGCCCATTGAGAACGACCGCATCAGAAACACGAATACCAGCGCCAGCACCACGCCCAACCACGGGCCCCGCGACTGGGTCATCAGCAAACCGGCCACAATTGCCCACAACACAAGGCCCCGTAAGGTCAAGGGCAGCCCGTTTATCACTTTGCGCCCCCCCCAATCGGGAGCAAACATGCGCAGCCAGACGCAGTAAGTCAATCCCATCAGGAACATCATCCCCGCAAGAATTGCATGTCCATAGGGACCGGCAATCCGCCCAAATCCCCAGCGCATCTGGTTGGGCCAATAGACGATCTGGCCTGGAAAGAAATGCCTGAACACCCTCTGCCAAAGGCTGCTGCCGATCACAAAGTCGAAGACGCTGATTGCCGCCACGATCGCCAACAGCACAACCATACGCCGCACAAGCATCTTCCTCATCGGCTGTCCATCAACCTCTCCATGCTCGATCAGCAACTTGCCCAGCATGTAGGGCAGGATCACCGTCGTAATCCCAGCAATAAACTGAAATATGCCGTTGTTCACGTCGGCCTGCAATGTCTCCGCGGGAGAGGTGAACAGCCGCAACCATTTCCCATCGGCCAGCACCGTGCTCAGGCCCTCCGAAAGTCCTGCGCTGACGGCGAACAGCAGCACCAGCAAGTCCATCCAATCCAGACGCCAGCACCGCATTTCCGAAACCCAAATTGCCACGCCCAGAGGAATGATCGCTGTGGCCGCAAACGTCATCGGCGGAAAGTGAGTAAACCGCAGTTCGAAGTATTGGGGCAGCAGAAGAACCGAGGGAAGATAGACATTGATCAGGGCACTTCGCACGGAGCCCCTGGCCAATACCACCCAACAGGCGACTGCCGGGATCAGGATGATCAGATCCATTCCATCCCCATAAAAGAAAGTGCCTGTGCTGCCTTAACCACGAATTCGCGTCTGTGCCCGGAGTACTTCGGGCTCTCCGGTCAGGTTGATGCGCGCCCCGGCTTCAATCTCCTGAACCATGGATCGTCCATGTGCAATCGCCGGTTGCCATTCATCGAACAGCGGTTGCGCGCACCACGCATGGAGCAGAAGCCGAAGTTTGAAAGTCAGGCCTGCCAACGACAGCGAAAGGCCAGCGTCGAGCAGTTGCCGCCGCGCATCCATCAAAGCGCCGAGTCCCGCGGCTGTCATTTGCCTCACTGACTGCAAATGCACCACCATCACCACGCCGCTGGCGATGCTGGCATTCATGGCCTCTTGCAGTGAAGATCCAGTGTCGGCGCACAGCCTGCCGTGCATGTAGACATGCATGACCTGCGGCGTGTTGACCATGGTTACATGCGACTGGCCGAGGTAGGGACGCTGCATCCAGGCCGCCACCAACGTCTGCGGAAGACGCCGCGCCAAGCCAAGAAAATCGCGCAGATAACGCGGGCCCAGCCGCGAGGGCTCCTGTACAAATCGCATCGCCCACTCAAGCCCGCACTGCTGAATCCATTGCGGCGCCCGCAGCATATCTCCCACAAGAATTTCAAAGCTGCCCCCAACACCCATTGCCACCGGCACACCCAGGCGTTTGCGATGCATCCAAATCCATTTTTCCTGTTTCGGATTTCCCAGCGCAACCAAAAGAATGTCCGGTTTGGCCGCATGAATCCGTTGCAGAATCTCACTATGGTCCAACCGTGCCATGTTTTCCTCGGTTGGTGCATAGGTGCCCACGACGCGTACGCCAGGATAGTTCTTTTCCAGGAACTTCGCCGCCCGCTCCGCTACATCCCCTTTGCCGCCCAGCAGAAAGATCCCGTACCCTTTTTGCGCCGACAGTGCGGCCAGCCTGGGCACCAGATCCACGCCCGTTACGCGCTCTGCCAGTGGGCAGCCCAACAGTTTCGAGGTCAACACCAACGGCATCCCGTCTGGCAACACAAGACTGCATCCCGCAATGATCCGGTGCAGATGCTGGTCAGAGAGCGAATTGAGCCAGAAATCAAGGTTTGCGGTTGCCACTTGATGCGTTCCGCCCGACTGAATCAACCGTTCGATGGCATCCACAGCCTCGTCTGCCGTCAGACTGTCTAACGGCAGTCCCAGAACTGCGATGGGGTGCTTCGAATTCCGTTTCATCTCAAGCTTCCATTCCCCGCCCAAGCAAGCAATCCCGTACAGCATGCCGTAAGCTGCGGTTGCGGTCTCAATCCATGGCCGCCCCAATCAATTTGTAGTGCCCGGTCCGCGCCTGCTTTCTTTTCCGCCGGCTCCAGAGGTCCGCCATGACTCTTATGGCTGAGCCCTGCCTGGTTTTGCTTGCAACCAAGACCCTTGCGCCGTACAGGCTACATATGACCCATCATCGGTCCGGGTGGACTGATGGTTAGAAGCTACGCCCTGATTAGACTCAGAACAATGGCGAAAAGGTGGAGATGGGAAGCTTAACTACTGCGCCATTAGATACATGCAAAAACAGCAATATGGTAACCATATTTAGTTACCTGGGGGTTGGGGAGCATAAGATCAGGCCCACGTTTGGGTGATCGCGCCCTAGGATTCTGTGCTGAATCCATCTCTGCGCCCTATACCTATTCTTGCCACTGCAACACCGCCATCGAGCAGGGACCCAGTGTCAGCTCACCACCGCCGAAGCGCTCCTCTTTCACCTTTACCTGCGGAGTCTCTTCGTTTGTGGCGCCCGGTCCGGAACTGGTGAGCCTCCATAGGTTAACACGCGAATTGGTAGCAAGGCCAGGGGCTTCCAAGCTGACGCGCCTGGCTTCGTGCAGTCCATAGTTGAAGACAATCAACCCGTGAACTTTGCCTTCCTGAAAACCATAAGCATCGATCTCGTGAACTCCTTTCAGTTGCACTCCATCATTGCCCTCCGCCTGGTCATGTGTGGGGTTTTCGCCGGTAACTTCCACGCGCACCAGATCTCCGCCAATGACCCGGTTCGCCAGCGCCTCGGCCAGAAACTGCGGGCGCATCCGGCCATTGGCGCCCATCTCCACCACACTTCCCCACAGCCTCACAAACGTGCCGTCGCCCCGCCTGAAATGGAACTGAGGCAGGGCAAAGATCATCTGATCGCGGACTCCGTGGTCCCGCATCATGCGCAGCATGTGCCCCGTAACCGCCAGCCCGGCGGCAGCCGACGGGGTAAACCGGTCCAACACTGCCTGAGGCGCCGTGCCTTCTGTTGTGTGCAGATTGACTTCGTATACCGCCAGTTGCCGCCCGCCCGCTGAGGACTGCGTAGCCTGCACGATGCCCTCCCGCGACATTTGCTCCGGCTGCGCCAAGAGGGGGCCGTAGAGCTCGTCGTCGTTGGACCACTTGGTTACGCTGTGCATCAGATAAGGGGCGATCGTCAGCGTGTTGGCTTGCGAAGCCGCTGCAAGCAGATCCGTGTTCCGCCCGGGGTTCACCGCCTGAGTGCCCACGGCCAGATCGAAACGGCCGGCATCCGCCCCGGCCGCCGCGCGCAAAGCCGCGAACACTTGATTGGCTCGCCGGCCGTACGCTGCCCCGTCCTCCATGCTTTCACCCTTGAAGCCTCCATTCCAGGTTTCGTTGCCCAGTTCAATGTGGATCGTGCGGAAGGTCCGCGTCCATGGCTCCCTCCTCCCGCCGGCAATCCGCAGAGCACCCCCCGCCGTATTTTGACCTCCGGCCAGATACTCGGCAAGCTTTCGAGCCTCGTCCTGGCTCATCGCGGTAGGCGCCACGATCCACGGTTCGGCACCCACCTCCTGGCACAGTTCGAGAAACTCCGGAATCCCCACCGGAATGTCCTCCTCGGTAGTAAACCACGATGAGTAACCGGATCGCTGCCGAGCCATAGGGGTCGCCAGTAAATTGTCCACGGTGCTGCCCAATTCCTCGCCGGACATCAGGCGCAGGACTCCGGGCCGCAATTCCCGCAACGTTTCCACCACCTCGTCCCGGAACCCCGTTCGGTTGGCTGCGTCGCCGCTGGTCTGCTCCAGGTCCACATCATCCAGCAGCATTTCGCCGCCTGTCACCGTAAAGCTGACTTCGACGGGTCCCGCCGGCCCGTCCCCCTCGTTGGCGGTAAACTCCTGTGAGTAGTCTGCCCAACCAGGCCCGATGCGCACATCCTGCTCCAGATTGGAAGTCGCAGACGGAATGATTCGCACCATGTGCAGGTGCACCATCATGGAACCGCTCAGCGCCTTTGCGCGGAAGCTCAGGCGGTACCGCCCGCGCAGCCGGACAAAGGTGAATCCATCGAGCGTATCGAAGTAGCTCTTGATCTGTGCCGACTGGCCTGGGCCTGAGGCCTCAATGCGCAGCGCCTGGCGGCCCGAAGTTGCAGGAGAAAGGTCCTTGCGTTCGGCCTCCAATCGCGCGCCGCCAGTGAGTGTGGGCCACCATCCCGCCGCTGGATCCCCTGGAAAATCCTTCTTGACAGCCAGCCAGTCTCCGGCCCCGACGGCTATCTTGCCGGAATCGAGGCCGAGCCCATAGCCCCCGCCGCTGGGGCCGCTGGTCAGCACCCTGCCTTTCCGCCCCGCCGCGGTGCCATCCAGCACCTCAAAGCTGGCCCCATCCCAGAAGCCTGCCGGCCACACGAACCCTTGACCTACATCGATGCACCGGGCCGGTCCACCGGACTGGCAGTGCAGAATACTGCGGTAGCTCATCCCCTCGAATCCAGGATTGCGGAACAGCAGGTTCTTCATGATCTGCCCGGAGTCGTAGTAGTTCTGCCCACCCAGGTTGATGCCGAGCCTTGTAACTCCGGGAAGAATCACCTGGCTGGTCACCCGCAGATGGGTCACTCCGTTTCCCGGTCCGGCTGCGCCCTGAACCGGATATGTGGCTCCGGCCAACACAACAATCCCGGCGACCGCGGCAAAAGCCATCTTCAGGTTGCGCAACTTCATTCCCATTTCCACAGCATCCTTCCTGCGCGGAACCCCGCTCCAGACCAGGAACGAGGTGCAACCGAAAACATTGACCGTCCCCAAAAGAATGACCGCTCCTCAGTTGCCCCCGGTTAGTGCGCTGTACATTGCGAGACCCTTGCGGCGGACTGGACCACGGGAGAAACTTCTCCCAAAACTTCTCCAGGGGAAGGCGCCGCCGATTACTGCGTGACAATTGTCCGGACGCGGCGCAATAACTGTGAGAGTTCGCGCAGAATCGGCAACTTGTCCCACGACCGTGGCGTGATGTCGCTGGGCGACGAACACTGATAACCCAGCGGCTCAGAAGCCGCCACGGTACATACGGAGGGATGCGCCTGACGAAACATTGTCAGGGCTCCATCATAGTGCATCGGGCCTCCTGAAGGATCGCCTGGTTCGCGGGCTAATACAGCATCCAGGTAAGTAACCAGCAGCGGAATCGCCTCGCCCTGAACTGCATAAAAGTGAGAACCAACCGTAAAATCCCCGGTAGCCAGAAACTGTGGTGGCGTGGTTTGCGGCATTTTCATATTGTGCCCCAGATACGCTAATCCCCATTCCATCGCATCCAACCCGTCCAGCATTTCATCCCCCCCGTTCATCAGATAATCGCTGAATGCCAGATCGTCTTCAACGATCAGCACACGCTGCAGCTTGTCCTGCATCGCGCCGAGAAGAACGCCACGGTGGCTCAGAAAGCAGCCGCGCGCGCCGATGCTGGGAAAGCCCTGCGCCGCATCCGGCTTGATGGCTGGAAACACCTCCACTCGACCCGCCTCAAGGGAGATTCCAGCCCTCGCGAACTCCGCAAGAATGTGGTGCAGCCTGTCTGCCCGTTGCGGAAGATTGATAATGTAGGTCCGGTCAAACCTCTCGGTTAGAGCACGCTTCACTGCCGCCATGGATCTCCTTCTCCCAGATGGGAATCTACAGTTTGCCTCGAGCCCACGAACGCCTCGCCAATCCTTGAGGTTCACAAACCGCTGAACCATCTCAAGCGTGGCGTGTGCCTGACCGGCAACAGAAAGGCCTCACCTCTGGAAGACAGACCTTCAACCACGCATCCATCCTACATCCCCCTGGCCTACATCCCCTTGGCCTGCATCCCCTTCTGGTTTGACTCTCAGGGGATATCGGCCTCACACTGAGAGCGAATGCAAACAGTCCCGTGCGTAAGCACACCTAAAATGAATCGGCCTGCCTGGGCAGAAATGGCCTTGCATCTCCTCTCCATTCCATCCGCTCGCGCCGAGCGAGATGAGTGGTCTTTGGGACGAGATAGAAGGACTTGCGCGCGCTGGCAGGTCAATCGGCCCTCGATCGGCAGCCAACTCAAGACCACCGGGTCCTGGAGAGCATGAGACCGTGCATATCTCGCCCTCATACCCCTACGACGTTTCCGTCATCATCGTCTCCTTCAACACCCGCGAGCTGTTGCGGGAGTGCCTGCAATCCATCCTTGCCGAATGCGACCGGCTGCCCCACGGCGGGTCCGCTGAGATTCTAGTGGTGGACAACGCCTCCGCCGACGGCTCCGCGGATATGGTTGCCCGCGAGTTCTCCGGCTCGGCCACCCCTGTCCGACTGATCCGCAGCGAGGTGAATCTTGGCTTTGGCGTAGCCAATAATCTTGCTTTGGAGGCGGCTCAGGGACAGTATGTCGTCCTGCTCAACTCCGACGCTTTCTTCCATCCCGGAGCCCTGCACCTGGCCCTTGAGCACATGAACGACAATCCTGCTGCCGCCATCGGAGGCGGGCGACTGGTCAGCCGCGAAGGAACAGCCCAGCCCTCGGCCCGGAGTTTCCACTCCATCTGGCTCGATGCCCTGGTCCTTACAGGACTCGCCAACCGCTTTCCGCGCTCGCGAGTCTTGGGCGCTCCGGAAAGAAGCTGGGCTGATCCCAATCAACCGGCGGAGGTGGATTGGATCCCAGGGGCGTTTCTAATCTTGCGCCGCGAAGCCCTCATCAAAACCGGCCTCTTCGATCCCGCCTTCTTCCTCTATTACGAAGAGGTCGATCTGTGCCGCCGCGTCAAGGCCGCCGGATTTCGCGTCCTCTATTGGCCGGACATTGTCGTCACTCACCTCGGCGGCGAATCCAGCCGCCACTTGCCCTCGGTGAAACTGTCTGAACACGCCCGCGAAGTCGTGCTCTGGCGCATGCGTTCCAACTTGCTCTATTACCGCAAGCACCATGGTTGGCAAGCACGCCTGGCCATGGGTCTGGAGCTGTTCCTCTACGCGCTGCGCCGGATCCGCAATTTTCGCAACTCCAACCCGGCTCGACGAGAACGCGGCGAAGAAGCCGCCCTGCTGCAGCGCATGATGCTTCAAGCCTGGCAGGAAACCCAAGGCGGGCGGGTTAGCCCGCCCAGCCCCTGGTGAATTTGCGGATCTCTAACTTCGCCTGGTAATGTCAGCCCGGCTCGATAACCTCCGTCAATCGCTCTTCAATTAGAACTCCGCTTATGCTCAATGATCGTCAGCGTATGGCCGCGAAGCTTTCGCCAGCGGTAGGTAAGCAGCCCTGCGAGTGCCGGAAACCTGCCAAGCACGGTGAAAAAGGCGTACGTCATTGCGTCGCCGCTGGTCCAGCCGCGCTTTTTACCGCCGAAATAAATCCGGACAAATTGCAGCGCATACAGAATCAACATCGCCGCCAGCGACAGTCCATAGGTAAACGGGGCAAGACACAGCGCCCCCGCCGGCAGCACCAGACCCCATATCCAGATCCGGCGGCAATCGCGCACATAGTACCGCTCGTCGCTCTTGCCGTGCAAAGCCGCGACTTGAGCATATGCATGACCTGACCGCAAGGCTCTGCGACCCCACTGGCTGAAGCGCGTCATCGCCGCATCGTGGCGAGCCATCGCCGCATCCACCTGCAGAATCTTCCAGCCCGCACGCCGCGCCCGCACGCAGAACTCGGGTTCCTCGCCGGCAATTACATCGGCTCGGAAGCCGCCTGCTGCGCGGAAAGCCTCGGCGCGCACCATGAAGATGCCGCCGCAAGCGCCAATCTCCCCCGGCATCTGCTGCCACTCCAGGTCGCACAACTTGTTATAGACGGTTGCTTCGGGATGGATCTCGCGCACATGTCCGCAGGCAATGGCCACATCCGGCCGCTCATTGAGGGCCGCGACGCCGCGCTCGAGCCAACCGTCAACCAGGTCGCAGTCGCCATCGACAAACTGAACCAGGTCCACATCGGGCTCGTGTTCCATCACGCAGGCAAAGCCTTCATTGCGCGCCCGCGCCGCGCTGAACGGCTGCGCCGGATCGAGTTGGACCACGATGCAGCCCACCGACGCGGCATATTCAGCACTTCCGTCCTCGGAACCGGAATCGACGTAGACCACCGTCCGCGCGCCAGCCATCGCCGCGCGCAAACAGCTCTTCAAACGATCCCCCTCGTTGCGCCCGATAGCGATAATTGCGACGGTTTGGTTGGACTCGGGGATCATGCGATTCAATTCTAGGATGGTCTGAAGAGAATAGATATGTTGCCAAGGTTGTAGGACGGGTAAGTCGCAGCGATTTCTATCTATGCAGCGTAAGTTGGTTCTTTATCGAGACTGCGAACGACGAATTCAATCGCGGCCTCCACTTCTTCGCGTTTAACACCGTCGAAAGCCTCCGTGATCTCCTGAACCGACATTCCAGCCTCAAGATTTGCAAACACCGTCTGAACCGGCATCCGCGTTCCCTTGAGAACCCAGGCCCCGCTCACTTTGCCGGGAACGCTTTCGACAGCGTCGCATTGTGACCAATCAAGATTCGCCATCGTCCGCCCTTCCGCTTCAATAGTAGGCCAAAACGTACGCTTTGCGACAGGCCTCACACCGCCGTCATATCCTGTCCCTTGGCCTCGCGCCCCATCAGTGCCAACGCGGACAGCGCCAGCGCCACCACAATCACGGTAACCGCCAGCACGGCCGGATAATTGCCCCAACGCTCGGCAGCCAAAGCCTGACCCTTTCCGTTCCACGAGGTCACCAGCCCACCTAACTGATAGGCAAGGCCCGGAGCCGTAGCCCGCACCGGAGCCGGCGATAACTCAGTCAGATACGCCGGAACCACCCCCCACGCTCCCTGCACCATAAACTGCATGAGCACCGCGCCAATTCCCAGCGTGATGGCCGAATGTCCATACGCGTAAAGCGGAATCACGGGAATCGCCAACAGCGCCGCAGTCACGATCGCCCGCTTGCGCCCCCACTTTTCCGACAGCGTCCCAAACACAAACCCGCCGGCGATGGAGCCGAAGCCGTACAGAACTCCGATCAGCCCCACGGTGGCCGGCTTGAGCTTGGTCAGCAGGAACGTCGGGTACACGTCCTGGGTGCCGTGCGAGAAGCTCATGAAGGCCGTCATCAGCAGGACGAGGAACAGAAACGTGGGCAGAAAAGCCAATAGCCTACCCGCCTCCCCACCCGAGCCAGACGAGCCCACTCCAGCCGCCCGCTCCCGCCGCATCTTTGCCCCTGCAAGCCACACCGGCGACTCCTCGACCCGCGCTTGCACATAGAACACCATCAACGCCGGCGTCGCACCCAAGATGAACAACCCTCGCCAGCCGATCCCAGGGACGTGCAGCCCCGGCCAGACAAGGCCATGGAAGTGCAGGCCCGGCAGGACAAAACCGCTGAAGAAAAGCGCGAAGGCGGCAGAGGCCAGAATCGACCCCATCGCGTAGCCTTCTTGCAAAATGCCGGAGAACGTCCCGCGGCCTTCCCTCGGCAATGTCTCAAAGGCAAGCGCCGCGCCCACTCCCCACTCGCCGCCCATGGCCAGGCCAAAAAGCGCCCGCAGCACCAGAAGCGCAGTCAGAGACGGCGCAAAGGCGCAAGCCAGCTCGATCACGGAGAAGCTGAGTATGTTGAACATCAGCACCGGCCGCCGTCCATAGCGATCGGCAAGTATTCCGAACAGCAGGGCCCCAACCGGCCGAAACGCCTGCGTCAGGAACACCGCGCCCAACACCGCCGACGGCTTGGTGTGGAACTCCGCTGCAATGGCCGGAACACAGAAGATGAGGATAAAGAAGTCGAGCGAATCCAGCGTCCACCCCAGGAATGCGGCCACAAACGTATGGCGTTGGGGGCGGGTCAGTTGGCGAAAGTGATCAAGCACAGACATAGGCGGCAGCATAACAGACCGGATTTGCAAAAGGCCCGTGTCCGTTCGCCCTCCGGCCTCATCTTCGCATGGAGC